>Ga0137455_1000046_pt1 | contig 25317 bp, 15 predicted proteins | sample EasRivERMGT600_2_FD_102334 | JGI IMG/M metagenome (GOLD analysis project Ga0137455, IMG submission 102334) | Soil microbial communities from meander-bound floodplain in the East River, Colorado, USA - East River MetaG ERMGT600_2 | ecosystem: Environmental > Terrestrial > Soil > Floodplain ... | reverse complement strand
GCGCCGCGCGCAGCGCCGCGAGCGCCACGTAGGCAATCGCGACGCCGAACAGGCCGCCGCCGAGGGCGAGCAGCGCGCCTTCGACGAACATCTGGCGTCCGATCCTGAGGCGGCTCGCGCCGATCGCCGCCCTGACGGCGAGCTCGCGTTGACGCGCGGCGCCGCGCGCCAGCAACAGGTTGGCGACGTTCGCGCACGCCAGCAGCAAGACCATCGCGACCGTGACGAGCAGGATGATCGCCGCGGGTCCGGCCGTCATGTCACCGAGCCTGCCCATCTCGATCACACGGGCGCCCATGCCGCGATCGCTGTCGAAATACCGCTTGGCGTAGCCGCGCATCAGGAGATCGACTTCTGATTGCGCCTGCGCGTAGGTGACACCGTCACGCAGCCGGCCGACGATCGTCAGGCCGCCAAATTGGTCGCGTTGGCCGCGCTCCCAGCCGCGCAGTTGCGACGGCACCCACAGATCGCCCTTGAAATTGAAGACCGGGAATTCGAATCGCGGCGGCATCACCGCAACGATTTCTTTCGGTTCGTCATTGACGACGATCTGCCTGCCAATCACGCCGGCGTCGCCGCCGAAGCGCCGCTGCCAGAGTGCGTGGCTGATCACGGCGATGTCGGTCCGGCCGCCGGCGACCTGTCTCGCGTCGAATGCGCGGCCGACCAGCGCGTTCGCTCCGAGCATCGAGAACGTGTTCGGCGTCACTCGATACGCCTGGACGCGATCGGGAATATCGCCACCGGTCAGGTTGGCGCTGAGATAGGTGTAGCCGGCGAGCTCCTGGAACGACTTGGCGTCGCGCTGCAGATCGAGATACTCCGCATGGTGAAGGCCGAAGCGCATCTCGTTCGCGTCGAGATCCCACCCCAGCACGAACGTCACGCGCGACGGATCGTGATACGCCAGCGGCTTCCGCGTCAGCGCGTTGACCGCGCTGAAGATCGCCGAGTTGGCGCCGATGCCGAGCGCGAGCGTGACGATGGCGGTGAGCGAGAAAACGGGATTGCGCCACATCAAGCGCGAGCCATAACGAACGTCCTGCAAGAGCGATTGCATGGCTCTCATAGTCTAGGTGTAGAATCGCGCCTCAGTTCGTTATTCGGAAGGAGTGCAAGATGTCGAGGATTCTCGTCCGCATCGCTTCCGCAGGGGTTGCCCTCGCCGTCGCCCTGATCTGGGCCTCGCCGAACCTGACCGGGCAATCCGGACAGCCAAGCACCGCCAAGGGAGAGTGGCCGTATTACACGGCCGACCTGAAAGGCTCCCGCTACTCGCCGCTCGATCAAATCAACGCGTCGAACTTCAGCAAGCTCGAGGTCGCGTGGCGATTCAAGACCGACAACTTCGGACCATTTCCCGAGTTCAAGCTCGAAGGCACGCCGCTGATGGTCAACGGCGTGATCTACACCACCGCCGGCACCAGGCGGGCGGTGATCGCGCTTGATGCGAAGACCGGCGAACAGATCTGGACGCACAGCATGCGTGAAGGCAAGCGCGCGGCCGTGTCGCCGCGTCAATTGTCGGGACGCGGCGTCAGCTATTGGACTGACGGCAAGGGTGATGAGCGCATTCTCTATGTGACGACCGGCTATCGACTGGTCGAGCTGAACGCGAAGACCGGCAGCCCGATCGAGTCGTTCGGCACCAAGGGCGTCGTCGATCTCAAGGCCGGCGTCGTCAAAGGCCGTTTGCAGCAGATCGATCTCGAGACCGGTGAGATTGGCATCCACTCGACGCCGATCATCGTGCGCGACATTGCGATCATCGGATCGGCGATGCGCGAAGGCGCCACCGTCGAGACGCACGACAACACCAAGGGCCTCGTCCGCGCGTTCGATGTCCGCACCGGTAAGATGATCTGGCAGTTCGACACGATTCCGCGCCCCGGTAATTTCGGCAACGACACGTGGCTCAAGGAATCGTGGGCGAGCAACGGCAACGTCGGCGTGTGGACGCAGATCACCGTCGATGAAGAGCTCGGCCTCGTGTATCTGCCGGTCGAAACGCCCTCGTCCGATTACTACGGCGGCCATCGGCCCGGCAACAATCTGTTTGCCGAAAGCCTGGTGTGCGTCGATTTGAAGACCGGCCAGCGCAAGTGGCACTTCCAGTTCGTGCATCACCCGATCTGGAATTTCGACATGTCGTCGGCGCCGTTGCTCGGCGACGTGACGGTCGACGGCAAGCCGCGTAAGGTCGTCGCGGTGCCGAGCAAGCAGTCGTGGCTCTACGTCTTCGATCGCGTGACCGGCGAGCCGATCTGGCCGATCGAGGAAAAGCCGGTGCCCGCCGGCGACGTGCCCGGAGAGTGGTATGCGCCGACGCAGCCGCATCCGCCGGAAGCGCTCCGCTACGCGCGCAACCGGCTCGTGGCGGAAGACATCATCGACTTCACACCGCAGCTCCGCGCCGAAGCGGTCGAGCGGTTGAAAGTGTTCAAGTGGGACCAGTCGGTGTTCGCGCCGCCGATTCTCGGGAAGATCGACGGCATCCAGGGCGCGGTCGTCGCCGGCACCGCCACGAACTGGCCCGGCGGCGGCTACGATCCCGAGCTGCACATCGCGTTTGCGCCCGCCGGCAACACGCCCGGCTTGCGATCGATCGTCGCGCCGCCGAAGGAGTTTTCTGACATCACCTACGTGTCAGGCGTCGGCGGCCAGCCGTTCCGCGAAGTGCTCGGCCCTGGCGATTGCTGCGCCGCTGATTCACCGCGCACCGCCGAACGCGCTCGAGAGGCGAGAGCCACTCCGCCGGCCACGAACCCGCCGCCGACCGGCGCCAATGCTCCGGCCCAGGTCGGACTGACGGTGCAGGGCCTGCCGATCGTCAAACCGCCGTACGGCTTACTCGCCGCGATCGATCTCGATCGCGGCCGTCTGCTCTGGCAGACACCGCACGGTGACACACCGGACAACATCCGCAACCATCCGCTGCTGCGCGGCATGAACATTCCAAAGACCGGGCAGACTGGAACGGCGGGAGTGGGATTGCTCGTGACGAAGACGCTCGTGATCATGGGCGATCCGCAGATCACGACGATGCCGAATCGTCCGAGGGGTGCGATGCTGCGCGCCTACGACAAGAAGACGGGACAGCAGGTCGGCGAAGTGTGGATGCCGGCGCAGCAGAGCGGCTCGCCGATGACGTATTCCGTCAACGGCAAGCAGTACATCATCGTCGCCGTCAGCGGCGGCGCGTACTCGGGTGAGTACCTGGCGTTCTCGTTGCCCGATGCGCCAACGACGACCAGCCGTCAGTAGACTTCAGGAGGGCCGCGCCTGACGCGGCCCTCCATTCTGACAATCGAACCATCGCCATGGGGCATCAGCTCGTCTTTTTCTGAAGCTCGATCGACTTGATCGCGATCCTGAACGACGGCGTCGTTTTCGATGCGATGGCGGCGGCGCCCTTCGTGACGCGCACCTCACCGATCGGCGTCGAATCCGCCTTGAAGATCGCGATGTCGACCTTGCTGAACGGCTCGTCGATCACGGTCGCGCGGAATTGATATTCCGTCCCGTCCTTCAACTTCAGCGTGCCGACGTTGCTCTCGCGCGCGACGACATCTTGCGTCTGCCCGTCGGGAGACGTGATCGCCATCGTCACTAGCGGCGCGTAGGTTTGCGCGTCGGTGGTGGTCGCAGCTATCGCCAGCACGGCGGCGGCCAGAATCAAGCGCAGTCGCATCACAAATACCCTCCTGCCGGGCCCGATTTCGCCCTCCAATCGGCGGGGCATCGCGGCTATTCGAAAATCTTTACCGTCTCATCCGGCGATGAGTCAACAGCCGGAATTCTTGAACGGAATATTTGATTTTTTCTAAGGGTGCTAGTTGGCCGAGAGATGCGCGTCGATCGCCGCCGCGGCCCGGCGGCCATCGTCGATCGCCCAGACGATCAGCGACTGACCGCGCTGCATATCGCCAGCAGCAAATACACCGGGCACGCTCGTCATCCATCGATCGTCGCGCCACACGTTGCCGCGCTCGGTCAGCTTCACGTCGAGGTCGGCGAGGAGCTTGCTCTTCTCAGGGCCGACGAATCCCATCGCCAGTAGAACGAGATCCGCTTTCATTTCGAACGGCGTGCCGTCCGCGACTTTCTGTCCGCGCAACGCGCGCACACGGCCATCAACCCCGGCCAGCTCAGTGGTCGCCACCGCGTAAACACGATCGCCGCCTTCCTCGTGAGCCGAGGACGTGCGGAAAACGTGCGGCCACAGTGGCCACGGATTGTTCTCGGCTCGTTCCTTCGGCGGCGTCGGCATCAGCTCGAGCTGCGCAACCGAAGCCGCGCCCTGGCGGTGAACGGTGCCGAGGCAATCGGCGCCGGTATCGCCGCCTCCGATGATGATGACGTGCTTGCCGGTGGCATTGATCCACGGCATCTCGTCGCCTTCGCAGTGGCGGTTCTGCTGCGTCAGGTAATCAACCGCGAAGTGCACGCCCTTCAGCTCGCGGCCGGGCACGTTGAGATCGCGAGGCTGGCCGGCGCCGCCGGCGAGCAGCACCGCGTCGAACTCGCGGCGCAGATCGGCGGCAGCGAAATCTTCGCCGACGTTCACGCGCGTGCGAAACACCACACCTTCGGCCGACAGCAGATCGAGCCGTCGATTGAGGACGCGCTTCTCGAGCTTGAACTCGGGGATGCCGTACCGCAACAGGCCGCCGATGCGATCGGACTTCTCGAACACGGTCACGCTGTGCCCGGCGCGATTCAGTTGATCGGCGGCCGCGAGGCCGGCGGGCCCTGAACCGATCACGGCAACTTTCTTCCACGTCCGATTGGCCGGAGGCCGCGGCACCATCCAGCCTTCATCGAACGCGCGATCGATAATCGCCAGCTCGATCGACTTGATCGTGACGGGATCCTTGTTGATGCCGAGCACGCACGATCCTTCGCACGGCGCCGGGCAGAGCATGCCGGTGAATTCGGGGAAGTTGTTGGTCTGGTGCAGCCGCTCGATCGCCGCCTTCCAGTTGTCGCGATAGACGAGATCGTTCCAGTCGGGAATGAGATTGCCGAGCGGGCAGCCCTGGTGGCAGAACGGGATGCCGCAATCCATGCAGCGCGACGCCTGTCGCGCCAGGTCCTCCGCCGGATAGGCGTAATAGACGTGGCGATAGTCGCCGATGCGCTCGGTGACGGGCCGCGCCGGCGGTTTGGTCCGCGCGTGTTCGATGAAGCCGGTGGGTTTGCCCATTTGCCTGCAGGCGGGTCTAAAGACCCGCCTCTACATTCACGCCACTAACTCACTGAAGGCGGGTTCACGCGATTCCGATCGCGCTTTCGCTTCCGCGGCTTTCACGCGCTTGAAGTCGCGCGGCATCACGGCGACGAACTGCCGCTGCATGATCGGCCACGAATCGAGGACGCGCCGTCCGATCGCGCTGCCGGTCAGAGCCACGTGACCCTCGATCAGATCGCGAACCAGCGCGACTTCGTCGGGCTGTTCGAGATGCTCGAGGTCCACCATGTCGATGTTGCAATTGAGCGCGAACGATCCGTCGGTATCGAGCACGTAGGCAATCCCGCCGCTCATGCCCGCCGCGAAGTTGCGGCCGGCGCGGCCGAGCACGATCACGCGGCCGCCGGTCATGTATTCGCAGCCGTGATCGCCGACGCCTTCGACCACCGCGTGGGCGCCGCTGTTGCGGACCGCGAAACGCTCGCCGGCGATGCCGCTGATGAAGGCCTCGCCGCTCGTTGCGCCGTAGAGCGCGACGTTGCCGATGATCACGTTCTCTTCCGCGGCGAACGCGGCGTTGACCGGCGGCCTGACGATCAACTTCCCGCCCGAGAGGCCCTTGCCGACGAAGTCGTTCGCTTCGCCCTCGAGCGCGAGCGTGATGCCTCTGGGAATGAACGCGCCGAAGCTCTGACCCGCTGATCCCGTGAGGTTGACGCGGATGGTGTCGTCCGGCAGCCCCTCGCCGCCAAAGCGCTTCGTCACCTCATAGCCCAGCATGGTGCCGGTCGTGCGATCGGTGTTGCGAATCGCGAACGACATCTCAACCGGTGATCGCGAGTCGAGCGCAGGCATCGCCTCCTCGATCAGCTGATGATCGAGCACGTGTGCGAGGCCGGCGTCCTGTTTATAGGTATTCCGCCTGGCCACTTCGTCGGTCGGATCCGGCAAGAAGAGGATCGGCGACAAATCGAGGCCGTGCGCCTTCCAGTGATCCCTGGCGGGCTCGAAGTCGAGAGACTCGACGCGGCCGATCATTTGATTGAACGTGCGGAAGCCGAGTTCAGCCATTAACTCGCGCACTTCCTGGGCGATGAACTTGAAGAAGTTCTGCACGAACTCGGGCTTGCCGTTGAAGGTCTTGCGCAGCTCCGGATCCTGCGTCGCGATGCCGACCGGGCAGGTGTTGAGATGACAGACGCGCATCATCACGCAGCCCATCACCACGAGCGGCGCGGTGGCGAAGCCGAACTCCTCGGCGCCGAGCAGCGCCGCGACCACGACATCGCGGCCGGTCTTCATCTGGCCGTCGACCTGGACGACAATGCGATCGCGCAGCTTGTTCATGAGCAGGACCTGCTGCGTCTCGGCGAGGCCGAGCTCCCAGGGCACGCCCGCATGCTTCAGGCTGGTGAGCGGCGAGGCGCCGGTGCCGCCGTCGTGACCGGAGATCAACACGACGTCGGCGTGCGCCTTCGACACCCCCGCCGCGACGGTGCCGACGCCGGACTCGGCGACCAGCTTGACGTGCACGCGCGCGGCCGGATTCGCGTTCTTCAGATCGAAGATCAGCTGGGCGAGATCTTCGATCGAGTAGATGTCGTGATGCGGCGGCGGCGAGATCAGGCCGACACCCGGCGTCGAGAGACGCACCTTCGCGATCCACGGATAGACCTTGTGGCCGGGCAGCTGGCCGCCTTCGCCGGGCTTGGCGCCCTGGGCCATCTTGATTTGGAGATCGTCGGCGTTGACCAGGTATTCGCTGGTGACGCCGAAGCGTCCAGACGCGACCTGCTTAATCGCGCTTCGGCGTGAATCGCCGTTCGCATCGGGCACGTAGCGCGCCGGATCCTCGCCGCCCTCGCCGGTATTCGATTTCGCGCCCATGCGATTCATGGCGATGGCCAGCGTTTCGTGCGCTTCCTGGCTGATCGATCCGTACGACATGGCGCCGGTGGAGAAGCGCAGCAGGATCTTTTCGAGCGGCTCCACTTCGTCGAGCGGAACGGGCGCACCAAACGGCTTCAGCCCGAACAGCCCGCGCAGCGTCGCGCGCGCCTTGCTCTGATCGTCGACGAGCTGCGTGTATTCCTTGAAGATCTTGTACTGCCCCGATCTGGTGGCGTGCTGCAGCTTGAACACCGTATCCGGGTTGAACAGGTGAAGCTCGCCGTCGCGGCGCCACTGATACTCGCCGCCGCTTTGAAGATCGCTCGACGGGCTTGCTCCGTAGGCACGGGCGTGACGCAGACGCACTTCCTCGGAGATCTCCTTGACGCCGATGCCGCCGATCTTCGACGCCGTTGACGTGAAATAGCGATCGACGAAGGCGCGATCGAGGCCGATCGCCTCGAAGATCTGCGCGCCGCAATAGCTCTGCAGCGTCGAGATGCCCATCTTCGACATCACCTTCAACACGCCCTTGTTGAGCGCCTTGATGTAGCGCTTCACGGCGTCGTTGTGCGTGACGTTGGGCAACAGGCCCTGGCGGATCAAGTCGTCGAGCGATTCGAAGGCGAGGTACGGATTCACCGATCCGGCTCCGTACCCGAGCAGCAGCGCGATGTGATGCACCTCGCGCGCTTCGCCGGTCTCGATCAGCAGCCCGCACTTGTGGCGCGTGCCTTCGCGAACGAGGTGGTGATGCACGCCGGCGACCGCGAGCAGGCTCGGGATCGGCGCGTGATGCGAATCCACTCCGCGATCCGACAGGATCAACACGCCGACGCCGGCTTCGACGGCGACGCTGGCCTTGCGGCACAACTGCTCCATCGCGCGTTCCAGCCCGGGGCCGTCTTCCTGCGGGTCATACAACAACGGCAGCGTCGTCGAACGGAACGGCGAGCCCGGCGGCAGGTGGCGGAGCTTCGCGACCTGATCGTTGTGGAGAACGGGGAAGTCGACCTTGATCTGCCGGCACGCTTCGGGACGCGGCTCGAGCAGATTGTCTTCTGCGCCGATGGTCACGCCCATCGATGTCACCAGCTCTTCGCGGAACGCATCGAGCGGCGGGTTGGTGACCTGCGCGAACAGCTGCTTGAAGTAGTCGTAGAGCAGCCGCGGCTTGCTCGACAACACCGCGAGCGCGGTGTCGGTGCCCATCGACCCGATCGGCTCATCGCCGGTCAGCGCCATTGGCGTCAGCAGCAACCGCAGATCTTCCTGCGTGTAGCCGAAGGCCTGCTGGCGGCGCAGCACGGTTTGATGATCGGGCCGCTCGGCGTACGCGCTCGGCAGGTTCTCGATGTCGACGAGATGCTGTTGCAGCCACTCGCCGTACGGATGCTTGGCGGCGAGGGTCTGCTTGATCTCGGTATCGCTGATGATGCGGCCTTCGCCGGTGTCGATCAGCAGCATCTTGCCGGGCCGCAGCCGATCCTTGACGACGATGTTGGCGGCGGGGATGTCGAGGACGCCAACTTCCGACGCCATGATCACCAGGTCGTCCTTCGTGATGCAGTAGCGCGACGGCCGCAGGCCGTTGCGATCGAGCATGGCGCCGATCATCGTGCCATCAGTGAAGGTGATCGACGCCGGGCCGTCCCACGGCTCCATCAGCGACGAGTGGTACTCGTAGAACGCGCGCACCGCTGGATCCATCGCCGGATTGCCCGACCATGGCTCGGGAATCATCATCAGCATCGCGTGTGGCAGCGAGCGTCCCGCCATCACGAGGAACTCGAGCACGTTGTCGAAGGTGGCGGTGTCGCTGCCGCCCGGCGCGATCACCGGCAGCACCTTCTGGAGGTCGTCGCCGAAGACGCTCGACTTGAGCAGGCCTTCGCGCGCCTTCATCCAGTTGATGTTGCCGCGCAGCGTGTTGATCTCGCCGTTGTGGGCGACGAAGCGATAGGGATGCGCGAGCGGCCACGACGGGAAGGTGTTGGTCGAGAAGCGCTGGTGGACGAGCGCCAGCGCCGATTCGACGTCGGCGTCGGAGAGATCGGGAAACATGCCCTCGATCTGCGACGCCGTCAGCATGCCTTTGTAGATCAGGGTCTTCGCAGAAAGACCACACAGGTATGTAGGGGCGAACTTCAGTTCGCCCAGTTCGCGCTCGATCAGCTTGCGAATGATGTAGAGCTTTCGCTCCAATGCCTCGGGCGAACTAAAGTTCGCCCCTACGAACACCTGCTCAAAGATCGGCGCGACTGAAGCCGCTGTCTGACCGATCTTCGCAAGATTGACCGGCACCTCCCGCCAACCGAGCAGCGTCTGGCCCTCTTCAACAACGATCCGCTCGATGATCGCCTTGCAAGCGGCCCGTGCCGCAGGGTCGTGCGGGAGGAAGACGAGGCCCGCGCCGTACGATCCCGCCGGCGGCAAGGCAAACGACACCGACTTGCGGAAGAATCGATCCGGCATCTGGATCAGGATGCCGGCGCCGTCGCCGGTGTCCGGATCGGATCCGCACGCGCCGCGGTGTTCGAGGTTGATGAGGAGGTCGAGGGCGGAGCGGACTATCGAGTGCGAACGCGCGCCTTTGACGTGCGCGACAAAGCCGACGCCGCACGAATCGTGCTCGTCGCTTGGGCTGTATAAGCCCTGGGGCCGCTGGTCGCCACTGCCGTCCACGCTGACATTAGAAAACCTTCGTAACCATAACAAAAGCGCAATCTAACTATATAAACCGTGCGTAAAACAGATGGATTACGAAACGCTCCGTCGATGTGTGTCGTCTCGAAAACTGATGGATGGCTACCGCTGTGGGAGCTCAATCAGTACGACATTCGAATTCTGCCGCGAGCGATCGAAGACGATGGAGCGTCCGTCGCGCGTCACGTCGAATGTCCGTAACGCGCCGCGATTCTTGAGCTGCACGACCAACTGAGATTTGCCGGAACCGAGATCAAGCCGCCAAAACTCCTGCGCGTGAATCTCTCGCAGCAAAATGAGTCCGCTGCCGTCAGGCAGAAACCGATAACCTCCAGGCCGCACCATGGTGCTCGGCAGCGTGACCGCAGTGCCATCCGGGCGGACTGCCCGCAGCTGCACCTGCCCGACTACAGATCGCCCGGCGTAGACAATCACGTCGTCCTTTGGTGACCAGATGGGATTGACCCACGATCCGTCGAGCAGCCGGGTCGGCTCGCCACCATCAACAGGAATCTTGAAGAGTGCCGGTCCGCGCGCATCTTCTCCCCCGGCCACGATCCACTTGCCGTCCGGCGACCAATCCACGGCGCTTTGTCCGGCCGCGCCCTGCATGTCGATGCCGGCCGCGAGCGTTCGACGATCCGAACCATTCTCCGATGTCACCCATAGCGTGCGGCGGCCTTGCTGTCGAACGACTAACGCGAGGCGCCCGTCCGCGGAAATGGCCGGCGGCTCAACCAGCGCGCCTTGCACATCCCGCCAGATCTGCGTGCCCTGTCCCGCGGCGTCGACCCTCCACAGGCCGTCGGCGGTTCCTCGGGCGGCGAGATAAAACAGTGAGCCGCCGCCGAAGCGCGGCGCGCTTGCCCGGCCGGTCGGAACCGGCAATTCATACGGCACGGCATCACTGTCAGCGGCCGGCTTGCTTGAGATCGGCACGCGCCAGATCGTGGAGCTTGGATTCGCGATCGTTGCGGCAATGCGCCGGCCGTCCCGGCTCGCTGAGAGTGACATGTACTGATCGGTGCCGGACACGACGCGCGTGGTTGTCGCTGTTTCAACGTCCAACGACCATAGCCATGGACCGAAGCCTTCTTCATCACGTGCCACATACAAGAGCGTGCGTTCATCGATCAGCACCGGGTAGTTGACGGCCGCGTGCTGGTTGGTGAGCCGTCGCGGCGCGCCTCCCGAGACCGGGATCCGCCACGCGTCGACGTTGATTTCGTTTTGCGGCTCCGATCCACCCACGAAATAGATCCAGCGATCGTCAGGCGACCAGACCGGGTTGTTCTTGTGCCAGCCGCCTCTCATCGCGTCGAGGCCGGAACTGTCGATGGGAATCGGGCGCGCGTTCGCGCCGCTGCGATCGGCGAGGTAGGGCGGATCATCGCCGTTGGGCGGCTTGCCGAAGAAGACGAGTCGCGTGCCGTCGTTGGACCACGCCGGCGTATTTGACGACTCGGGCAGGAATACGCGGGACGTGCCGCCAGTGAGCGGCATCAGCAGCAACGGCTTGCGGTCGCCGGGATTGAACCATAACTCGGAGCCGTCACCCGTGAAGCCAAGCTTGCGGACGATGTTGCCGGCGCCGGCGAGTGCCGGAACGTCCCGGGTCAGATTCGAGATGCTCGCGCTGCCAACTTGTGTCACCCAGATATCGAACTCGCCCTCCTGATCGGAAAGGAACGCGATGAACTTGCCGTCCTTGGAGATCTCGGCTCCCTCCTCAGCTCCCTCCCAGTTGGTGATAGTTGTGAACTGGGCTCCAGCCAGCGGGCTAAGCGGCGTAACGGTTGCGGTCCTCGGCCACGCGATCAGCGCCAGGACGATCGCGGCGGCAATCGCCAGCCACCAAATTTGAATTCGTCGACCGCCGTCGTCGCGCGTCGCCGCGGCCGGTGTGTCGATGATCGCATCGAGCTCGAGTCGCGCGTCGCCGATGTCGCGCAGCCGTTTCTTTGCGTCTTTCGCAAGGGTGCGCCGCAACAAGCGGCGCAATGGGTCCGGCGTTTGTGACGGCAGGGCGTCCCAATCCGGCTCGCGCTCGAGGATCTTCGCGATCGAATCCGAAATCGTTGCGCCGCCAAACGCTATGCGTCCGGTCAGCATTTCGTAGAGCACACAGCCGAATCCCCAGATGTCGGCGCGTTTGTCGGCCTGCAGCCCCCGCGCCTGTTCCGGACTCATGTAAGCCGCCGTGCCGATCAGTACCGCACCGGCTCCACTCGAGCTGAGTGTCGGTGCCGGAACCACGCCGTCCTTATGAACCTCGATCGTTTTTGCGAGTCCGAAGTCGAGGACTTTGACCACACCGTCAGGTGTAATCGTGATGTTCGACGGTTTGAGATCGCGGTGAATGATGCCCTTCTCGTGCGCGGCCTCTAACGCATCCGCAATCTGCCGGGCGATGGCAACGGTCTGATCAACGTTTAGCGCACCGCTCGTTGCGATCCGCTCGGCTAACGTCTGCCCCGGCACCAGCTCGAGAATCAGGAATCGAGTGCTGTCGATTTCCTCGAGACCGTAGATGGCGCAGATATTCGGGTGGTTCAACGCGGCCAGCATGCGCGCTTCGCGCTCGAATCGCGCGAGCCGGTCCGCATCGCGCGTGAACGCCTCAGGAAGGATCTTGATCGCGACGTCGCGGCCAAGCTTCAGGTCGAAGCCGCGATACACCTCGCCCATCCCGCCGGCGCCGAGTAACGCGTCGAGTCGATAACCGCCGAGCGTGCGCCCGATGAACGGCGCACGGTCCGTGAGATGGCTCAGAACATCTGGACCGACGAGCGCTGGACCGTCGAGCACACCGGTCGCCGACGCCTCATCGAGCAGCGACGCCACCTCACGACGCAGCGCGGTATCGCCGTCACAGGCCTCGTCAAGGAAGGCGGCTCGCTCGCCAATCGGCAGCGCATTGGCGGCGTGAAACAGCGCTTCCGCACGCTTCCACCGATCGGCATTCATGGAAAGGGCGGCCATTCTAGCCCCTCCCACGAGGCCATGCCAGTTTTCCTTCACGGATTCCGCTTCTTGATCAGACAGGCTTTCGAGGAGACACCAGATGCGGATAGACCCTGAGACTTCGTGGCGGACTCACTGCGGCGTGACGCTCGCCGTTGTGGCCGTCCTGGCCGGAATCGCTGGTTCCGCCAACGTGAGAGGCCAGGCGGGACTGGTCAAAGTCACGCCATTAGGCAGCCACCCCGGAGAGCTGTGTGCGCGAGATCGCGCCATCCTCTTCGAGGATCCCACCGGCGTGCGCATCCTGTACGACCCTGGCTTCATGGTCGACGAGACGGACGCGCGCCTGGGCGAGGTGCATGCTGTGCTGCTGTCCCATGCCCATAACGATCACATCGGCAGCCGTCGTGACCGAGGCGGCACGTGCGCCGCGCCGACGATGGGGCCGGCCAACACCAGCTCCAACGTCGCCGGCATCGTCGCGATGAAGAACGCCATGCTGATCACGGCCAACGAGTCTGCCGCTTTTCTGGCGACCAAGGTCCAGGCCATTCGCGGCATCGTCACTTCGCAGTGCGCGATCGGCGGGTTCGACGACGAAACCACCGTGCCGTTGTCTTCGGCCTGCACCGCGCCGATTGGTGTCAGCGGTTCGCGCACGATTAAGCGCGCGGGCGCTACAGCGGTCGTCAGTGTCACTGCGGTGCAGGCGATGCATCCCAACAATATTCCCGGCGCACTGATCGACGGACCAGCCATCGCCGAAGGCACGACGGCGTACGGCGGACTGGCCCTGGGTTTCGTTGTCAAATTCACCAACGGATTGACCGTTTACCTGACGGGCGACACCGGAGTGTTTGGCGACATGTCAAGTGTGATCGCCAAGTTCTATAACCCGAACATGATGGTGATAAACATCGGCCCCGGTGGCAACGGACCAACGGCGCTCGGGCATGACGATGCGATCAAGGTCGTGCAGCATCTGGTCAGGCCAACAACGGTGATGCCGTCACATGTGGGAGAGCAGGCGACGTCGGGCGGCGTGTTGCGCACCGGCACGCGAACCGAATTGTTCGCGCGCTATGTCAAGGGTTTCACCGAGGTCGTCTTGCCGGTCAGCAACGTGACGTTCATGTTCGACGGCGATGGCCGCTGCTCGGGGTGTGGCCGCTGATCAGGGTGGCCCGTCACCGCGCATGTGACGCTGGAGCCACGCCTTGGCGAATTGCCAATCGCGCATGACGGTGTCGGGCGAGACCTCGACGACTGCGGCCGTTTCCTCGACGGTGAGGCCGCCGAAGAAGCGCAATTCAACCACGCGGCTCTTGCGCTCGTCGAAGGCGGTCAGCGCTTGCAGCGCATCGTCGAGAGCAATGAAGTCATGACGCGGTTCGGCGGCAATCGTCAGGGCTTCGTCGAGATCGGCAGCGCGCGTCGCGCCGCCGCGCTTCGCCGCAAGCCGGCTGCGCGCGTGATCGACAAGAATCTGTCGCATCACGCGGCTGCACAGCGAATGGAAATGCACGCGATCGCGAACGGTAATCGCTTTGCCCTGCAGGAGGCGGAGGAACGTTTCATTGACGAGCGCGGAGGCTTGCAGCGTGTGTCCGGGGCGCTCGTTCGCCATGTGGTGGACGGCGATGCGGTGCAGCTCCCGGTGCACGAGCGGAATCAGCCGCTGTAGAGCGGCGTCATCGCCTTTGCCCCACTGGACGAGCAGCCCGGTGATATCGGAATTGTCCTCGATGTGGCGATTGTAGCGCCGGTGCCTACTCCACCTTGCCGACTTACTCGGCGCGCAATGCGGTCATTGGCGACACTCTCGTCGCCCGTCGCGCCGGCAGGAGACTCGCCGCCACCGCGATCAGCAGCAACCCCGCCGCCACCGCGGCAAACGTGATCGGATCGTTCGGCCGCACTTTGTAGAGCAGGCTCTCCATCAGGCGTGTCAGCGCGAATGCGCCGATCAGTCCGGCGGCGATGCCGACGCCTGCCAGCAAGAGTCCCTGCCGGAGCACCATGCCAAGCAACTGCGACCGATCGGCGCCGATGGCCAGCCTGATACCGATCTCGCGCGTCCTCTGTGACACGACGTAGGCGAGGACACCGTAGATGCCAACCGCTGCGAGCGCCAGTGCGATCGCCGCAAACGCGCTGAGCAGTAATCCTGTCAGGCGCGGCGTCGCCAGCGCAGTGGCGACGACCTCGTTCATCGATCGCAGGTTGGCGATCGGTACGTTCGCATCCATCTGGCGAACCTCGCCGCGGATGGCGCCCGCGACGGCAAGCGGATCTCCGGTCGTGCGGGCGACGAGAAACACGCTTCGAATCGCATCGCCTCCGGCGGCGATGACCGGCCACTGGACATGCGGAACAAAGAACTTCTCATTAACGATCCCGGTGACGCTGTTGTGCCGCTCGTCGGCGACGACGCCGACCACCGTCACCCATGGGCGCGTGGCCGGACCGCCGACGCGAATACGCCCGCCGATGGCGGCCGCGGGATCTTTCCAATACGTCCGCGCCATCGTTTCGTTGACGACCGCCACGGGCACGCTGTCCGTGGTGTCCGACGGTGAGAACCAGCGCCCGCGCACGAGCCGAGTCTGCATCGCCACGAACGCACCGTACGACACCACTTGCAGGTCGCCCTGTGCTTCTCGGCCTGGCGATTCCTCGAACCCGTCGACATCGATCGCGAAGTCGCCGACGGCGGTCGCCAGCGGCAGCGCGCGAACGATGCCGGCGGCTTCAATGCCGGGCAACGCGCTCACGCGCGCCTGCAGCTCATCGAAAAAGTTGCTGACGGTCTGCGGCGAGGAGTACTTGGCCGACGGAATCGTCACCCGCATCGTCAGCACGCGATCGGGGTTGAAACCAAGATCGATCTCGCCAAGCGCCGCAAGCGTGCGGATCATCAGTCCCGCCCCGATGACCAGCACGACCGCCATCGCCACTTCGAGAATCACCAGGGCGCCCCGCAGCCGTTGGCGATGGCGGCCCACGCCGGCGTGCTGGCTGCCGTCTCGCAGTGAATCGACGACATCGACAGGCAACGTCCGCAGCGCCGGTGCCAGACCGAAGAGCAGCGTGGTCAGTACTGCGGTCAGCAGCGTGAAGCTGATCGCGGCCACGTCGAGGCCGACCGTCGCGAGCCGAGGGAGGCTCGTGGGATCGACACTCGTCAGAATGCGTAAGGCGGCAGTGGCCAGCCCGAGGCCGAGCAGCGCGCCAGCGACGGCGAGCACGACGCTTTCAGCGAACAGTTGGCGCACCAGCCGTGCTGGTGAAGCGCCCAGCGCCGTCCGTACGGCCATCTCTCGAATCCGTGTGTCGCCGCGGACCAAGAGCAGGTTCGCGACGTTGACGCACGCGATCAGCAAGAGGAAGCCGACCGCGCCCATCAACAGCCACATGGCCGGGCGCAGTCCGCCGCGAATCTCTTCGTCGAGTCCCACCGCAAATGCCGTGAATTGCATCTCCGCGTGATACTCGCCCTGATCTGTCAGCCTCCTGGTGATCGCTTGCAACTCGGCGGTCGCAGTTTCCGGGGTCTGTCCGGATGCAAGAACCGCCGCGGCGTAGAGCGTATGAGCGCTGCGGCTGGGGCGTGCGAGGCGAAACGGGCGCCACAACTCGGTCGGTTCGGCCGCATCGGCGGTGAAGTCCGTCGGCAGGCGGAAGCCCTGCGGCATGACGCCGATGACTTCGACGGCGATATCGTTGAGCGTGATTCGCCGCCCAACGATGCCGAAATCGCTGTTGAATCGCGACTCCCATAATCCATGGCTAAGGACGGCGACCGGAGGAGCCGCGGGTCGATCGTCGTCGTCTGTCAACGCGCGGCCAAGCAGCGGACGCGTGCCAAGCACATCGAAGATGTTCGCGCTGACCAGGCCGGCCGTCAGCCGCGCCGGCTCGCCGGCATCAGTGAGGTTCTGTGAGGTGTTGGCCCAGTACGCGACACCGGTCAGCGTCTTCGCCAACTCGCGGTAATCGAAGACTTCCTGGCTCGACACCCAGGTCTTGTCCGTATTGACCCATTTGCTCCACAGCATCACTCGCTGATCGGGATCTGCGTATGGAAGCTGGGTGAGGAGCACTGCCTTGACGACGCTGAAGATCGCGGACGTGGCGCCGATGCCGAGTGAGAGCGTGAGCAGCGCGGCAGTGGTGAATCCAGGACTCTTCCGCAGACCGCGCAGCGCGCCTTTGAAGTCCTGGAAGACCGTGATCGTGGACGTCACCACGATCGACATGTTACGTCGAACAGCTAAGGATTCTCGACCGGCTCCACCGGCGTGACCGCGTCCTGATCTTCTTCACCCGTTCGGATGCGGACGATCTTCTCGATCGGCAGCACCATGATCTTGCCGTCGCCGACCTCGCCGGTGCGCGCGCCCGCGAGGATCGCGTCGATGGTCGGCTGCACGAAGTGGTTCGACACGCCGATCTCGAGCCGTACCTTCTCGGCGAGCGCCATCTTCACGCTGGTGCCGCGGTAATTCTCGACGTGTTCCATCTCGCCGCCGTGACCCTGCACGCGGCTGATCGTCAGCCCGCGCACTTCGGCGTGAAACAAGGCCTCGAGCACATCGCTCAGCTGTTCGGGGCGAACGATCGCAACGATCAATTTCATGCGCCGCCTCCACTCTGAACCGCGATCGCGTCGGTCGCGGCCTGTGTCGCGGCCGACTCCTTCGGCTTGACGAGGATCGCGCCGTCGCCGTGCGTGTACGCCTCTTCACCGTGATCGCTGACGTCGAGGCCCAGTTTCTCGTGGCGGTCGGTGATGCGCAGCGGCATCACCACTGCTAGCAGTTTGAGAATCGCGAAGGTCGCACCGCCGCTGTACGCCATCACGACAAGGACGCTCGCGATCTGTGTAACGACCTGGACCGGATGGCCGTCGATCAATCCCCGGGCCCCGCCGCTCCACGCCGCCTGCGCGAACACGCCGGTGAGAATCGCGCCCGTCGCGCCGCCCAGTCCGTGCGCCGCGACGACGTCGAGCGAATCATCGAGCTTGGTCTTGGCGCGATAGATTAAGGCGAAGTAACTGGGCACCGCGCCGATCGCGCCCATGAGAATCGCGGAGAGCGGACCGATGTATCCGGCCGCGGGCGTGACGACGACAAGACCAACGACGATCGCGGTGGCCGCGCCGACGGCGGTGACCGTGCCGCCGCGGGCCATGTCGATCAGCGTCCATGCCGCCAGCGTGGCGGCGGGCGCGAGCAGCGTGTTCGTGAACGCGAGCGTCGCGGTCGTGCCGGCCGAGAGCGCGCTGCCGGCGTTGAAGCCGAACCAGCCGAACCACAACAGGCCGGCGCCGAGCATCGTGAAGGGAACGTTGTGCGGCAGGATCGCGTGGCGGCCGAAGTCCTTGCGCGGACCGACGACCAGCGCCGCGACCAGCGCGGCCGATGCGGCGTTGACGTGCACCACGGCGCCGCCGGCGAAATCGAGCGCGCCCATCGTGGCGAGGAAGCCGCCGCCCCACACCCAGTGCGCAACCGGCGCATAGACCGCGAGCACCCACAACACGATGAAGGCGAGATAGGCGTTGAAGCGCATGCGCTCGACGACCGCGCCCGAGATCAGCGCCGGCGTAATGATCGCGAACGTGCCCTGGAACACCATGAAAAGGAGGTGAGGAATCGTGCCTTGCGCCTCCATCCCGACGCCGCGCAGGCCCGCGAAGCTCAAGGATCCGACGAAAGGATTGCCGGGCGCGAAGGCGAGTGAGTATCCGAGCAGCGCCCAGACAATCGCGACGGGCCCCAGCGCGACGAAGCTCATCATCATCGTGTTGAGCGCGTTCTTCGATCGCACCAGCCCGCCGTAGAAAAACGCCAACGCCGGGGTCATGAGCAGAACCAGCGCGGTGGAAAGCAGCATCCACCCGATATCAGCGTTATTCATGCCGATATTGAATAGGTAGAGATGGTTCGATGTCCAATAGGAAAAAGGTCTGGGTCTGGTCGAAAACTTGCATCGAACATCTCCATGTCGAAGCTTGCTAAGGAAATCATGACCCCGGCGCCACAATGTTGCTCCAGGGAGACCACACTTAACGAAGTCGCCAACCTCATGGTCGAGGCGGATTGCGGCGAGATCCCGATCACGGACGGGTCGAACCGCCTGATCGGCGTCATCACCGATCGCGACATCGTCTGCCGCGTCGTCGCCAAGGGCAAGAATCCCTCGGCGGTGACCGCGGGTGAATGCATGACCGAGCCCGTCGTCGTCGTCAACGAGGACACCAAGCTCGAGGACGTCATGACCGTGATGGAAGAGAACCAGATCCGCCGCGTCCCGGTCGTGGATGCGAGCGGCTGCTGCTGCGGAATCATTTCGCAGGCCGACGTGGCCCTTTGCGCGAGCGAAGGCCAGACCGGCGAGCTCGTCCGCGAAGTCTCGAAAGATACGGGGTTAGGCGTTACGCACTAGGTCCGAGGCCTTCTCGCCAATCATCACGCACGCGGCGTTGGTGGTGGCGTTGACGACCTCCGGCATGATCGATCCGTCCGCCACGCGCAACCCGTCGACACCACGGACGCGCAGCGACGGATCGACCACTGCCGTCCGATCGCCCGCCGGCCCCATCTTGCAACTGCCGGAGCCGTGATAGATCGTGTCGCTGTCGCGCCGGGCGAACGCCGCCAGGTCGGCATCGCTCTTCATTGCCGCGCCCGGCAGCATCTCCTCGCCCTTTAGATCTGCATACGAATCGGCCTCGCCGAAATAGCGCGCGAGCTTGACGCCGCGTACGAGCGCGTCGACGTCCGCCTGTTCCTGCAGATAATTCGCCCGAATCACTGGCGGTGCGAGCGGATCCGCTGATCGCAGCGTGATCTCGCCGCGGGACTTCGGAAACACCAGCGACACCGTAATCGTGATGAAGCGATCGGGTGTCTCGAGTCCGCGTCCCACGTAGAACTGCAAATCGGGCGGCTCGCCAAAGTTCGCCGGATCCGATCGCAGGAACATGCCTGCGGTCACGGTAGATCCCGGAAGCTCGGTCTTGCCGCTCCATCGAATCGACAGCTTCAAGTGATCCTGGAAGTTCCTGCCGACGCCTGGCACGTCGGCGACGACGGGAATGTTGTGTGATTTCACGTGATCGGCGGGCCCGATCCCCGACAACATCAACAGCTTTGGCGTGTCGATCACGCCGCCACAGAGGAGAATCTCTCTCGTCGCTCGAGCGCGTTCCGGCTTGCCATCGCGCATGTATTCAATTCCGGCGGCCCGTTTTCCTTCGATGACAATCTTCGTGGCCTGGCACTGCGATCGCACCTCGAGGTTCGGCCGCGAGAGCACCGGCGTGAGAAACGCATCGGCGACGCTGTGGCGCTTTCCGTCGAGGATGGTCTTCTGGTAGTAGCCGGCGACATTCACCGGCGTCGGCTGATTGAAGTCGTAGCGCGCGTCGACCTTGAATTGCTGCTGCGCCACCGCCGCCAGGAACGCCCGGTGGCCGGCATGCGGATCGGTGCAGAGCGAGACGGCGAGCGGCCCGTCGCCGCCGCGGTACGGCGTCTCGCCCAATTCGTTGCGCTCGGACTTCTTGAAATACGGCAGCAGCGCCTCGTATCCCCAGCCCGGATTGCCGGCCCGCTCCCAGCGATCGAAACAGAACTGGTGGCCGCGAATGAAGGTCATCGCGTTGATCGCGCTCGAGCCGCCGTGGGCCTTGCCGCGCGGGAAGGTGATGCGGCGATTCTGCAAGCCGGGTTCGGGCTCCGTCGCATAGCCCCAGTCGAACCTCGATCCAATCAGCGTCACCCATTTGCCGGGCGTCGTGACGGCGGAATCGTTGTTCACCGGACCGCCGGCTTCGAGCAGCAGCACGCGAACGGATGCATCGGCGGAAAGGCGATTGGCCAGGACGCACCCGGCGGATCCCGCACCAACGACGATGTAGTCAAATTCAGCGCGTGACGATTGCATGCTCAAGAGGGGCGCCGCACCGATCGCTTTGATGAAGTCGCGCCGTTTCATAAGGAGTTGGCGAGGCGATCGAGCCGCCTCAGGACGCTTTCCCTGCCAATCAACACCATCATCTCGAATAGCCCCGGACTCACCATACGACCGGTAAGAGCCAGACGTGTACCGTGAATCAACGCTGCGGCCTTCACCGTCCGGGATTCGGCCAGTTGTCGCAGGTCTTTCTCGAGTGCCGCCTCATTCCATTCCGACTGCTCGTAAACCTTGCGAAGCTCTCGAAGATGATCCGCGGTCCCTGGAGTCGAGAGATGTTTCTTGACTCCTTCGGGATCATAGCCGCTCGGATCTTCGAAGAAGGGTCGGATCTGTTCGGCGAAGTCCGTAAGCTTCTTGCAACGAGGCCGCAGCAGCGAAAGGATGGCGGCCGATCTGGTGTCAGCCCGCAAGCCCGTAGCCCCCAAGCGTTTGATGAGCTCTTCGTCTGACAACCGAAGCAAGTGCTGGTGATTGAACCAATCGAGCTTCTCGGTGTTGAAGACCGCATTGCCGCCGCTAATCCCCTCGAGGTTGAATCGCTGGATCAATTCCTCGCGCGTGAAGAGCTCGTCGTTGCTGCCGGTGCCCCAGCCGAGCAAGGCGAGAAAGTTGAACATCGCTTCCGGGATGTAGCCCTGCTTCTCGTATTCCGTCACCGACGTCGCGCCGTGGCGCTTGCTCAACCGCTGCTTGTCGGGACCCATGATTAATGGCACGTGCGCGAAGGCCGGCGCCGGCTTGCCGAACGCGTTGTAGAGCAGCACCTGCTTCGGCGTGTTCGAAATGTGATCGTCGCCGCGGACGACGTGGGTGATCGCCATGTCGATGTCGTCGACGACCACGGACAGGTGATAGGTCGGGTGAGTATCGGATCGCAGGATCACGAAGCTCTCGATGTGCTCGTTGTCGAACTCGATCGGCCCATGCACGCTGTCGGTGAACTGCGTCTTGCCGGGTGGCACCTTGAAGCGGATCGCGCCGTCGTCCTCGAACGCCTGTCCGGAATCCAGGAGCTGCCTGGCGGCAGCGCGATAGCGCTCGAGGCGCTGCGACTGGAAATACGGCGCGTGCGGCCCGTCGATTTCCGGGCCCTCGTCCCAATCGATCCCCAGCCATCGCAAACCGTCGAGGATGCCCGTCACCATCTCCGGCTGCGAGCGCTCGACGTCGGTGTCTTCGATGCGGAGGATGAAGGCGCCGCCGTGCCGGCGGGCATACAGCCAGTTGAAGAGGGCGGTGCGCGCGCCGCCGACGTGCAGGTAGCCGGTCGGCGAGGGGGCGAATCTCAGGCGAGGGGTCACAGACGATCGATCTTACTGCTATCCTCAACGGCGGAAATGCTGGAGGCAGCGTTGCTCAGGGCCGGGCGGGTTGCGTGAAGGACATCTTTGCGTGGCTGCTGCTGCTGGTGCCGGCGTCGCTGCTGAGCGCCTACTTCACCTCTCCCGAATCGATCCCGACCTTCATCATTTCCACGCTCGCGGTGATCCCGCTGGCTGAGTGGATTCGCCGCGCCACCGAGCACCTCGCGCTGCGCGCCGGCCCGGCGATCGGCGGACTGCTGAACGTCTCGTTCGGCAACACCGCGGAATTGATTCTGGCGCTCTTCGTCCTCGCCGCCGGCAAGCCCGAGGTCGTCAAGGCGCAGTTGACCGGCGCGATCATCGGCAACAGCCTGCTCGGGTTGGGCCTCGCGATTGTCGTCGGCAGCATCGGCCGCGAAAAGCAGACCTTCAATCGCGCGCATGCCGGCCAGCTGGCGAGCCTGCTCGTGCTCTCGACGATCGGCCTGACGCTGCCGGCGCTGTTCGATTATTCGATCGGCGATCGGCCGGAGAGCGGCCGCCTGATCCGCGACGAGCACCTCAGTCTCGCCGTCTCGGTCGTCTTGATCCTCGTTTACGTGGCCAATCTTGTTTACACGTTGATGACCCACCGCGACGTGTTCGCGTATGCGGAGGACGACACGGACCACTCAGAGAAGCACGTGGTGTGGCCGATCTGGAAAGCGATGACGGTATTGGCGACGGCGACGATGGTGACGGCGCTCGAAGCGGAGCAGATCTCGGGGGCGCTCGAATCGACGGCCGCGCAGCTGGGCCTGTCGGAGTTCTTCCTCGGCATCATCCTGCTCGCGGTGATCGGCAACGCCGCGGAGTACGTGTCGGCGATGTACTTCGCGCGCAAGAACCAGATGGGCCTCGCGGTGAGCATCACCGTCGGATCGACGATTCAGATTTCGCTGATGGTCGCGCCGGTGCTCGTGATCGTCTCGGCGCTGATGGGGCAGCCGATGAATCTCGTCTTCACGAGTCCGCTGGAGCTCGTCGCGATTGGCGCGGTGGTGTTTGCGGTCAACGCCATCGCGCACGACGGCGAAACGACGTGGTTCGAAGGCGTGTTGCTGCTGGCGATCTACGTGTTGTTCGGGTTGGCGTTCTATTTCGTGTAAGCCTGCGATTATGGGCGGAGCTCTCCGCGCAGCCACGTCATCGGCCCGAGTGTCTGCATACCCAGCCGGCCGGCGCTGACACCGATCGTGCCCTCGATCTCGAATGCAATCGGCTGTCGCGAAACGGCGCGCGCGATCGCCTGTCCAAGTCCCGGAACGTCACGAAAGTCGACCGAAATATCGATCGGGACGATCTCTTCACTCTGCGCTTGCAGCGGAAGTCCAAACGGGAAGTCGACGGTCGCGGCACGCGAGCCATCGAGACGCAACGTGCCTTGTAACGTGCCGAGCGTGACGCCGAAGCTGTTCGGATTCGACACGCGCGTCCAAATGCGGACCGCAGCTCCGGTGGTGCCGCGAAGACGGATCTCACTGCGGCTTTGTTGATCCTGTTCGAATCGCGGCGGCTGAATGAATGCCTGAAGCTGCTGCAGCGCGGTGCAGGCAGGCGTCGTAATAATCGCCGCCAGCACGACAGCTCTCACGGACGGCGGTCTGAGGTTGCGCATGGTGGGTTACCCCTGACTCCCACCTTGCAAGTCGTGTTCCGTCTATTTCGTCAGCGGAGCGGACAGCGCGGCCGTTGCCGCATCGCGCTGCCGCTGCACGAAGGCATTGCCGGGCCGCTTGCGATCCCAGTGCTGCCAGAGCTGCAACTGGCGAAGACGTAGCGCCGACACGTTATCTGGCAGGTGGGCGGCGTGACTGAATCCGGCAAGCGAGCCGAACAATGTCGATAAATCGAGGGCGTCTGCCAGATCGTCTTCGGGTTCCGGTTTTGACGCCATGATCTGCGCGAGCAACGCGTTGTCGATTTCGAGGGCCTTCGCGAAATTTCCGGTGCGCGCTTCGATCTCTGCGCTCGCACGCAAGACGTCATCCGCCTCCGAGCCGGCCGCGACCTCGTCACGCGGATACAACTTGAGTTCCTTCAAACCCGCAAAGGCGATCTTCAATCGCTCTCGCGCGCTGTCGATCCTTCCAAGACGCAACAGTGGATAGACCGCGCCCGCATGAGCGCGCACTTCGTAGCGCCGCATCTGCGGATTGTTCTTGATCTCGCCGAAGTGGCTGATGATGTGGTCATAGTAGGAGAGCGATCGCGCTGGATCGGAGTCGCGCGCAATCCCGGCGAGGACCATTCCTGACGACTGCACCCGGCCTCTGCTCAACGCATCGTTGGGATCCTTGTGCGCGATCTCATCGGCCATCGCGAACGCTCGCTCGAGCGGCACCAGTGCGTCGGCCGGCCGATTGAGTGAGATGCCGTCAGGGTCACCGAGAATCGCGCCCTCGCGCGACAGCCCGAGTGAAATACTCATTCGCACGCCCGCGTCGGTCGTGGAGCGCCCCGGCACCGACTCGAGAACGCGCGTTGCTTCGCGCGCATCCTTGAGAGCGGCCTCGAGGTCGCCGCGGTCGCGGTGGATGAACGCCGTGCCCTGCAACAGCCCGCCCAACTGCAACGGCTCATGGAGCGAGGGCGCCAGCTCGATGGCGCGGTAGCTCCAGCGCAGCGCCTCGTCAAACTGCCGCGTGATCCGGAACCGATTCGACACGTTGTTCATCGCCAGCAGGACCTGCTGACCTTCGGCGGGAGCCACCGGGCCGCTGTCGAGATACTTGCCAAGCCAGACGGCCGATTCTCGCGCCAGCGGCAGCGCCGCATCATCGGGCCGGCGGTTGCCGGCGAGGATCATGCGATCGTGTTTGATCTGACCCATGCGAAGAAACGCGAGACGATTCGACGGGCGCGCCGCCAGCACGCCCGCGACGATGCGCTCGGCGGCCTGCAGATTTTTTTCCGCTTCCTCTGTCTGTCCCAGGTTGATCGAAATCGGGACGCCCTGAACACGGGCGACGCGCATGTAGGCGGTTCCGATCTCGAGCGCCAGCTCCGGATCGTCGCCGACCTCGGTGCCGAGACGCCGCAGGTACTCGAGCGAAGTATCGACGATCATTTGCCGCACTTTCGAGCTGCCGGGGATGGCGCGAAGCGGCACGTCGATGTCGAACAGCCGGTTCGCCAGCTGCCGCACTTCGAGGAAACGCTGCTCGGCGATGGCGCGTTGGCGGTTCACCTCGTAGAACCCGAACGACACGGCGATGAGCGCGAGCGCCG
>Ga0137455_1000045_pt1 | contig 25364 bp, 24 predicted proteins | sample EasRivERMGT600_2_FD_102334 | JGI IMG/M metagenome (GOLD analysis project Ga0137455, IMG submission 102334) | Soil microbial communities from meander-bound floodplain in the East River, Colorado, USA - East River MetaG ERMGT600_2 | ecosystem: Environmental > Terrestrial > Soil > Floodplain ... | reverse complement strand
GATGCTACCGCGGGTAATGCGGTCGATCAGAGCAACTCGGCGCGCACCGTAACCGTTGTAGGAACGCCGACGTGGACGAACGCTACTCCTCCTTCTGGACTGGCCACGACGATAGACATGGATGCAGGCGCGGAGGGCCTAACCGTTCCTGACTCCGCAGACTGGAACTTCGCGGGCGACTTCTGCATTGAGGCATACTTCTATACCGGCGCCGCAGGAACCGGTCGGAGCGTGATGGGTCTTGGCGCAGCGAACGGAGCGGACGACGCGCTGTCCTTCACCATCAACCCGAACGGATTCGCTACCGATATTACTGCGTTTATCGGTACGACGGTGAACGGCAATGAACTGTTTGCAGGAGGCGTAAGCGGTACTACGCTCGCCGCAAATACCTGGTTTTACGTAGCGATCTATCGAGAAGGCGCGAATCTTAGACTTGCGTACGGCGCGCTGGGCGGCAATACCGAAACTCCTATAATGCTCAATGCTGCTGGTTCTGGGACAATCGCTAATGCGGCCTCCGGAGCCTTCTTGGGCGGTAACGGAGCGACGACCGGCATGGATTCGCTCGCGGGGCCCTTGCGTATTACCGGCGGGCAGGCGCGCTACGGAGCCAGCGCTTTTGCTATCCCTGCCTTGCCTCTCCCGACTGCAACGACATGAGGGAGCTGATTCAAACCGAAAGCAAGCTGCTCTCTTGGCAGGAGGTCGCGCGTCGCGTTCGGCAGCCAGGCGATAAGTTGCCCCCCGGGATGACCGAAGAGCAGCACCTACTGAACATCTACATGACGCTGATGGATTGGTGGGCGACTCACTACTGGCGCTGGTATTTGCCAATCAATGATCAGGACTCGCTAAAACCCGAGCAGCGGGAGATCGGGAAGCTGGTGTGGGCCTTCAAGCGTCCTATCCCGCACCTCGTGTGGAGCGCCTACGCGTCGAAGCCAGAACCAGCAAAGCTCTGTGAGTCGGCCATCTTTAAGGACGGCTTTTATCGGGCGGCAGCATGAGCATTTCCATCACCCGTACGATTTTGAGCCAGAACGGAAGCCAGATCGGGGTTTCACCTCACGGCTTTCGTATGCGTTGCTCACTATCAGAGTCCACGATCTACGGGACCAGTCTCAACCTGAATTTCAGGAACATGCTTTGCCGTACGATCTGGAACGACCCTAACGCCTCTGGTACCGGCACTTGTCAGCATGCAGCCGACCCTACTCGCACGAAAGACGTTACATGGGGGCTAATTGCTTCCCACGTCTACCGGGAAACCGAAGGCTCCGGCTCCCATTCTCGTACACCGGCAACCTATCTATCAGACGGTGCGAGCGTTGCTTCTGATAGCAGCATTACTCTTACGGTACAGGATCCTGCAACTGTTTTCTCCGGTACGAATACAATCGCGACCTCTGCTACTAGTACGGCTCCGACTCCCGGGGTTAATGGTTGTCCGACGGGTGCAGATTGCCGAGCCAATATAGATACCGTTTCGGAGCTTATGGCTTTGACCGGCGCCGGTCTTCGCGTGCTAGCGACTAAAGGCCAAACGCTTACTGGCCCGGGTAGCGGTTTTAGGAACATAGGGGGGCCTTGTCAGGTTGGATCTTTTGGCTCGGGGGCAAACACCCTCATCCAAGCAACTGCGAATGGCATTGTTTTCCTGAGAAGCGGCAATAGCGGCGGGCCTCGTAATGATCTGACCTTCTACGACCTGGATTTCGATGGTAACGGGCATACCGACATCGACATATTCAACTACCTTGGTGATGATGGAGGAAACTTTCACGAGAACCGGAGGCATGATGGGGTTCTCTTCCTCAATATCACCGGTACTGGCCTCGCTCGCGGCATCTGGACAATGCAGCAGAGCTATATGTTCTACCATGACTGCGACCTTACCACGAAGACGGGCAACGATACCGCCAACGTGCTCTACGGCGAGTGGGTGCACTCGACGATGTTCAACTGTCGCATCACCCAGACTGAGATACTGAACCTCGGTAATGGTGCTATTCGCAATGGCCACCCGATGGGTCTGGTTCTTTCCAACAGCACCATTATCGGCGCACAGAGCGGGCGCCAGCACGTGAAGCTCCACAACGCGCTGACAGCTTCCCCAATCGCGCGGGAAATGGTTTTGTCTTGTTGCAAGTACATGCAATACGGAACTACCTTCTCCCTTGCGCTGAATGAAGGAGGGCCGGGGCCGGGACAGGGCGACATCTGGTGGATTGACATCGGACCAGACAATGGTACCGACCACCAGGAACTTGAGACGTGGGTTTTCGAGGATAATTGGTGCGTCGCGTCGCCGAATTGTTTCCAGATGCTTTATACCTACACGGGTTATTACACGGTACGTAATAACTTCTTTGACTTCAACCAGGGATCAGAGTTTGAGAATCGTCCGGTGACGGTTAAGTTCCAAGGACCTGGGAGCCAGCCAGCGGTGACGGACGTAGAGGTATACCTCAACACCGGCTACACGATGAAGACCAATACCAGTAGCGATCCCAACCAAGGCTTCCAGTTCGTGGCGGTCGATAATGGGGTGGGCACCACGAACGTGCGCGTGAGGGGTAACCTCGCTTGGGCCGGCAATTACACGGTTAGAGGTATGCTGTATGATCCCGGAAACGTCGTAGGAGCGAACCAGTCGGATAATACCTTTGTCGCCACTCCTAGCAATACTTGGGTAGGCACCAATGGTAGTGGAGGGGGCTTCCCCAATTCGAGTCCGGTTCCGGGTCACTTCTTGTTGCGTTCAAGCGCGCCGGAGCGCGGAGATGCAACGGTTGATGTTCCCGTATTTAAGGACTTCTTCAACAAGTTCCGCCCGCAAGGCACTCCGGGCGAAAACATGGATACGGGCGCGTTTGAGTTCGATGAAGGCACCTCGATGCCTTGGGATGTACAAGCTTTGGCTCAGGAAGGGTTCCGCTTCCGAAACGACGACGGCTCCGAAAGCAGCGCGACTTGGAAGGCAGCACAAGACACCAACATCTTGCTCGCGCTTGACCAACCGCTTCGCCTTCGCGCCACTATCAATACTGGGGGAGACCAGGGCACCAAGCGCTACCGACTCGAGTACAAGAAGCCCGCCGACTCTACCTGGCTAGTGGTGAAGAGCGGAGAGGGAGCAGTAAGAATGAATGCCTCTGCTAACATCACAGCAGGGGGCGAAGTGACGACTGCTCAACTTACGGCGCCAGCAGGTAAGACGACGGCTAACTTCTCCGATGGTAGGATGTGGGATGATGAGAATGGAGCTGACTACATTACCATAGTCGCGGATGAATATACGGAGTTGGAGTGGTCGATTATCTTGACCTCCCCAGCAGTCCAAAACGAGCGGTACCAGTTCAGGGTAACGAAGAGCACTTAACATGATGCTTCAGTTCGCCGCGAATCTTGCCTCCTCTCCGGATGAGATACTAGAGAGGATGAGACAGAATATTGCCCGCAAAGGCATAACTCGTTTTTCGCCGTCCAACCTTACGCTCCCACGCAAATTTGCGCTTGCCTGTTACGGCCCCTCCTTACTGGATACCTGGGAGAGGATGAGAGGCCAGTCGGTGGTCAGCGTAAGCGGGGCGCATGACTTCCTAGTTGAGCGCGGAATTATCCCTATCTACCACGTGGAATGCGATTCTCGCCCACATAAGGCTGCTTTCCTACAAAAACCGCAGGAGATGACTACCTACCTTATTGCTTCCTGCTGCCACTCGAGCATCTTCGAACAACTCCAAGGATTTAAGATACGCATGTGGCATCGAGATGAGGGTAACATCTCGGCTAGAATCCGTGAGTTACTACTACAGTTAGACCCTGGTTCACAGCTAGTTCAGGGAGGAACAACTGTCGGCGGACGGGCTCTGAATCTGCTACTTAGGCTCGGTGCCAGAAAGATCGATATCCACGGCATGGATTGTTCATACCGTGGAGAGCAGGTATGGGCCGGGTCACATAGCGGAGAAATCCATAAGTCTCGGTTTAAGAACAAAGTGGCGGGCAAGATATTCGAGACCTCGACTACCATGTACAATGCGATGGTAGACTTCTTCGACCTGCTAGAGTATACAGGACATCGGCGATGTGAGTACATAGTACATGGCGATGGCATGTTAGCTTGGACTCTAGCTGGCATGGGTCGTAAGGAAGTCAACTCCCAAAAGGACCTCTTAAACCCTGTTGATCGGACAGTGGTGAAAGAAGATACCTCACAGTCAATGGTGTACGAGTTCTGAAATGACTACACAGCTAAAGCTCCTATCGGCACAAACCAATAACATCGGGAGCACGTACTATGACATGACCACCGCCACGGCCGCTGCGGCTGGGACGGCTCAGCGTACTACGACTACTACCATTGGCGGTACTAGCATCCAGCTAACTGCTACCGCTGGTGGGGCCCTGATGAACTGGGTATCAGGGGCTGCAGATACCGCCTTTACCTTAACTACTACGGATATTAGCGTTGGTGGAAGGGAGTCGGCGACTGGTGTTAATGCTGGCTTAAGCTATCGCGTCTATAGCCGTAATCCCGCTGGAACAGAGACGGAAATAGCTGGCGGTCCTTTCGCACAAGGAACAGAGCTTAGCACTACTACAGCTACTCGTGCTTGGTCCGGAAACGTAACCGACACAGCCATCGCCCAAGGCGATCGTCTTGTACTAAAGCTCTTCGCGGTCAACGTTGGTACGATGAGCAGTGGCTCCGCGTTCCTATACCATAATGGAGCGACGGGTATCACGATGTCGTGGTTCAATATCGCGGAAACTATTACCTTCCTCAATCCGGCTACTATTCCTCGCTTCCCCGATATAGATGCCCTTGTAATATCGGGACAAACTCCGACCCTATCTCTAACATTAGACCGGTCGTTCTCGCCCGGAGTAGGCGCGATCAGTATTACATGTCCTACTCCGGAAGCCCAGGAGTCGAATTACGATGTCACCCCATTACTCACGGTCGCAGAAGCTGCGGTCGTTGCAGTGCCGGGAGTAAGAACGGTTTCATTTACAGGACTAGCTCCGACAATTGCAGTCGGCATTGCTGCCTTCCCTGCTGCTGCCTCTCTAGTACTCACGGGCCTTACCCCAATCGTCAATATCTCCTACAACATAACGATTGGGGTAAGATCCGTAGCTATCACTGGCCAAGCACCTATAGCATCAAGTGGTCTAGCTCTCTTGCCTGGAGTAGGCAGCTTAACAATTACAAGACTAACTCCGGTACTAAACGTCAGCTACCTATTTACTCCAGGTATTGGCTCACTGTCCTTTACAGGACTAGCTCCTACGCTAGGAGTAGGTGTCGCAGCCCAGCCAGCTGCCGGCTCCTTATCCATCGTAGGCATAGCGCCAGAAGCTCAGGAAACGAACTACGATGTCATTCCTGAGCTTACTCTTCAAGGCCTAGCGGCTGCTCCTGCTGCTGGCTCTCTAGTCTTCACTGGACAAGCTCCTACCGTCTTCTTAGCTGTTGCGGCTGCTCCCGGCGTAGGCCTTCTGCAGATCAGCGGTCTCGTTCCTCTAACGAACGTATCCTATACTATTTCGGTAGGAGTAAGAAGCCTATCGATTTCAGGACAGACCCCGGCTATCACAGGAGATAAAGTACTCACGCCAAGTAGCGGAACTTTAGTCCTATCTGGACTTACTCCTCTTACGAATGTGTCCTATGCCATTTCAGTTGGGGTAAGAGGCGTAACCTTCTCAGGGTTAACTCCGTCAGTTGGCGGAGATAAAGTACTAACACCCAGTGTAGGATCCCTACAGATTAGCGGGTTAGCGCCGACGCCCGCAGTTAGCTATAACATAGGTGTCGGAGTAAGGACACTTAGCTTCTCTGGGCTGGCTCCGACGATATTGACGGGAGTCATTGTACAGCCAGGTGTTAGAACACTTGCCTTTACAGGGCGACTCGAAGAGCTGGTTGAAACGAACTACGACGTCCTGCCTACGCTTACCGTAGCAGCTAATGTCACAGCTCAACCAAGTGTCCGTACACTCTCGTTTACTGGCCAAACTCCTATCAGGGACGTAACCGGCCCGCAAACGATTGCAGTAGGAGTCCGTACAGTCACTATCTCTGGTTTAGCCCCCGTCAGGGATGCAACGGACTTCCTTGCTCTAGATGCGTATGATGTAACGCCGGAGGTTGGGATACCTGTTGTTGCGCTACCCGGTGTCCGAACCTTAGCTATTACTGGGCAGCTACCTACGATTCTAGCGGGATCTGTTATACCTGTCGGAGTTAGAACCCTCCAGTTTACGGGGCAGCTCCCGATTCTTGTAACGCCTCTTCAAATTGGCGTTGGGGTCCGAACAGTTACGTTCTCTGGATTGGCTCCTGTAGCATCAGTCAATTCCATTATCAGCGTTGGCATACGGTCGCTGTCCTTCACTGGCCTAGCTCCGGTAGCTTCTATAGGGGTGGCTATACAGCCGAACAGCGGCGTCCTGAGTATACAGGGTCTTACTCCAGTACGACTAGCTACGGATCACCACGTAGTAAATCCTGGAGTTGGATCGACAGCCTTCTCTGGCCTAGTACCGATACCGCAGTCTAGCGACCAAAAGGTCGTGCAGCCCGGTGTCAGAGCGCTTACCTTTACTGGAGAAACTCCGGCAGCTATAAGTGGGGATTCCAAAGTAGCGCAGCCCAATGTAAGAGCAGTCGTATTTACGGGTCTTGCTCCGTCTATCACTGCTCATATTGCTGCTACTCCCGGTGTAGGCAACCTCGCAATTACGCCTCTCGCCCCGACTGCGATCGCGACGGATCATAAGGTAGCTACGCCTTCTATCGCAACCGCGCAATTTACGGGGTTGGCTCCAGCGTGTGTGGCTACGGATCATCATACTGTACAGCCTTCCTTTGACGCCCTGCAGATCACGTCTCTCGCTCCGACGCTAGTGTACGGAGGTAGTCCGGTACAGCACGTAGGAGTTGGCAGTATATCCATAAGTACTTACTCGCCCAACACTGACGCCTCTGACGAGGCTAGAATGTGGCCTGATAATGGTACACTTACCATTACAGGGCAACTCCCGACTATCGACGTCACGCATAACGTAGTCGCGTTGCCAGGCGCAGGAGCCCTCCAAATGAGTGGGCTAATACCTGGAATGATACTGTTCTTACAAGTGTATCCTGATGGACGAAACCTCTTCTTCACCGGCCATCCTCCTAAGATGGTTGAGGCCTACGCATTCCTAGCACCTACTATACATATCCATGTAGGCGTTCCAAGGACACGTGAAGTAGTAGGTAAGAGGCGTCGAGTATACGTCGGTACTAAAGACGAACGGTAATTAACATAGGAGTCAATATGCCCTTTGTGCCCCCGAAAGACCCGATCGAGAAGGAATACTTCTCCTTCGAATTCGCAGCCCTCCTAGGGGTTGGCGAAACCATCATGTCAGGCAGCGCTGTCTGGTCTATCGTGGTGTTGAAGGGCGCTGATCCTGCCTCCGAGAGCATGCTCTCGGGTACCCCTGTTTACCAAGGCAGTAAGATCTTGCATCTCATTGCCGACGGAGTTAACGGAGTCTTGTACTGCATATCCTGCAAAATTACGACCAGTGCAGACCAAGAGCTGAGGCTAAGCGATACAGTATGGGTGCGGAATCAATGCGCGTAAGCCACTGGCACCGACCTCATGAGAGGGGAGGCCGTAGGTGGCCAAGATTGACCATTATATTCCATAGTGGTACATCTTGATGTGCCCTTGGTAGCTAGCGTATAATAGTCGAAATGGGACGATAAATGCCTGCTTCTCAGACCACCGAAAGAAAGTACCGCACTGTCGGCCTAAGGGTCCAGAAGGGAAGCCTACGCGACGCTGAGCTCGCCGGCGCAACCTATCGCGTAATACCTGTGGTCGCCTTGGTGGAGGGTGTCCTCCACCCATCCAATGCTCCTGCCCCCGAATTAGCCCTGGCGGAGGAGTTCGGAAGGTTTATCGAAGGATGGAATGGTCGTCCGGTCCTCGAAGGACACCCCAAGAACGAACAAGGAGCGCCGGTTAGTGCCAATTCCACTGATCTGTGGGATTCGAAGGTCGTAGGACAGTTATTCAACTCCGTCTTGGATGGCAAGAAACTCAAGTCCGAGATATGGCTACACAAAGATCGATCCGGCAAAAAGCTTCTGGATAGATTCGAGTCGGATACCCCGGTAGAAGTCAGTACGGGCTTGTTCGCTGATACGGAGGACGTTAAAGGGACGTATCAGGGCGAAGCTTACAGAGGGGTTTGGCGCAATATCGTCCCCGACCACTTGGCGATCTTGGATGAAGGCACAAAGGGTGCCTGTTCTATAGAAGACGGTTGTGGCGCTCCCCGTATGAACAAGGATGGGACTCCGATCATGTCCGAGCTCAAGACGAACTGTGACCAAAAGACGACATTTCAAAAGGTGATGGCCGGAATCGCCTCGGCGCTCAAGTTCAATAAGGACATATCCGACGTCTCCAGAAGGGACGCGCTACAAGCGGCTCTACAAGCAACAGCTGTAGACGGCGTCTGGTGTTACGTACTCGCAGTATTCGATGATGTCTTCGTCTACGTGGAGTTCAGCGACAGCCAGTCCAAGACCCTCCGGCGAGGCTACAAGATACGGGATTCCGGGACAGTCGTTTTGTCGGCGGAAACAGAAGAAGTCAGGAGTGAGACGGATTTCATTCCTGTGGATGTGAAGGTTCAACAGGATCAACAAGGTCAATCGAAAGGAGACCCAGTCATGACCGACGCAGAGAAGGTAGTAAAGGATGCAGCCGACGCCAAAGCGGCTGCGGATCTCAAGGCAGCTGCCGATGCCAAAGTAGCCGCGGCAGTCAAAGAAGCCAAAGAGAAGGCAGAAGCGGTTGCGGCGGCTGAAGCCAAGACCAAAGCGGAAGCAGAAGCCAAGGCGAAGCAGAACGCTTCGATCGCCAATTACATCGAGGCGGCGCCCGAGGGCTTCCGCAAGGAGCTCCAAACGGCCGTGGCGTATATGGCCGCTCGAAAGGCGGGGCTGGTCAAGGCACTATCCGGCAAGTCGGAGCTGTCCGAAGCCGACCTGAATGGCCTGGAGCCGACGGTTCTCGAGAAGATGTGCAAGGCGCTGCAAGCGCCTGGTGCCGACGACATCACGTTCCTCGGCCACAATCCGGCAGCCAGGACAAGCGAGGAAAGGTTCACTCCTCCCACCCCCGTTTTCCCTCGCAAGGCTGCGTAAGGCATACAAAGCCACACGAAGCCCAGCGATTTAGCGCAACCACTCAAAGGAGAAGTACATGGCCACTCGGAACACGATCCTCCTAAAAGGGGATGGAGTCCAGAAGGAAGGAAACGCCGGGGGTGCGATCACTCCGGGTCACCTGATCAACCGTAACACAACCGTCGATGCAGTCGTCGTCCATGCGACGGCGGAAGGTAACGCCTATCCGCTGTTTGCGTTGGAAAACGACGTCTTCGGCAAGGACGTAGCGGACGCTTACGCCGCGAACGATCGCGTCCTGATGGTGCTTGCGGCGCCGGGCGCCGAGATCCACGCTCTCATTCCTGCCGCCGCTATCGCCATCGTCGTAGGCGACGAGCTCGTCAGTAACGGAGACGGCACACTCAAGAAGGTAACGGCCGGTGCCGTTACCGTCGGCAATTTGCGGCGCGTCGTTGCCCGCGCGTTGGAGGCTATCGACAACTCGGCTGGCGGTACGCCTGTCCGGCTCAAGGTCGAGGTCGTGTAAGGCACACGCCTCCCAACCGAAACCAGAACCCAGGAAAAGGAGAAAGACAATGCCCAGGACCACCGAACAAGTGCTGGACGCCCTAAACGGAGGTACTGCAATCGGGTCAGTTGCATCCCGATTGCTCGCCACCGGGCTGAACGTCCAGTCGCTTCGCACCAACGACACGCTCCGTAAGGAGGAATGGCTGCTGTACGACAAGGCAGTCGTGGATGTGGCTCGCTCAAGGCTAGTCGGTGTCGCCGACCTGCTAACACGCGGACTACGATTCGACTTGACGAACGCCTTCGGCACTACGTTCGTTCAGTGGGAAAAGATGTCCGATATGTCCGGCGCGAACGTCGACATGTCAGGTCTGACGGAAGGTGAACGCGACCGTCTGGACTTCACATTGATCGGTATTCCGGTGCCGATTACCCACAAGGACTTCCAGATCAATATCCGTGCGCTGGAAGCCTCACGCAAGGGCGGTATGCCGCTCGACACCACGCAGTCGGGCGTCGCTACCCGACGGGTCACCGACGCTCTCGAAAGCATGCTGTTCAACGGCGTGTCTGTCGTGGGAGGCGGTGGGGTTATCCAGGGCTACAGGAACTTCGCCGCGCGCAATACCGGCGCGACGGCAGTCGACTGGAATACTGCGACCGGCGCCAACGTCATATCCGACGTGCTCGCGATGATCGGGGCCCTGAAGAACGACAACATGTACGGGCCGTACATGGTCTACTGCTCCGTCGCCGGGTACATCAACCTGCTGAACAACTTCGGCGCCGCAACCGACATCTCGATCCTGACGAGGCTCAAGCAAATCCCCGATATCATCGACATCAAGCCCAGCGAGCATCTCCCGAATGCTGAAGTCTTGATGATCCAGATGACGCCGGATGTTGTCGATATGGTGGTTGGCTTCGAACCGATGCCGATCATGTGGGATTCCCACGGCGGTATGATGGTCAACGTGAAGGTGCTGGCCATCATGGTTCCCCGCCTCAAAAACGACTACGACGGGCGGTGCGGCATCGCCCACTACGTCTAATTGGCGTAGCATAAGCGTCTGAACTTAATAGGGCACGCGCTCCGTGCCCTATTTTTGGGAATTACATACTTAACTCCCTCAGCCGAGGGATAACTCAAGGAGAATCAAATGAGCTGGTCCGTAACCGCAGTAGGCAAAGCCCCCGCCGTCAAGGCGTCACTCGTGAAGCAATTCGAGAGCGCGAAGCAAGGCACGCAGCATATTCCAGCAGAGAAGGAAAGCGTGATCGGCGTCGAAATGGCGGTAGGCGCGCTGCTCGAAGCGATGGACCCGCATATTGTCGTCAAGGTAGCCGCCAATGGATCGTGCGGCGCAAGGGACGGCGTGCTCGACAGCGCTTCGACCAGTGTTCAGTTCGAGACGTTGTACGGCTTCGTCGAATAAGGAGTCAAGTATATAAATCCCCTATTTTTCACCCTCATTAAGGAGGATGTATGTCCAAGCGAGCGTATCAAGTAACGGAAGGCAAGCATGACATGGGCGAAGCAGCTGGCGACGACAGGTACGTTCGGAAAGGTGCTATCGTCGACCTGGAGCCGGCGGAGGCCCAACGCTTCCCCAATAAGTTCAAGCTGTACGAAGCTCCTGCTGCGGTCGAAGCTAAGCCCGACGCGGTCGAAGCTAAGCCCGACGCGGTCGAAGCTAAGCCCGACGAATAACGGGGCCTAGGTGGCGAGGGTCTTTAACGAGCAGGTTCTAAAGGTTACAGGCGATCCTAGTAGTGTAGACGCCGAACCTGCGATTGCTGTAGCCAACCTTCTCGTAGACGAGCTGTTGGGCGGTCAAAGTTTGACCGAGGCTCGCCTGACGCAGATCGAGCTTTACCTCTCTGCCCACTTCGTATCCATCTCACAAAGAGATGGACCTTTGGCGGCGCAAGTTCTTGGAGAAGCTACGGAGCGGTATTTCAATATCTACGGAGCAGGCTTTAGCTCTACTCGCTTCGGTCAGCAAGCGATGATACTGGATACATCAGGTATCTTAGCCGAGGAGTCTTCAAGGGCACAGAATCCCGGTAAGAAGGACGCGGAATTCCAGGTGATATGATGGATCATGTAGCCACTCGCGGCCTCACACAGTCAGCGACCCGATGGGTTGCGACACCAGACGGCTTTGGCGGCGCCACTTTCACGCTGCCGGAGAAGATTGGCTGCCGCTGGGAGGAGCGTACGGAACAGTTCTTCAGCATGCTGGATAAGAAAGAGACAGTAAGCCGAGCGGTAGTATTCGTTGACAGGGATGTAAAGGTCGGCGACTGGCTGTACCCTGTATCTTCTGACGCTACGGATCCTACGATCCTAGATGGCGCTTACAAGGTCCAGCGGTTCGATCGTGTACCCGATCTACGCAACCTTCTGGCTATTCGTAAGGCGTATCTCTGATGGCTCAATTTCCTCCCACCAACATAGAAGGCGGGATCGAAACTGGCCGCCTCGGTGGCCATGTCAGAGGGGGGACTCCTGCAGCCCATCGTAAGGCCTTTACCCAGTCTGCTCGAGAAAGCATGCGCGATATCAACACGCGCTACACGAATATCGTGCGTCAGATGCAGGGCATCACTCCGCGCGTACTGAGGGAGGCTATGCTTCCCGCCTTCGAGAAAGCCGTAGTGTACTGTCCATTCCTGACGGGCGCCCTTCGCGCGTCAGGACGACTAGAAGTCGAGCGCTCCACCAAGAATCGGGCTCGAGCGACTATTACCTTCGGTAGCCCAACAGTGAGATATGCTCCGATTGTGCACGAACGTACGGACCTCCACCACGTCCCGCCGACCAGGGCAAAATTCTTGCAGTCGGCCATGGAGGAGGAGATGGGCAGCTTCTTGACCCGTCTTGCTATCTTCTACGCCACGGTGCTCAAATGAACGACCCAGCTGAAGCTATCAAGGATAAGCTGGTAACGGACAGCGTGGGCGCTTTCGGTCTCGGCTCCGGATGGCGTATCTTCCTTGGGAGGTTTCCGGATACTCCGGACACCATCATCCTCGTCAATGGGACAGGAGGGGCTAATCCCTATCCGCATCTTAGACTGAACTTCCCTTCGGTTCAGGTGATGTTAAGAGGAGAGCAGAACGGCTACCAGGAAGCTCGAGCCAAGGCGAAGGAAGTCTGCGATAAGCTCCTTGGTATGGATACTGAGGTACTGAACTTCGATACATACCGATCTTGCAATCAGATCGGTGATGTGATTTGGCTTGGACAGGACGAGAATAACAGGCCGATCTTCTCGGCTAACTTCCGTTTCATTGTCGAGCCTGCTACTGGTGATAACCGAATTCCGATTACATAACGTGAAAAGGAGCTAGCACATGGGTGCCAAGACTATTCAACTGTCCGCGGATGATATCACGTACTACACTCTTCCGGGGAGTCAAGGCGAACTAAGCAGGGAAGGGGCGCAGGTCGAGGATACCATCTTCGGCCAGACCTACAATTCCAACATGACGGGTATTCTCGGTTGGAATATCAATGCCAACGCCGTCTACAAGGGCTTTCCGGGTTACCTGGCGACCTTGAAGAAGCCTGGAACATCGACGGTGATGACGGCCGATGCGATGACGCTCGTGTCCGGCAAGACTTACCAGATCACGAATGCCGCCAAGCGGATCATCAACAGAGCCGTGGCCGTATCGGTGCTGGATAACGCCATCGTACATACAGCGGACGTCCTGAGCATCGACTACCTATTCGGCAAGGTGACCTTCAAGGCGGCCTACACTCCTACAACCCCGATCACGATCACTGGGCAGTACTTCCCGACGATCGATCTCGCGAAAGCAACGTCGTACACGCTGACGCAGACCGGCCGTCCGATCAGGACCACGAACTTCCCAGCGGCTGCGGCCAACTCGGGATACAACACGTTCATTCCGGGATTGCGCCAGGTTGCGATCGAACTGCCGGCCGTATTCGATGCGGCTGACAACTGGGATGCGACGCTCGCAGCCCGGGCTGAAATGATAATCGAGGTCAATCCGGACGGAGTTGGGAAGTCCTACGGCCGGGGCTTCTTCAGGCTGGTCACGGATCGACAAGCCGGGAACGTAGGCGAGCTCGAGGAGGAGACGTTGAGCTTCCAGCTAAGCGTCCCGATCGAGGCCTCACCCAACTTGGCTTTGGCGATTCAGGCTCCGTTCTCTTGGCACCATGAATCCACTTCTCTCATTCCGGAGGCTATCAAGAAGGCGTTGACAGCATTCCTGGATGAAACGCTGATCTACGCGAAGTACTTACCCGACGGTATCGCTGGGTGGAAAGGCTCCGGCGTAGTCAGCAACATCACGTTATCCGGCGGAATGGAAACGCCGAATGCGTTCGCAGTAGGCATCACCGGCAGCGGTGCCATGACGGACGTCTAAAAAGCTGCTGTTGTTATACCCCCGCTCTTAGGAGTGGATTACATTACGAAAGGAGTATCGTATGACTACCCGCGACGATGTTCGCGAAGCAGTACTAGGGGCGAAGCTTCGCTCCAAGAAGGTCGAGCTAGTAAGCGGCCTTACCATCGAAGTTCGTCAGCCTACAGTCGGGTACACGCTCGATTCGGTTGAGGTAGAGGATCGGCGTAGACAGATGCTCAAGATGGTTCTTGACCACTGTTACATGCCCGGTACCAACGATAGGGTTTTTGGTCCCGAGGATGCGGAGGTATTCGCTGGCCTTCCTACTACCGGCGACTACGCCCGAATCATGGATGCCATTACGGATCTCATGGACCTGAAAGGAGCTCTCACGGCTGCCCGAAAAAACTAATCCGGGGCAGCCTGGAGTATCTCGCTTACTACGTGGCTTATCATACGGGCCAGACAGTAGACCAGGTTAGACAGCTGCCCCTCGCAGACTTGGCGAAGTGGATTGTATTCCTCCAGCGGCTTAATAAGGAAGGTACTCTAAGTGGCCCAACAGCTCCTGCTCGGAAGAGATAAAGTAGGCTAGACGTGCCTCGACAGCCTGACATCGATCTTGGTACGATAGGCTTTGGCCTCGACGCCAATACTGAGCCTCTGGAGCGCTCACTTGCGGTCCTACAGAAGTTCGGCCAGAGAGTAGATGCTCTCGCTAAGAAGACCGACGAGAAGGCCGAGGCAATGTACAGGAAGTTCGCTCAAGTCGAGCGAACTCTCCTATCCCTATTCGACAAGACGTCCGCTGCTTCCCAACGACTAGGTCAGACCGGAACCGGAACCGGTAAGATCGATGAGTTGAATGCTGCCTACGAACGGCTGACGCGTACGCTCACGAAGGTTAAGAACATCAGCGTCATGGAGCCGCATGAAATGGCGCGGGCTCAAGTCGGTATGAATGCGATAATTAACCAGTCGCAGCGGCTAGCCAGAGAACAAGAGATGGGAGCACGTAGGGCTACAGATCAGCAGCAAGCTCTATTCCGTGCACAGCAACGAACAGCCGATATGGCGGCTGCCTTCCAAATCCGAGGGGCTCCGGCGGAGTTCACGACTAGAGCCACTGCCGCTTTAAATACCTTCGAATCTACCTTGAAGCGTGGGACCTTAAGCACCCAGAATCTTAGGGTGGCACAGAATGCCCTGAACGCTGAACTCAGTCTGCTGTCTCGCAATATGAGGGTTATGGAAGGCGCCTCGGTAATGGCAAACGCCTTCCACAACCTTAGCAGGGCCACCATCCTAGCTGTTGGCCCCCTAAGTGGTGTTGGTGCCCGCATGGCTGTGCTGGCTTCTCTATTCGAGTCCACGACGGCGCAAGCGGCGCTGTTTGTAGCCGGAGTCGTAGGCGTAGCTACGGTAGTAGGTCTGATTGGAGCTGCAGGCGTTCGAGCTACAATGGAAATGGAGAGGTTCAATGCCCTCCTGCTGTCCGCTTCAGGTTCCTCTGCGTTAGTTGGGGATGAGTTCAAGTATGTTCTAGGGCAGGCTGATAAGTTAGGCCAGAACGTTAAGGGTCTAGTAGCACCTTACGCTAGCTTCGCAACAGCCGCACGCCTATCGGGATTCGCTCTCGAAGAGCAGCGGGACATCTTCGAAAGCGTCATGATAACTGGTGCCGCTCTGCGTTGGGATGCCGATAAAACAGGTAGAGCCTTCCTCGCTCTAGAGCAAATGATCGGCAAGAGCGTTGTTCAGTCACAGGAAATGAAGCTCCAGTTGGGGCAAGTAATTCCTGATGCAGTTGGACTAGCGGCGATCGCAATGGGTAAGACGACTAGCGAACTAATGAGGATGATGGAGGCCGGTGAACTAATAACCAAGGACTTCTTACCCAAGTTCTCGACCATCCTCAGACAAACATTCTCTCCAGGTTCTGTAGCCGGCGCGGCTTCATTGCAGGCTGAGTTCCAGAGGCTGGGAACAGCCGTGTTTCTATTCAATAAAGCCTTCGATGAGACCACTAGGATTTCAACAGCAGTTAGGGCAGTCGTCGTGTCACTCGCGGATACTATGCGGTACTTCGCCGACAACATGAATCAGATCCTCGCCGTTGTGGCCGCCTTCGGGGGCGCTCTAGCAAGCTGGGTAGTCATAGGAACGGTCACTACCATCGTCATGTCTCTTCGAACGGCTCTAATAGGTCTGTGGGGGGCCCTACTTGGGGTAGGCGCAGCACTTTCTTTTACCGGCATCGGAGCCCTTCTACAGGCTCTCCTCCGTATAGGCTTGATGGTCGGTGGCGCTACTATCGCCTATAAGGCCTTCCGTACGGAAATCGATCTGGTTAGCACGGATACGCGGGCTTTTATCGATAATACTAACCAGTGGATCAAGACCACTGAGGAGTTGGGCTTTGCGCACGTTCGTACGGCTAAGATAGTGAAGGATGCCACGAACGAGCGACTCGAGAATATATCGCGGGAAATCCAAGGTCTACAACTCCAGTTAGAAGTGCAGAAGCTCATCGAGGAGTATAACCAGAGGACAAGAGTCCAGTCTCTAGGCGGCGAGCCTTTCATGCAGCGTAACTTGTTCGGTCGACGCGGGGCTGCAGCTGCTACGGCACCTACTGTGGCTGCGGAGGATCCCGAGACTAAAGCTCTGCAAGCTCGGATCGATGCCCTTCGGAAGCTGCAAGAGGAGCTAGCTACTACGCTGGAAGCCGTCAATCGAGTCAAGACTAAGGACTTTGGATTGCAAGGAGAGTTAGGTAACAAAGCCTTCGACAACTGGATAGAGAAGGTTCAGAAGGCGATCCGGGAAAACGAAAAGCTCGCCAACGTACTGAAGGCGACTGTGGTAGATCAAGATGCCGTACGCTTAGCTGTCGCCATGGATAAGGCAGGCGACTTAATGGCTGAGTTGCCAAAGAAGGCTGGCAACTTATCTAAGATCCGGGCTGAGCTTACTGCAGCAGGATTTGCCGGTGCTAATCTCAAAGACCAGCTCGTCGCGCTATTCTTACAGATGGGTCGTAGTCAGGATTCAACCCAGACGATAACGCAGAAGATGCAGGATTTCACGAAGGCCGCGCAACAAGAAGGGGAGATGTTCTACGAACTCACCGCTCGTCTCCGCGGCGTCCAACAGGAGTTACTCGGTGTCAACCCTGAGCGCCTCAGGGAGCAGGAACAGTTACAAGTTAAGCTAACCAAGCTTAGAGGGATACTTGAGGAGACTACGGTCAGCCAGGAAGGCGTTAATGCTGGCCTTGCTCGGTATAAGGAGCTGTGGGATCAGCTCAAGACCGAAGAGCGCGAGCTGGCAAGAGTCAAGACGTTGCACGGTGAGATCAAGAAGATGGTCACCACCATTGAAGACGATCTCGCCCGAGCACTTGTGACAGCTACGGAAACCGGAAAGCTCAGCTTCAGCGACTTGTTTGCTTCGGCTGGCCGTGACTTACTGGCCTATATGTTCAAGGTCCAGCTCCTACGCCCCCTATTCCAGGCTCTGTTCGGAGATATCTACAGCGGAGGTAGTACAGGTAGTCAGGGCTTGATCGGCGACGCCGTGATGAAGATGCTGCAGTTTTATAGCGGGGGTACTAGCGGTACTGGAGCGGGAGCTGGAGACATCCCTACAACTGCTAACATCGGCCATGGCGGCGGTATCATGGGTTCTGCCATGCAGACTCGCGCTGTAAGCTCCTCCCTGTTTAACTCGGCTCCTCGTTATCATGGGGGTCGATTGGGTGCGGGCGAGATGCCAGCCATCTTAAAGCGCGGCGAGGGGGTATTTACGGAGGCTCAGATGAAGAGTCTTGCGCCCGCTGGCGGAGCACCCTCTGTGACTGTGAATGTCATCAACCAATCGGGTGAACCTCTGAAAGCGGAGAACAGCGGGCAGCCTCGAATGGATGCGCAGGGCTGGGTAGTGGATGTACTGATATCCAAGATGTCACGGGACTCCAGACTACGCCAGAATATGCGATCCATGCTAGCGGCTCCGACTTAATATGGCTACTTTTCCTGCCTACGCCAGCTTACTATCAGAGGGGGTAACCTCCAGGCGTGCCTCTGCTTTAGAGCGCAGTGAGATGGAGAGCGGCCCGGTCAAGCAGCTTAAGTCTCGCTCCCGTGTTCTGCTGACACGTAGTACGGTGTACAAGCTAGCGACTCTGGCTGACTACAACAGCTTCATCACCTGGTTTCAGGATACGATCAATTATGGAGCCGACTGGTTCGATTGGACGGATCCTATAGACGGCATACTGAAGAGCGCCCGGATCGTTAGCGCACTCGATAGCGAGGAGCCCGCTGACGGTACCCCAGCCTTCTGGAAGATCCGGATGAGCATCGAAGTGTGGAGCGGCTGACATGCCTATTATTGCAGTCGGAGTAGGCTCTCTCAGGCTCACAGGTCTATCTCCTATTGGGGGAGGTAAGCAGTATACGCCGCACTTCAAAGAGCGGACAGGGTCAACTTCGGGAGAAGAGCCGGTCTACTTGCTGGAGATTACGCATCCTCAACTAGCACAGCCCGTCAGAGTTGTAAGGGACAATCAGGACATAGTGTCCAACGGAAGTCTGTTCCTTGCAGTTCCGTTCGATATCCAGCTTCCTACTGACATCGAGGGGGAACTCCCTCGTGCAGGCATCCAGATAGACAACGTCGGCCGAGAGCTAACCCAGTGGATCGACGCTAGCGGAGGGGGTAAGGGCGCACGTGTAAGACTAATGCAGATTATGCGTGATACCCCTAACGTCATAGAGGAGGACGTCACTCTAGACTTGCTGAAGGTTCGTCAGACCAAAACAACTATTTCGGGTGAGCTGGGATATGAAGACACCTTGAATCTGCCGGCCTTGGCTATCTCCTATCGACCCGACAACACACCGGCGATATTCTGATGCCTATAACAGTCCACTGGTCAGAAAGGTATTTGGGGTTGCCCTACAACGTCAAGACCTTTAACTGTGCCCATTTAGCGGTGAGGGTGCGCAAGGAGATATTCAATCAGGATATCAGCCTACCGGTTGACATGTCATCGAGTGCCCTCGCCAGAATGCGGCAGATACAAGAAGCTAAACTGGATTATGCTACCCCAACAGACAGTCCACAGGATGGCGACGCTGTCCTACTAGTCACTAGGGGCCGTTCGCAGCATATCGGTATCCTATGTCGGATTAACGAGGAGGACTGGATCTTACATAATGCTCAAGTAAAGGAGGGGCCCGAGGCTCCGGGATACCAAGGCGGCGTAGCCCGGCACAGGATTAGGGATCTATATAAGTGGGGATGGACAGTCGAGGGATACTACAAGTGGATATGAATCTGCCTACCGTATTTTGTCCTCACCCCTTGATCTCCAGTAGGGGTAGGGAGATGATTTACGACTCCGTCCTACCGGGAGAATCGCTAGGGGAGTACTTCGATCGCACCGGGATAAGACAGAAGATACGCAACAGGCCGGTGATAGCTACTATCAATGGCGTTCGTATCCCCCAAGCAATGTGGTATCGTTGCTGGCCGAAGCCTGGAACACTCATACGAATACAGGCAGTTGTTCACGGAGGCGGTAGCGGAAATAAAGCCGGTAGAGTCGTGCTTATGATTATCGTCCTAATCATAGCATACTATACTGGTGTCTACGTAGGTGGAGAGTATACCGCAGTAGCCGGCTACGTAGCGCAGGCGGGTGTGATAGTGGTAGGCAATATGGCGATAAACGCGCTCCTACCGATACCCAACCCGAACATGCTTAATGACGCAGCTAATCAGGATACGACTAGCCCCACGTACGATATTACGGGGGGATCCAATAGGACGCGGCCTTTCGAGCCCCTACCTGTTATTATGGGGACGCACCGATACTTCCCAGATCTGGGTGCTAAGCCCTATACGGAGTTCGTTGGGGAGGATCAGTACCTCAGTATGGTATTCGACTGCGGATACAACGATCTAGACCTGAACGACTTTAAGATAGGTTCTACACCTCTTGACTCTTATACCGGCGTCGAGTTAGAGGTATCCGGAACCGATGGCGTCTTGGCTCTTTTTCCTGGAAACGTCGATACAATTCCCGGATCGGCTCTCACGAGCGCGGCCAGCTGGATTCTTCGTACCTCCAGTATTAACGCTACATCCCTAGCTTTGGAGGTAGTGGGTACACTATTTACTGCCGGTCCTAACGGGATTGGACAAGGCCTAATAGACCTAGAAATTCAGTACCGCCTAGTAGGGTCGGGAACTTGGATAGATCTAAACTTCGCGTCTGATGAAGAAGTTGCGTTCCCTCCTGTAAACGGGGTCGCTAGACTCCCAGAGGCTCAGTTCGGAGCAGGAACTCGTCGTGCTATAACCCAGCAACCAACTAACGTCACAGGTGTAGTTATTCTGCACGCTTCGGGTAATTGTCCTGTAGGTAGTAACGGCAATCTGTCTTACTATCATGCTACTCAGGGAACCGGAGAAGATGCTGAGTCTAACGTCCCCGACTCCTTAACATGGACGCCTCCAGGATCTACAGCCGGCCCACCTGTAAGTCTTACCGGAGCCAATAGCTACACACTGGTGCTATACGGGCCTAATAATACTCAGTCTATTGTAGTGCAGGTAACTACCTCCAGCCTACCGATCGTATCTTCGTCGGATGCTAACATTACTGTGGGCAGTGTAATACCTGGATTAGTAACAGTCTTTAGCGCATCACGGGCGCCCCTACGTCGTACCTACCTTTGGAATGTAGCTAAGGGTCAGTACGAAGTCAGGACGAGGAAAACAACGGCAGACGTAGTCGATAGCAACACCTCCGTCGCTGATATCATTTGGTCCCAGCTGCGAACCTATCAGCCGGACGAAGCTGACTACAACGGCCGCCAACGACTAGCATTACGGATCAAGGCCTCAGGACAGTTACAGGGGGTCATAGATCAGTTCAATTTCATTGCCAGAGCTAAGACGCTAGTCTGGACGGGCATTGCCTGGGCCACTCAGCAGACGTCTAATCCTGCTTGGTGGGTTCTTCAAGCTGCCAGAGGCAAGACATTAGGCAACAGAAGGCTATGGGGAGGCGCTCTCCCTGATTCTCGTATCGGCATCGACAACATCAAGGACTTCGGATCCTGGTGTACTGCTCAAGAACTTACCTTCAACGGGGTATTTGACCAGCAGTTATCGGTTCTGGACATGCTAAACGCTATTGCGCTTATGGGCCGGGGGTCCGTAACTAACGGATCCGGCAAGCTAGAAGTAGTATGGGACGCCCCAGACGTACCGGCTACATGTGTATTCTCCATGAGCAATATCCAGAGGGATAGCTTCGAGATCGCTTACCTGACGGAGAATTTGGCCGATGAGTTGGTTGCCGCCTTCGTAAATCCTGATCTGGATTGGCAGCAAGACGTAGTTAGGGTTCTCGCGCCTGACGTCACTGATCCCATTAGATCCAAGACTATTTCGCTATTCGGCTGTACCGATAAGGATCTAGCCGGACGGATTACCAACTTATATGCCGCTGCCAATATCCATCGTATACGTCGTTATACCTGGAAGATGGATTGGGAGGGCATGCCGGTATCTCGCGGAGATGTGGGGTACTTTACACACGACCTAGCAAGCTCAGACTATTCGGGAAGACTGATAGAAGGCTGCACATCTAGTCAATTGAAGCTGGAGAGAAAGGTCCCCTTGGACTCCGCCGGAACATACATCACTATCGTTAGGCCTGATGGGTCCTTTAGTACGCATGCTGTACAGCCGGGGGCTCTTACTTCCAACACGCTGGATCTAGTAACCCCTCTAACATTCGACCCGGGAGCCGATCCCGATCACGTTCCTTACGACTACAAGTGGCTATATAGTCTTGCGGCACTACCTACCAAGAAGGTAAAGATCGAGTCTATCAAGCCGACGTCCTACAACTCCATTGAGCTAACAGCTCTGGATGAGACAGAGGCATACTACTTGTCGGAGAACGGCCCCTTCTTGTATACCCCTCCGAGCCAGGTATTTGGTGCCCCTCCTGTAATTAGTAACCTGACTCTGACTGAGGAAGGGGTACGACAGCACTTGACAGGCTACTTAGTCAAGGTCATAGTTACCTGGGATGTAACAGGCACCTACTCGTATTCGGATGTTCATGCGTCTATCGACGGAGGTCCGCATGATCAAATTACCGGACGTACCTTAACCAGAAGCTTCGAGTTCATAGTATCTGACGGGTCGTGGGTTGATGTTGAAGTTCATGCACACTCAGGATCGGGCCGACTAGATACCTTCTCCTCAGCCTCTGTAGCCCGCAAAATTGATTTTGCCGGGCTCCATCCTCCCTCAGAGGTTCGGGGGTTTGAAATCCGGGATCGAACTTTCTACTGGAAGGACACAGGACAAGAAGTCGACGTAGTAGGATATCGCATCAAATTCCATTACGGTAGTAACCTATCATGGGGAGATGCGCACGTCTTGCATTCTGGCCTGCTTACTAACTCTCCGACTGCATTCCCTTCTCTGCCGCAGGGAGTAGTATCCTTCATGATAGTGGCCGTGGATGCGGCCGGCCTAGAGAGTCCCACCCCCTCGTATCTCGTAGTGGGGTTAGGAGATCCTGACGTAGCCAATATCGTGGAGACAATAGACTTTGAAGCCTTGTCATGGCCAGGCACTTTGATAGGGGGGACGGAGGTAGGTAGTAATCTCGAAGCAGGCGGATCTACATCCTTTTACAATGAGGATGAGTCTGTATCCATGTACGGCTTAGAAAACGATCCTTTCTACAAGCAGGATCTATTTACTGCCATGTCTTATGAGACGGAGGAGTTCGCTATCGACGTACTGTTCGAAGGCAGCTTACTTACTCTGGACTACGTCATTGAGGGGCAAGGACTCCGTATTGACTATCGCGATATGGGACAGGGCACTTTTTACGGTTCGGACGACGATTCCTTCTATAGCATAAACGGAGGGGATCCTTTTTACGATGCTCCACCCAACTACAGCACTTGGTTGGGTTCGCTTCCTGCCTCTGCTGGGGCTTTTCAGTTCCGGATAAGTCTAGCGGAATCCTATATTCAAGGAGTCATAGACCAGTTCAAGATCCTTGTAGACGCTCCGGATATGGAGGAGATAGTCAACGACCTAGTTGTAACAGCACCTGGTACTAGGCCCCCCCTAGTCAAGGATTTTACCGTAATCAAGAACATACAGATCACCCTTGAAGATGATGGCGGAGCCGCCGTATCGGCGAGGTGGATCGACAAACAGATAACTCCCGGTCCGTTAGTCGAATGTATAGACGCGGATCAAGTATCGGTTAATGGTCTAGTTGACCTTTTAGTAAAAGGATACTGACATGAGCTACGCAGCGCCTCCAGCAAGAACAGAACTAAATAACACCTATCCGAATCCGACGAATACCGTATTCAAGGGCGGCATCGGAAAGCTCTGGGACTGGGCTACAGGTCTACTTGGTACGTCCGGCAACCCTGAGGATGTATTCGTTGCTTTGAAACTCCAGGATCCAACGGCTTTGTACAACATGAAGCCCACTTTCGCGGCAGCCAGCAGCGCGCTGACTATCACGATGAGGGATAAGGTAGGATCCGCCTTCTCAGCAGACAACCCCGGATTTATAGCACAGAGATCGTCGTCCATAACAGACGCCGGACATACTACACGCAAAGTCACAGCCGACTTCGCATTGGTGGTGAGCTCCGGTTCCACGCTCGGCCACACCAGCGCGCGGCTGTGCCCGATCTACATTTACCTCCTCGACAATGCGGGCGCGCAGGAACTCGCGGTGGCCGGCACTTTCCAGGGCGAGAGCGGGATCTACACCACCGCGGCCGAGGGCGGCGCCGGCGGGGCGGACAACGCGGACGTGATGTACTCCGCGACTGCCCGTAGTAACGTCGCAGGAAGGTTAGTCGCTATCGCTTGGAGTAACCAGACAACCGCTGGTACCTGGGCTTCAACCCCGACGGAGGTCAAGACTCGCCCATTCCATCTGGAGCGGGTAGGAGAGGAGGCCACCTATATGGGGGGCGTCATAGCTTATGGCTACTTCGGTGAGGACGGCGCGAACGTCAGCCGTACTACCTACGCCAAGCTGTTCGCCAAAGTAGGCACGATCTGGGGTGTAGGCGACGGCTCAACTACGTTCGGTTTGCCAGACTCCCGTCGACGCGTCGCAGTAGGCTCAGGCGGCTCTAGTACTGGCACACTCGGTAATGCAGTCGGCAATACGGGTGGAGCTGAAACACACACGCTCACTACAGGGGAAATACCTGCACACACTCACGATCAAAATTCCAGCAGCCTTGGTGCGGGAGGAGCGTCCGGTACTACCTCAGCTGGAAGTTCCGCTAACAACCAGACTGGCGGTTTGACGGACGCTGAGGGCGGAGGCGGAGCGCACAACAACATGCAGCCGTCGATGGTGGTGACTAAGATGATCCGCTGGCTCGGCGATATCTAAGGAGAAGCTTATGATCACAGTTCCAAGAACCCTATTTGCTGGTACGTTGGCCGAGCTACAAACTCGAGTCCAAGCGTTTAAGGACGCTAGGACAGCTCACGGCGGCACGGTCGGAGTACCAGCTCCTCGAGAGGCAGATTTCATCGAGCGTTTGGCCTCAACGGGGGAGGCCTACGACATCGAAGATCCGCTTGCGGTTATTCCGCCTACCCCAGTTGAGCAAGCGGAGATTGATAGGCGGAACTCATTTCGCTCAGCGATAGCTGGCGACTCCGTTTTAACCCAACTCAAGGCGATGAGCAATACCGAGTTCGAGGCCTGGTGGGACTCGAACGTTACTAGCGCTGCAGCTGTGATCGCAATCCTCAAGAGGCTAGTGCGTGTTGTAATCCTACGCATACTCTAGGAGGGCGAAAAATGATTAACGGTCAATTCGGGCAATGGCTTGACGAGTTTCTACAGCACTGGCACAGCATGCTGGCAGCAGGTGCTTTTGTTAAGAATGCATTACCCTTGCAGGAGTGGGTCAAGATCGCAGTGGTTGCTATCGTTACGGCAGTTGCTACCTCGCAGATTACGGTAGCTCGAATGGATGAGAGGCTCATCGCTTTCAAGAGCGAGCGCGAACTGCTGGTGAAAACCCGTGATGCTCAGGTAGTCGAGATCAGGAAGGACGTAGACCGTATCGAGATCATAGTTCAGGATATACGAGTTGAGATAGCGAGGATCAGAAAATGAGCGAGGAAAGAAAAGAGCGGACTAGGGAGG
>Ga0137455_1000043_pt1 | contig 25528 bp, 19 predicted proteins | sample EasRivERMGT600_2_FD_102334 | JGI IMG/M metagenome (GOLD analysis project Ga0137455, IMG submission 102334) | Soil microbial communities from meander-bound floodplain in the East River, Colorado, USA - East River MetaG ERMGT600_2 | ecosystem: Environmental > Terrestrial > Soil > Floodplain ... | reverse complement strand
GATCGTGACCAATGGCGGCTGCCACCTCGAAGCCGGCCTGGTCGCACAGGCGGTCGATCGACTGGATCTTGATGCCATCGACCTGCTGCTGATCGAAAACGTCGGCAATCTCGTCTGCCCCGCCAACTTCGACCTGGGCGAAGCGATGAAGGTCGTGGTCCTCAGCATCACGGAGGGCGCCGACAAGCCACTCAAGTATCCTGCGATGTTCCGGCACGCGTCGGTGCTCATCATCAACAAGGTTGACCTGCTGCCGTACGTGAACGCCGGCATCGACGAGATCGAGGAATACGCGCGCCAGATCAACCCGCGCCTGGTGATCTTCAAGACCGCCGCGACCACGCGGCTTGGCATCGAGGAGTGGTGCAACTGGTTGACCTCGAGGCTCACGGCCGGCCATGCGTGAACGCCTGCGGCTCGCGATCCGCGGCGCCGTACAGGGCGTCGGTTTCCGGCCCTTCGTCTACCGGCTCGCCCACGAGATGGGCGTCGACGGTTTTGTCCTGAATTCCACGCTCGGCGTGACGATCGAAGTCGAGGGCGATCGCGCCCGGCTCGACGCGTTCCGCGATCGAATCACCGCGGATAGCCCGCCGCGCGCGATCATCCAGAGCCTCGAAGCGTCGTGGCTCGACGCCACGGGTTACTCCGGCTTCCAGATTCGTCCGAGCGTGCGTGATGGCGCCGCGTCGGCGCTGGTGTTGCCCGACATCGCCATCTGTGCCGACTGCCGCAGCGACATTCTCGATCCCGACAACCGCCGGTATCGATACCCCTTCACCAACTGCACCAACTGCGGGCCGCGCTTCAGCATCATCGAAGCGCTGCCGTACGATCGCGCCAACACATCGATGCGGCGTTTCGCGATGTGCCCCGCCTGCGCGCGCGAGTACGACGATCCGGCCGATCGCCGCTTCCACGCCCAGCCAAACGCCTGTCCCGTGTGCGGTCCGAGCCTCACCTTGTGGAATGCGCGCGGCCGCGCCATCGCGGCAACCGACGATGCACTGCGAGGGGCGGCTGCGGCGATTGTCAACGGCTACATCGTGGCGGTCAAGGGGCTCGGCGGTTTCCATTTGATGGTCGATGCGCGGCATGACGACGCGGTCCGCCGTCTTCGCGAGCGCAAGCATCGGGAAGCGAAGCCATTCGCGCTGATGTTCCCGGATCTTGACTCCATCGATCGTGACTGCGCGGTGTCGCCGGCGGAGGCCCGCGTCCTGCAGTCGCCGGAATCGCCGATCGTGCTGCTGTCGCGGCGCCCCGGGGTTCATCGGCTCGCACCTTCAGTTGCGCCGGGCAATCCGAACCTCGGCGTGATGCTGCCGTACACACCCCTTCACGTGCTGCTCATGCGCGACGTGGCTGGGCCGGTCGTGGCCACGAGCGGCAACCGGTCCGACGAACCGATCTGCATCGACGAAGTCGAAGCCATCGAACGGCTCGGCGGCATTGCCGACCTCTTCCTCGTGCACGATCGCCCGATCGTTCGACACGCCGACGATTCGATCGTCCGCATCGTCCTCGACCGCGAACTGATGCTCCGTCGCGCGCGCGGCTACGCGCCGCTGCCGATCCCGATCAGAGCGACGGCGCCGCCGGTGCTTGCCGTTGGCGCGCACCTGAAGAACACGATCGCGCTGGCCTCGGGCTCGAACGTCTTCGTGAGTCAGCACCTTGGCGATCTCGATTCGCCTGAGTCGACGGCCGCCTTCGTCGCGGCGATCGGCGACCTGGAGCGGCTGCATGAGATCGCGCCGAGGGCGGTGGTCGCGGATCTCCATCCGGACTATCGCTCGACCGCGTATGCGCGCGCGGCCGGATTGCCGATCACGCAGGTACAGCATCATTGGGCGCACGTCGCCGCTTGCATGGCCGAGAACGATCTTGATGGCCCCGCGCTCGGCGTGTGCTGGGACGGCACGGGATATGGTCCCGATGGAACGGTGTGGGGTGGCGAATTCCTGTCCGTTACCGGATCGTCATTCACGCGCGCGGCTTGCCTGCGGCCCTTCCGATTGCCGGGCGGCGACCGGGCCGTCCGCGAGCCGCGGCGTTCGGCGCTCGGCATCCTGCACGCGATCGATCCACTCCTGGCGTTGCCCGCTCATTTGAGCCCGGCCTTCAGTGACGTCGAGCGGCGCGTCCTCGTCGACGCGCTCGATCGCGGCATCAACGCACCGGTGACGACGAGTGCGGGCCGGCTGTTCGATGCGATCGCGTCGCTCACGGGCCTTCGACAACGCACCGGGTTCGAAGGACAGGCGGCGATGGATCTGGAATTTGCCGCCGACCCCGCCGTCGACGACGACTATCCCTTCGACATCACGAGGGAAGGCGCTCGCGTCGCGCTCGGTTCCTGGCTGGCGCCGCCCCTGGTCATTGACTGGGCGCCGATGATCCGGGCGATCGCCGACGAGGTCCGCGGTGGCGTGGCCACCGGCGTGATCGCGGCGCGCGTGCACAACACGCTCGCCGGGATGATCGTGTCGGTGGCGCGCCTGCAGGTCGAACCGGCAGTCGTCCTGAGCGGCGGCTGCTTTCAGAATCGCTACCTGACCGAGCGCGCCGTGACGGCGTTGCGGCGCGCCGGCTTCAGGCCCTACTGGCATCAGCGGATTCCGCCGAATGACGGCGGCATCGCGCTCGGACAAATCGCCGCGTACCTTCGCAACAAGGAGAGTCTCCGATGTGCCTCGCCATCCCAGGCCGAATCCTCAGCATCGAGGCCGGCGATCCCGTGCTTCGCAGCGGCAGGGTCGACTTCGCCGGCGTCGTCAAGCAGGTGAACCTGAGCTACGTGCCGGACGCCCGCGTCGGCGAGTTCGTGCTGGTGCACGTCGGCTTCGCGATCTCGACGGTGGACGAGAGCGAGGCGCGGCAGGTGTTCGAGTATCTCGAGCAGATGGGCGAACTGGCCGAGCTCGAAGAAGGGAACCGGCCGTGAAATTCATCGATGAGTATCGCGATCCCGAAGCGGCCGCTGGTTATGCGCGCGCGCTCCGCCGCATCACGACGCGGCCGTGGACGCTGATGGAGGTGTGCGGCGGCCAGACGCATGCCATCGTCAAGTTCGGCGTGGACGAACTGCTGCCGCCGGAAGTCACGCTCGTGCACGGCCCCGGCTGCCCGGTGTGCGTGACGCCGCTCGAGCTGATCGAGAAGGCGATCGAGATCGCCGCGATGCCGCACGTGATCTTCTGTTCCTTCGGCGACATGTTGCGGGTGCCCGGCGACACACACGACCTGCTGACGGTCAAGGCCCGGGGCGGCGACGTGCGCATCGTCTATTCACCGCTCGACGCGGTTGCGTTGGCGCGCGCGAATCCGCAGAGCGAGGTGGTGTTCTTCGCGGTGGGATTCGAAACCACTGCGCCGGCCAATGCCATGGCGGTCTTCCAGGCCTCGCGCCTCGGCCTTACGAATTTTTCGATGCTGGTCTCGCACGTACTGGTGCCGCCGGCGATGGAAGCGATCCTCTCGTCGCCCAGGAGCCGCGTGCAGGGATTCCTGGCCGCCGGGCATGTCTGCACGGTGATGGGATACACGGAGTACGAGTCGCTGGTCGAGAAGTATCACGTGCCCATTGTCGTCACCGGCTTCGAGCCGCTCGACATCTTGCAGGGTGTCTACATGTGCGTGAAGCAACTCGAGGAAGGCCGTGCCGTGGTCGAGAACCAGTACGCGCGAGCGGTGCGCCGCACCGGGAACCTGCCGGCGCAGGAGTTGGTCTCCAAGGTCTTCCGCGTCGTGCCGCGCAAGTGGCGGGGCATCGGCGAGATTCCACAAAGCGGCCTCGCCCTCGCTCCTGCTTATGCCGGCTTCGACGCCGAGCTTCGCTTCGGCGTCGCCGGACACAGTGCCGACGAGCCCGCGGAATGTTGCAGCGGCCAGATCATGCAGGGACTGTTGAAGCCGCATCAATGCCCGGCCTTCGGCGCCCGGTGCACGCCCGAGCATCCGTTGGGCGCGACGATGGTGTCGTCGGAAGGTTCGTGCGCGGCGTATTACCGGTATCGCCGGCTGCAGCTGCCGGTGATGGATCGCACGAACGAGAAGGTGGTGGCCCGTGGCGTTTGAAATCGACGTAGGCGTGACCTGTCCGGTCCCGGTGCTCGATCACACGCACGTGCAGATGGCGCACGGCGGCGGCGGCCGGTTGACCAACCAGCTGATCGAGGCGCTGTTCCTGCCGGCGTTCGGCAGCACCGATCACGCGCGCCATGACGGCGCGCACGTCACCATCGGCGGCGTCCGCCTGGCGATGTCGACCGACTCCTATGTGGTGCGGCCGATGTTCTTTCCCGGCGGCGACATCGGCACGCTCGCCGTCAACGGTACCGTGAACGACCTGGCGATGTGCGGCGCGCGGCCGCTGTTCCTCAGCGCCGGCTTCGTGATCGAAGAGGGCCTGCCCATCGAGAGCCTGCAGCGCATCGTGCGATCGATGCAGGCCGCGGCGCAGGCCGCCGGCGTGACCATCGTCACCGGCGATACGAAGGTCGTCGATCGCGGCAAAGGTGACGGTGTCTACGTGAACACGGCCGGCGTCGGCGCGATCGATCACGACCTGTTCATCGCGCCTGCCAGCGTGCGGCCGGGCGACACGGTGTTGCTGTCGGGCGACCTCGGACGTCACGGCATGGCCGTGATGGCGGCGCGCGAGAACCTGCAATTCGAGTCGGCGATCGAGAGCGATTGCGCGCCGCTCGCCGCTCCCGTGCTCGCCCTGCTCGATGCCGGCATCGCCGTGCACTGCCTTCGCGATCTCACGCGCGGCGGCCTGGCCAGCGCCGCAGTCGAGATCGCCGAATCGACGGGCCTGCACATCCGTTTCGACGAGGCGTCGATTCCGATTCGCGAGGACGTTCGCGGCGCGTGCGAGATCCTCGGTTTCGATCCACTCTACGTCGCCAACGAGGGGCGGTTCGTGGCCTTCATCCCGCAGACTGACGCCGACCGTGCGCTCGACGTCCTCCGCCGCTTCGAGGTCTGCGGCAACGCAGGCATCATCGGCACGGTGTCGGATCGGCCGGAGGGCCTGGTGACGATGAGGAGCCGGATCGGCGCGACGCGGATCGTCGACATGTTGAGCGGCGAGCAATTGCCGAGGATCTGCTGAGTGACCTGGCAGTCAGAAGCGCCGCCCGGCGATAATCGGACCATGCAGACACGCCGATTTCTGATCACCGGCGGCAGCCAGGGCATTGGCGCCGCGCTCGTTCAACACGCGCGCAAGGCCGGACACCAGGTCGTCTTCACCGGCCGCAGTGACGCGCACATCCAATCGACCGCGAAGGAGACGGGCGCGCACGGCATCAAGGCCAACGTCGCGTCCGACGCCGACAACGCTCGCGCCGTCGACGAGGCCGTCAAGAAGATGGGCGGCATCGACGTCCTGATCAACAACGCCGGCTTCGGCTACAACGCCGAGATCGGCGCGCTCGACATCGACGCGATGCGCACGCTGTTCGCGACCAACGTTTTCGGCATGGTCGACATCACCAATCGCGTGGTGCCGATGATGAAAGCGCAAGGCGACGGCGACATCGTCAACATCGCGTCGACGTCGGGCACGAAAGGCGCGAAGGGCGGAACGGTCTACGCCGGCAGCAAGTGGGCGGTGCGCGGCATCAGCCAGTGCTGGCAGGCGGAGCTGCGGCCGTTCGGAATCAGGGTGATCAGCATCCTGCCGTCGGAAGTGCAGACCAACTGGATGGGGAAGACGGGCCGCAATAATCCGAACAAACTCTACGCCTCGGATATCGCCGCCACGATCTTCGCCTTCCTCGACATGCCGCGCCGCGTGCTGTGGCCGGAGCTGCCGATCTTCGCCAACAACCCCTGGAAAGAGGACTAGAGAGACCGCGACCGGCGCTTTTCGTCCCAGCCAAATGTCCGGCCTCGCCTCAACAGGGGCTTGCGCATCGTTATAGTTCTCGCACACGGAGTGCCAAGGGTGCGAAAGCTTCTCGTTGTTGTCGGCGTCTTGCTGGGATTCGCCTGTCAACCCGTGAGCACGCCGACTGCGGCGAGCAGCGCGAGCGGTTCGACGACGGGGTTCTTCACGAACGGTGACGTTCGACTTAGTTATCGACTCGATCTGCCCGCGCGCAGCGGTCCAGTCGGCGCCGTCGTGTTCGGACACGGCTCGGGACAGCAAACGAAGGACTCGTGCCGGTTTCTCGCGGAGGGATTTCTCTCGCGCGGCTTTGCCACGCTGTGTTTCGACAAGCGCGGCGTCGGACAGTCGACGGGCACCTATGTCTTCGTCGGCGCGAAAGACAGCATCCCGGTCTTCGATGATCTCGCGGCCGACATGGCCGCCGGCGTGGCGTTCCTGCGGACGCGGCCGGAGATCGATCCGAACCGCATCGGGCTCGCGGGGGTGAGCCAAGCCGGGTGGATCATTCCGATCGCCGCTCAGAAAGCGCGCGCCGCATTCATGGTGCTGCTCGTCGGACCCACCGTGTCGGTCGGCATCGAGGGCTTCTACAGCCGCATCGTCGAGGACACCAACGCACCGGTCGAAGAGGGCTACAAGCAGCTGCCGTCGTTCACTGGCTTTCACGGCTTCGATCCGAAACCGGTCCTCGAAACGTTGAACGTGCCCGGGTTGTGGCTGCTTGGCGGTGAGGATCGCAGCATCCCGACGCCGGCCACGATCGCGATCCTCGATCAGTTGATCGCGTCAGGAAAGCCGTATGCGCACGTCGTCTTTCCGGGATTTGGCCACAATCTCGGCGGCGCGCCGTACTGGCCCGAGATCGATCGGTGGCTCGCGAAAACCCTGCCCTGACTGGGTATACTCTCCACCTAAAGGCGGAGTCTACCCGTATGACGAATCGGATCGCGTTCGTGATCAGCCTTGTATTTGCCGCAACCGTTGCCGCGCAGCAGCCCGCGACGGCGCCCGCGCGCCCGGCAACACCGCCGGTGATGGTGGGGCAGAAGGACGGATCCTTCACCACGAAGGACGGCATCAAGATTCATTACCTGACGCACGGCGACAGCGGATCGTGGGTCGTGCTCGTGCACGGCTACTCGGACAACGCGCAGCGGATGTGGTTCAACACCGGCATCGCGCCGGAGATCGCAAAACACCATCGCGTCGTCGCGATCGACAATCGCAATCACGGGCAGAGCGACAAACCCACTCCTGGTGGATCCGGCCGGGCGGAGGATGTGATTGAGCTGATGGATCACCTGAAGATTCAACGCGCGCACATTCACGGGTATTCAATGGGCGGCGGCATCGTCGGAACGTTGCTGGGGATGATTCCCGAGCGATTCATTACCGCGGGCTTTGGCGGTTCCGGCATGAACGAAACCAACCCCGCGTATCGCGCTGAGGCCGAGGCGATGGACGATGCGCTGCCGAAGGCGACGGGCGCCGACGCGGAAGGCATGGACCGGTTCCGGTCGCGCGTCGCCGCCGCGAGACCGGCGGGCAGCGCGGCGGCCGCCACCGCGGTCGCGCCATCGACGAGGCCGTCAGTCGATCTGACGAAGCTGCAGATTCCAATCCTCGCGGTCAACGGATCGTTCGACAATCCGTACCGCAAGACGCATCGGCTGTGGCGGGAAGTGCAGACGTTTCAGAACGTGATCCTGCCAGGCAAGACGCACCTGACGGCGATCGCTGCCGGTGCGGCGCCGTCGCAGATCTACATCGACGCGATATCGAAGTTCATTGACGCTTACGATCAGAAATAACGAATAACGAATAACGAAGTTTGTTCTTCGTTATTTGTTCTTCGTTATTTGTTAGTAGGGCACGTCGATCAGGCGATCGCCCGATCGCATGTCTTCTTCCAGCAGCGCGAGCAGCGCCGATGCGATCGGGCCGGGCTTGCCGTTGCCGATCTTGTGATCGTCCCATTGGACGATGCCGGCAACCTTGACCGAGCTGCCGATCAGCAGCATCTCTTTCGCCGCAAGCGCGTCCTTCATCGTGATGTCGGTGACCTTGACGTCCTTCAGCTGACCGCTCTTCACCAGCTTCGGCGCGAGCTCGAGCAATCGCATCGACGTGCATCCCGATAGGATGTGATCGAACTTCGGATGCACCAGCACGTTGTCGTGCGACACGAACGCGACGTTCATGTTCGAGCTCTCGCCGACGTGACCGTCGTGATCGATGAAGACGCCGTTGTCGAAGCCCTTCTCCTTGGCTTCCATCTGCATCAGCACGTTCGGCAGGTAGTTGGTCGTCTTCGTGATCGCATACAGCGGCGGCTTGCTCGGATAGGTCGTCGTCATGACGCGCACGCCGTCGGTCTTCCACTTATCCGGATAGACGAGGCCGGCGAAGATCATGACGAAGAAGCCCGGGTCCGCCCCTGCCACCGGCGTGAGATCGAGGCTGCCGGTGCCCGACGACAGCCAGTATCTGATCGAGCCGTCGCGCCGCTCGCTGGCGGCCGTTGTCTTGATGATGATGTCGCGCATCTCGGCGCGGCTGCCCGGCAGCTTCAGCTTCGAGCGCTCGGCCGACTTGAGGAATCGATCGAGGTGCGCGTCCAGATCGTAGATCCTGCCGTTGACGATGCCCGCGGTGTCGAAGATGCCGTGGCCGCGATGAACCATGTGATCGTCGAAGGGGATCACCATCAGTGCCGGGTCGGTGACGATGCCGCCGAGCTGGCTCGAGTAGAACGCCGTGTATTTGACCGGCTGCTTCTCGCGCAGCTTGCGCAGCTGTGCGAGAAGCTCTGCATCGTTGAGGACTTTTAGCGACGTATTAGTGGCCGGCATTAATAAATAGTCTAATCAGTTCGTTTCCAGATAGCGAATCATCGTCGCCAGGGCGGCATTGACCGGGCAGGGGATGCCGTATTTCGCGCCAAGGTCGGCCACGGCCCCGTTCATGTGATCGATCTCGGTCTTGCGCCCCTTCATCAGGTCCTGGCGCATCGACGCGATCGTGCGGGCGCCGGCAAAGAGGCGGTCGATCGTCGCGACGAAGTCTTCATCGAGCGTCACGCCATCCGCTTTTGCGACGGCAACGCACTCGTCGATGATCTGCTGCTTCAGCGAGTTCAGCTGCGGATCGACGATCGCGCCGACTTCGGATTCCAGCAGCGCCGTCGTCGGATTGATGACACAGTTGAAGATCGCCTTCCGCCACATCTCCTTCTTGATGTCGGGAATGATGCGGCCGTCGAGGCCGGCCTCGGTCAGCACCGCGGCGATCGCCGGCGATTGCGCGTGTGATTCGAGCAGCGTGTAGCCGGCGACCGTGTTGTCGACGACGCCCGGCTTCACGAGGATGCCGCCGACCTGCGTAATCGCACGCAGCACGAGCGCGCGATCGCCAACGAGGTCCTTCACGAGGTTCTCGGAGTACAACCCGTTCTGCACACAGACGATGGTCACGTTGTCCGGCAGAAGATCGACGATCGGCCGCACCGCCGCGACGTTGTTGTTGACCTTCGTAGTCAGCAGGATCAGTGTTCCCGGTTGAATCGCGGGCACCGTCGTGAATGCCGGCAGGGCGAGCGTTCCGGACACATGGCCCAGCATGACGAGGCCGTCACGCTGGATCGCGTCGACGTGTGAGGCGCCGCCGATCAGCGTGACGTCGTGGAATTTCGAGAGCCTGGCGCCATAGACACTGCCTATCGCGCCGGCGCCGAGGACGATGATCCGCATCGTCCTCTCATCTTATTCCGCCTTGATCGCCTGGACCGGATCCAGCGTGGCAGCGCGGCGGGCCGGGAGTAATCCGGCCCCGAGGGAGACCACCAGCAATGCGGCAGCGACCCCTGCGACCGTCAACGGATCGCGCGCCGTCAAGCCAAACAGGAACGTCGCCAGCGTGCTGGTGGCGGCAAACGCCGCGACCACGCCAATCACGGTGCCAACGATCGCGATCAGGAACGTTTGCGACATGACCTGCGCGAGCACTCGGCTTCGCGCCGCGCCAAGCGCCATGCGAATGCCGATTTCTCGCGAGCGCCTGGTGACCGTGTACGACATCACGCCGTAGAGGCCAATCGCGCACAGCACGAGCGCGAGCAACGCGAATCCCCCCGACAGCGTCGCGAGCACGCGCTCGCGCACCAGCGACGCGTTGATCTGCTGGTCGATGGTCCGCACGTAGCGCAGCACGATCGATCGATTGACGCCGCGCACGGCTTCGCGGACCGCGGCGACGATGGCCGCCGGTTCCTGCGCGGTCCTGACTTCGAGGGTCAGGCCCGAGGGCGGCTCCTCGGCCTGCGGGATCGGCGAATACACGGTACGCGGCGGCGCCTCGCGCAGGTTCATCTGGTGCGTGTCCTGGACGACACCGACAATCGTGATCAGATCTTTCGGATCGCCCCTGAACGCGAGGGTCATGCCGATCGGATCGCGATCAGCGGCCCAGAACTTCGCCATCGTCTCGTTGACGACCGCGACGTGCTGCGAATCGCCGGTATCCAGATCGGTGAACACCCGGCCGCGGATCAACCGGATGCCCAGCGTATCGAAATACTCGGGCGACACGGGGTTCGTGAACGCCGCGTTGTCCTCGATCTTTTCGGACGCGGCGTTGACCACGACGAGGGCACGCGCGTTGCCGGACGTGTGGATTGGCGTCGATCGCGAGAGCGACGCGTTCTGCACGCCGGGAAGCGTCTTGACGCGCTCGAGCACCGCCTGGAGGGTCGCGACCCGGGACGCTTCCGGAATCGGAGTGGCATAGGTATCGAGCGTGACCAGGAGCAGGTTGCCGCCCGCGAAACCGGCGTCGAGCGATTTCAGGTTGTAGAGCGTGCGCACGAGCAGCGACGCCACCACGAGCACGACGATGCTGAGCGCGACCTGCGAGGCGACGAGCCCGTGCGACAACGACCAGCGGCGCGAGAGGCGAGTCGAGGCGACGTCCTTGAGCGCCGGCGTCAGATCGACGCGCGTGGATGCAAAGGCCGGAAACAGCCCGAACGCGACGCCGGTGACGAGCGAGGCTCCAGCGGTGAACATCAACACCCGGGTGTTCGGCGACACATCAATCAGCAACGGCGTTTCTGCGGCGTTGAACAGGCTCATGATCGCCGCGGTGCCCCATTGTGCGAACACGATCGCCAGGGCGCCGCCGAGCGTCGCGAGCAACAGGCTTTCAGTCAGGAACTGACGGATCAAACGCGCGCGGCCGCCGCCGACGCACATGCGGATCGCGACCTCTTTCGATCGAGCGGCGCTGCGCACCAGCAGCAAGTTGGCGACGTTGACCGAGGCGATGAGCAGCACGATCGCGACCATGCCCATCAGCACGTTGAGCGCCGTTTCGTATTGGCGCCGCAGCACGCCGGAGCCGTGCGCCGCCGGCACCAGCACGGCGTTCGCGAAGGCGTCGGGATTCCCCTTCTTGATCCAGCTGTTTTCCTCTTCCGACATGTACTGTTGGAGCACCACGTCCACCGGCGCGAGCGCCGCTGACGGCGTGACGCCCGGCTTGAGGCGGCCGACGATCGTGAGATCGGTCCACGTACCGTGGTCTTGCAGATAGTCCGGTCGCGTGATCGCGCGCACCGCGATCGGCATCGTCACATCGGGATTCGTTCCCGGGATGAGTCCGGTGAACTCGGGAGCGGTGACGCCGACGATGGCGATGGCGCGGCCGTCGAGCGTGATGATGCGATCGAGCACGCTCGGATCGCGGCCGAAGCGCCGCAGCCAGAACGCATCGCTGACCACCGCGGTCGGCGTGTCGGTCGGCTGATCGGATTCGGCGCTGAATCCGCGGCCGATCGCCATCGGCACGCCGAGCACGCCGTGGAACGTGCCGTTGACCCAGAGGCCGGTGACGTTTTCGAGCCCGTCGTTCGTCGTGAACTTGAATGCGGTCGGGCTGAACGCCGTGACGCCGCTGAACACGCCATCGATCGCGCGATAACGCTCGAACAACGGGTAATTCGAGCTGACGCCCGGACGCTCGCCCTTGCCGTGCGCGAAGAAAACGAGATCCTGTGGCGACGTCACCGGCACGGTGCGGAGGATGACGGCGTCCATCAAACTGAAGATTGCGGTGTTGGCGCCGATGCCGAGCGCCAGCGAGAGAATCGCCGCGGCCGTGAAGCCGGGCGTCTTCGCCATCAGCCGCAGCGCATAGCGGAGGTCGTTGCCGATCTCGTCGAGCCAGCGGACGCCGCGCGACTGGCGGCAGTCGTCCTTGATCGCGTCCACGGTGCCGAATTCGATGCGGGCCTGCCGCATCGCGTCGGCGGGCGACAGCCCGGTGCGCGCCAGGTCCTCGGCGCGGGCCTCGATGTGGAAGCGGACCTCATCGCGCATCTCGCTCTCGAAACGATCGCGACGGAAAAGCATGCCGGCGAGCGAACGAAGACGGGACCACATGATTTACACCTCGTCAGTCGTGGCGCCGAGCGCGGCGCCGATGGCGGACGCGAGCTTGTTCCATTCCGCGGTTTCTTCCTTGAGGCGGCGACGGCCGGTCGCGGTCACCGTGTAGAACTTGGCCTTGCGCTTGTTTTCGCTCTCGCCCCATTCGGCGGCGATCAGCCCCTGGTGCTCGAGGCGATAGAGCGCGGGATACAGCGAGCCTTGCGGCACGCTCAGCGCTTCACCGGAAATCTGCTGGATGCGCAGCAGGATGCCGTAGCCGTGGAGCGGCTTCAGCGACACCGCTTTCAGAATCAGCATGTCGAGCGTTCCGGGAAGCAGTTCGGGATTTTTCCCCATGTCCTCTCCTAGCTTGGCTAGGAGTCTAGATCGACTCTCCTAGTTTGGCAAGGGGGCCGCCGAATACCAGGGACAGCGCCGAAACCCAGGGCCACAGAAGGCACAGAAAGCTCAGATCAAAAGACCGGCGGGCCGGAACGTGAAACGGCGAGCTAGAAGTTAAAACGGATCGAGAGATCGACCTGGCGCGGGTTGGCGACGCTCGTCGCCTGCATGAAGTACTGCGACGTCATCACGCCGCTGAAGCCAGAGTAGTTCGATCGATTCGTCAGGTTCTGTGCCGACACGTTGATCGTGATGCCCTTCTGACGTCCGCGCGGGCCGCCGCGCCCCTGCGCCGGTCGTCCGCCTTGTCCTGGCCGGCCGCCTTCGACAGCGGGCGGCTTGCCGATCGGAATCGTGTACGAGAGGTTGGCGGACAGCGTCGATCGCCACGGCAGCCGCACGCTGTTGCGCGGCGTCAGCGGCGGCCGATCGTTGAAGATCGAATCGCCGTTGTTATCGAGGCCAGTGGTGATCGTGTACGGCGCGCCGCTGTTGGCGTCCCAGCTCACTTGCGCGTTGAGGCTGCGCAGCGCCTGTGTCGAGACTGAGGCGCGCAGGCGATGACGCGTGTCGCCGCCGGCCGGCGCCCACTGATCGTCAAGCGAGCCGGTGGGCGGCACGTTGAACGCGCCGTCGCTGTTGTTGTAGGCGCGCCGGTGCCGGTAGTTGAACCGGATCGTCGTCCGCTTCGGGTTCCACTTCGCCTGGTCGGCGTTGCGAAGGCCGCCGGCAAAGTTGACGCTGAAGTCTGGAACCAGTTCATACGTGTCGCTCGATGCGTCCGGCGTGACCTCGATCACGTTGGCGAACTCCGGATCGGGACGAACACCATCGACCGGCGCGTTCAGGTTCACGCCGCGCAACTGATGGTTGGACGCGGCGGTCGAGAACGACAGGCTGGTGCGGATCTTCGGTGTGATCGTGCGATCGATCGCGGCGCTGAAGCGGTGGATGCGCTCCATCGTGATGTCGCCGAGCACGTACTTGTTGGTCGCGCTGACCGTGCCGTCACCCCCCGCATTCGGGAACGACGGATTCTGGATGTTGATTTCCCGCTGCCGGACGCCGTCGACACGCAGCGTCTGCTCATAGACGTTGGTGCTCATCCAGTTGTAGAAAATGCCGTAGCTGGTGCGGATCGTCGTGCGTCCGTTCGCGCCTGGCGCCCACGTCAAGCCCAGACGCGGCCCGAAACCGGTCAGGTCGTTGACGTGAGTCTGCGCCTCGTAGCGGAGACCGGGACTGAACGTCAGGTTCGGGCGTAACCGGATATCGTCCTGCACGTACGCACCACCCTCGAGGTGTGAATACACGATCAGCGGAGCGCCGATTCGTCGCGTGTAGTTGCGCGGCCGGCCGATCAGGAAATCGCCCTCGTTCGTGAAGATGTAGGTGCCAAGGTAGTTCGACACGCTGTCGGTGCGATAGTGGCGGCCCTCGAGCGCGATGCCGGTGCGCATCTGGTGATTGCCGCGCACGTAGTTCAGATCCGACGACAGCTCGAAGTCATGCTGATCGACACCGCCCGCGACCTGGGCGCCGCCGCGCGTCACGCCGTCGAGGACGCGGATGGTCTGCGCCTCGAGCTGCGACGAGGAATCGCTCTTGTAGCGGCGCAGCTGCAACCGCGTGTTCAGGAACATGTTCTTGCCGATCGGTCCGGCCTCCTGCAGCCGCAGCTGATTGCCCCACGTCTCGTTGGCATACGCGCGTTCCGCGAGATCGAAGCCGCCGATGCCAAGATTGCTCCGCGTCGAATAGTTCTGCGAGTAGCCGGCGCGCAGGATGTGCTGCTTGGTCAGCGCGTAGTCGAACATCCCGTTGACGTTCCAGCCGTCGTTCGGACGCCGGCCGAGCAGCGTCGAGACTTTGTCGCCCGTGATCGTGGAGTAGGTGGCGACCGGCGTGTCGAACTGCTTGCGCCCGCCGGCGAAGATCGAGAACGAGCTCTTGTTCGGCACGATCGCGCCGCCGAGGTTGACGTCGAAGTTTTGCGTGCGCTCCGGCGCCTTGATGTCGACGAACGGGTTGCTGCCGCCGAGCACGCTGTCGCGCACGCGCGTCGAGAAGCCGCCGCGGATCGGGCCGACGCCGGCCGCGGTGACGATGTCGATGCCGTCGCTGTCCGCCGAATGATTCTCGGCGGGAAACGTGTCGCGGACGATGCGAATCGAGCGAATGACATCCCGCGACGGCAGCTGGCCGTTGTTGAAGCCGTCGATGCGGACGCGCGCCGCGCCGCCTGTCATCTCGACGAGCTGCCGCATCAACTCGTTGGGATCATCCGACAGCGCCTCGATCTCGTCGTCTGTTAACTCGGTCGCCAGGGTGTTGTTCGGATTCGCCGCCGCCGCCTGTGGATCCTGTCCGACTTCCACGGTGTCGGTGAATGCCGTCAGCTCGAGCTCGATCTGCTGCTTGTTGTCGCCGGCGCGCAAGCGCACGTCGCTGAGTTCAAAGGCATCGAAGCCCGTGAACTCGGCCTTGATGTTGTAGCGGCCGGGCTTCAGTCCAGGAATCGTCGCGACACCCGCATCGTTCGCGGGGACCGTGACTCCCGCGGCGCCTGACGGCTCGCGCGGCGTGACCACTACCGTCGCGCCGGGAAGAATTGCGCCCGTCATGTCGACGACGGTGACGATCGCGCGCGCGTCGCGCGGCGCCTGCGCGGCGACATGCGTCGCGCCGGGAACGAGGGCCAGGACGATGAGAAGCGTGGTGGAAAGGGAACGCATCAGGCCGAAGGATTAGACACTACCGGTCACTTACTGGTTGGGATACGGCTGCTGTTTACCTGAAAATGCGCCCGATTCCGATATAAAAGCGCGATTCGCCTTTGATTCCGGCGCTCATCCCCGCGAAGACCGGCCCAATGAGCGTGTCGGCGATGATGCCGGCGCTGCCGTGCACCGTCAGGTCCGCGTCGTGGCCGCGGTCCCAGGCGCTCCCTGATTCCAGCCACCCGCCCGCGAACACCGAACGGCCGAGGAAATCCGGCAGCCGGAACAGCCGGTGCAGGTAACCGCCGCCGGCATAGATATAGTGATCGCCGCGCGCCTCGCCGATCCCGAATGCCGTCATGCGCACGGGGCCGCCGAGCGCGAATTGATCGATCACCAGCGGCGATCCTTCGAAAGTGTGCCCGGCGCCGCCGACGACGAACAGGCGCCGCGTGCGGTCGCGGCGCAACGGTCGAAACCACGTGAGCGAGGCCTCGGCCATCGTGACGCTCTCGCCGTCGTTTGGATCGGCGCCCGCAACATCCGGCGAGCGCAGGATGTGCGTCGCGGTCGTCACCATGTGCGCGCCGTTTGCCGGCAGCAACGGATCATCCTGGGTGTCGTAGGTCCACGTCGCGATCAGCGACGACTCGGGTCCGGCGATCTCCGGCAGGCTCGGATCGCCGAGCCGCACTCTCGCGTCGCTGCGCCCGATGCGGCCGCCGATCCGGATCTCACTCACGCGGCCGGGATTGAAGCCGAGATCGACGCCGGCGAAGGCGCGGCGCCGTCCGTAGTCGGCGATGATCGTCGAGTCTTCGATGATGCTCAGCCGCTTGGTGCGCACGCTGGCGAGCGGCTCTATGAAAAACAGCGTGCTGCCGACGGGCCGGTACCACGACGCGCCGATGCCCGGCTCCGATCCGAGCGCGCCGTCGACGCGCAGTTCCGTGCCGGACCCCAGCACATCGAACGCGAGCAGGCGCGCGCCGACGCCAAAGCGGAACTCGTTGCTCGTCGTGTTCTCGAGCGTCGCGCCCAGAAACACGAACGGCGGGCCGTTGCTCTTGGGCAGGGCGCGAAACACCAGGCCGTGTTCTCCGCCCTCGTCAGCGAGCGCCCACGTCACCGTTTCGAATCGATCGAGGCCGCCCAGTTCGTTCACTCCGAGCTCGATCGCGGCGAAGTCGATCTCCGTATTTCGCAGGACCGCGAGGCGGCGCTGCATGCGAGCTGTGTCGGCCGCACCGGCGCCATCGACGCGCACGAATGACGGCACCGGCAACCGCGTCACCGTCCGATCATGACGGGCCTTGCCCCACGCTTCCCACTGCACCTCATCGACGGCGAGCGGCAGCAGTTGCGTCTTCGCCCCTTCAGCCGCGTCATACCCGGCGCGGATCAGATCGCGCGTGCGGCCGAAATCCGCCGGCGAATAGCCGTCGAGTGGAACCGTGATCGCGACATCGGCCGCGGCCAGGTTGGCGGCGGCATTGGCGCGGATCATCGCGTCCATGGTCTCGGCGACGAGACCCAGCAAGGTCTGATCGATCGCGTTCTTTCTCCCGAGATCAGCGACGTTGATCGCGATCACGGTCTTCGCGCCCATCGCGCGCGCGACGTCGGTGGGCAGGTTGTTGAGCGCGCCGCCGTCGACGAGGATCTGATCGCCGACGACGACGGGTGGGAACGTCAACGGCATCGCCATGGTGGCGCGCATGGCGCGCGCCAGCGAGCCGTCAGCGATCACGACCGGCTTCGCGGTGCGCACGTTGACCGCGACGCAGCGAAACGGTGTCGGCAGATCCGCGAAGCTCTTCACACCGTAATACGCCGCGGCGATGCGGGAGAGCAGCAGTCCGACCTGCTGGCCGCTGTTCAGGGCGGGAGGGCCGGCGATGCCGTGCTTCAGCCCGAATTCGAGACGGGAGGTGTATTCACGCAGGTCGCGCTTGCGCCGCACGTGATCGAAACGGAAGCCGGAGGCGCCGAACATCGCGTCCCAGTCGACGGCGATCAGCAGTTGTTCGATTTCATCCGGCGACATGCCGGTCGCATAGGCGCCGCCGATCAGTCCGCCCATGCTGGTGCCGGCGACGGCATCGATCGGAATGCGGTGTTCTTCGAGCCAGCGCAGCACGCCGACGTGGGCGATGCCGCGGGCCATGCCGCCGCCGAGCGCGATGCCGATGCGATCGCGTGATTGCGCGAACGACAGCGAGGCACTGCAGCTGATTAACAGCGAGGCGAGGAAGAACCTCAACAATGACGGCACGGCGGACGTTCAAGAGTAGCGTGACGGCAAATGCTTTGCACATCGCCGCCGGGGGAGATGATCACCATGAACAAACGATTGATGAGCATTACGATTGCAGCGCTGGCCACCGCATCCGTGACGCTCGGCGCGCAGGCGCCGCAGACCACGCCTACGCCGCAGCCTCCGGACAATCCTCAACCGACGGCCATGCAGACCCCGAATCGCGCCACGCCGGCCAACCCGTCGATCACGATCACAGGATGCCTGAAGGAAGAGAAGAATGTTCCGGCGCTGAAGCCCAATGTGGCCGAGCGGGCCGGCATCACCGAGGATTACATCCTGACCGACGTAAAGATGTCGCCCTCGAGCGCGGTGTCAGGCATTGGCGTATCCACCAAGTACGAGATCGAGGGTATTGCCGAAGCTGAATTAAAGAAACACCTGAACCATCAGGTCGAGTTGACCGGCCAGGTCGTGCAGCCGGCGGACGCATCGGACACCGCGCCGGACTTCCGCGCCACATCCTTGAAGATGATCTCGGCGACCTGCGGCGCCGCGCAGTAAGGTTCAGCGACTAATCAGCCGTACTCCAAACACCGGTGTGACTTCGAGGCCGTTGGTGGCCTCGAAGCGCACCGTTAGTTTCTCCTTGTGGCGCATCACGTCCGCTGGAATCACATATTCCTTTTCGTAGAATTTCGACAGGCTGCTCTGCGGTTGTGATTCGGACGCCAACTTCTGTCCGTCGACGATCACATCGAAGCTGCGGGGGCGACGCTGGTCGCTGTTATACGTTGCGACGAGCGTCACCATCGTCTGCCCATTGACCGGCAGGTCGTAGGAGAACCATTGGATGGCGCGCCGGCCGCTGCGGCCATCGGTACGGATGACTGACGTTTCTACACCCTGCTGAGTAAATTTTTTCTCGGCTTCCCGATCGCCGATCGGCACCGACGAGATGGTCGCCGCCTCGAGCGCGCGAATGCGCTCCGTCTCAGCCGTCAATTCGCGCGTCCGGACCGTCAGTTCGGCCGGTGTGAGGAGGTCCCAGTACGCCGCGTAGGTGCGGCGATGCATCGAGAAGAACGGTGAGAACTCGACGTCGATCGGCGCTTGCGACGACACCGTTCGTGCGACGCTCGAGGCCCGGAATACTCCCGGCTTGCCGCTGACCGGCTTCAACCAGTCGGCGATGGGTCGATCGGTGACGAGCACGACCGGTTCGGGCGCCGCGGCGCGAACGCCGTCCCCATCGCCGTCATCGCGCCGGCGCGGCGCGGCACCGAGATCGCCCGCGAGCACCAGCGGTCCCCAGAGAACGGCAGCCTTCTTGGGGTTGTCCTTCAACCGCTCGAGCTTCAACGTTTTCGGCAGCATCAGCCAGATCTCATCGCCCGGCATCCAGGTCCGGGTGATCTCGACATATCCAGATCGCAGCCGCTGTGCGACCGTCTTGTCGTTGACGCGGACCTCGAAGCCGTCTCCCGCCCACGACGGCCGACGGAGGGCAATGGTGAACGACTTCGGCGCGCGGAGGTCGAGCGTCAACGCCGCCGACTCACCCTCCGGAAACGACGTCTCCATCTTCAGCCTGACGCCCGCGGATTCCCAGTGTGCGGTCGAAGGCGCGTAGATGTTCACGTACAGCTTGTCGCCGCTCTCGTAGTACAGGCCGAGGCCGTGCAGCGCATGAGACTCCATGCCGGTGCCGACGCAGCAGGTGAAGCTGCGATGCATGTCGGCGTACTCGCGGCGCACGCCCGATCCGACCGGCACCATGTAGCACGTCGCGCCATCGTCGGTGTCCATCGAGCCGAGGATGTGATTGAACAGCGCGCGCTCGTGGAACTCGGCGTAGCGGACGTCCGGCTGCAGCGCGAACAGCTTTCGCGTCAGCTTGAGCATGTTGTAGACGTTGCAGGTTTCGGCGGTGCGGCCTTCGGTGATGTTGCCCAGCTTGTCGGGCTCGCGGAAGTATTCGTCCTTGCCGTGGCCGCCGGTGGCGAACGTGTGGTGATTGACGACGCGATCCCAGAACACGGTCGCGGCGGTCAGATCGTCCTTGTTGCCCGCGTAGGCATAGCGTGAAGCGGATCCAATCAGTTTCGGCACCTGCGTGTTGCCGTGCAGGCTGCTCAGCGGATCGTTGCCACTCTTCAACGGATCGAGCACGGCCTTGTGCTCGAACTTGTACGAGAGATCGAGCCAGCGCTTGTCGCCGGTGTCGGCGAACAGATCCGCCATCATCTCGTTCATGCCGCCGAACTCGCAGGCGAGCATGCGCTGGATGGTCGCATCGTCCATCGGCGCCAGATACTTCTCGGCCCATCCGCCGAACTTGACGGCGATGTCGAGCGCCGTCTCGTTGCCGGTGTGGCGATACGCATCGCGCAGGCCGGCGAACGTCTTGTGCAGCGTGTACCACGGCGACCACAGGCCGTTGAGATCGAAGTTCGCGGCCTTGATGTTGCCCTTCGACACTTCCGCGAACGCTTCTTTCACTCCCGGCAGTGCGCCAGCGAATCCATCGGCGTTGGCGTCCTGGCAGATCTTGATCTCGGAGACCAGGTAGTCGGCGCGCTGCTTGAAGCGAGCATCGCCGGTCGCCGCGTACATCAAGCTGACGGCGGAGAGGTGATGGCCGGCGATATGTCCCGTGAGCTGGCGGCCATCCGCATCCCACCCGGTGTAGCCTTCCGCTTTCTGCGGCAGGCCCGCGCGCTTTCGGTAGAACGACAACATGCGATCGGGATCGAGCGACAGCAAGTAGGTTGCGTCGAGATCCTGCGCCTTCTTCAGCGGACCGCCGGTTAATCGAACCGCGGTGAGCGGTAACGGCCGCGCGGTATCAGCGACCGCGAGCTTGATCTTCTGAGCGAAGCCAGACGACGCCAGCCACGCCGAGCCGCCGGCAACAAGTTGGAAGAATTGCGATCGTGAAATCTTCATGGCTATTGTCCGGACATCTTTTTCCATTGCTGTTCATACGCGTCGACATTGTCTTTGGTGACGATGTCGACACCCGAATCGATGATCGGCGAGGCCGGATTGCGGCCTTGCTTGATGTCGCGAAGTAATTTCACTGACTCGCTGCCCCAGCCGAAATACTTCTGGCCGAGCAGGACCTGGACCTTGTCTTCGCGCAATAGGTCGAGCGCGGGGCTGATCGTGTCGAAGGAAATCACTTTCGTCTTCGACGAATCGACGCCGGCGAGCGCGTTCCTGGTGAACACCGGCCAGCCGCCGACGGAAATCCACGCCGCGAGATCGGGATAGCGTCGCGAGCCGGTGGCGATGATCTCCGCGCAGCGAAGCATGTCTTCCTGGATGTCGTAGGTCTCGACGATCTGGATGCCCGGCGCCTTCGCCAGCGCCTCCTTCACGCCGTTCAGCCGATTCTGCAGGTTCGCCGCGCCGAGGCTGGTGATGAGCGCGACCTTGCCCTTGCCGTTCAGCATCTTGATCGCCTGCTCGCCCATGATGCGGCCGGAGGCGAGATCGTCCACGCCGTAAAACGCGATTCGCTTCGACGCCGGCGCGTCGGAATCCCACGTCGTGACGGGAATGCCGGCTTCGATCGCGCGATTGATCGTGTCGGTCAGGAAGCCGCCGTTGAGCGCCGAGATGGCGATGCCGTCGACGCGCTGCGTAATGTAGGACTCGAGGATCTCTTTCTGCTTCAACTGATCGGCGGATGCCGGCGCGTTCCACAGCACTTCGACGTCGCCGAATTCCTTCGCGGCGCGCTCCGCGCCGAGCTTCGCGTAATTGAAGACGGGAATGTCGAGCGCCTTGGGGATGATCGCGAAGCGCATCTTGCGCGGCGTCGCGTTCTCGGTTTGCGGCGGCGATCCGGGACAGCCGACAACGCAGCCGGCAGCGCCCGTACCACAACCGGCGGCAAACAGCAGCGACACGATGAGGAGACGCGCGCGAGTCACGATTTTGTGCTCCTTCTCAACAGCAACTGATCGGCAACGACGATGACGATGACGACGACGCCGACGATCAGGCGATCGTAGAACGTGGCGCCGGGAATCTGCGGCAGGGCGTTGCGCAGCACGCCAAAGATGAGCGTGCCGAGCACGGCGCCCATCACCGAGCCGCGGCCTCCGGCGAGGCTGGCGCCGCCGACCACCGCCGAAGCGATGATATCCAACTCGTACCCCGTCGCAAGGTCGGCTTTACCCTGGCCCTGCACGAGCACGAGGACGATGCCGGCGAGCGAGGCGAGTAGGCCGCTGATGACGTAAACCGAGGCTTTGACCCGGCCGATGGCGATTCCCGAGAACAGCGCCGCCGTTTCGTTGCCGCCGATCGAGAACACCGAGCGGCCCCATTGGAACCGCGTCATCAGGATCTGAAAGACGATCGCCATCGCGAACATCACGATCGGCGCAAGCCAGTCGATCGGCACGCCCACCGGTTGCCAGCCCGAGGGCAGCCGGCTCGAGACGTCGTAATACTGCCCCTCCGTGATGATGAACGCGACGCCGCGCGTGATGCCCATCACGCCCAGCGTGGCGATGAACGGCGGCAGCTTCACCATCACGACGAGAAGGGATGTGAGCAATCCCGAGGTGACCCCGATCGACAGTCCGGCGATCAGGCTTGGCGCGAGCGGCCATTGTTCAGCGACGAAGAAGTGGCCGACGATGACGCTGGCGAGCGCGATCACCGCGCCGGGCGCGAGATCGATGCCGCCGGAAATGATCACGACCGCCGCGCCGACCGCGGCAATGCCGTAGATCGATGAGTACTTCAGGATCAGCAGCGCGTTTTCGCCGTTGAGGAACGGATGCGCGCGGCCGGCCTCCGGCCACAGATACCAGGCAAAGAAGAGCACCTCGGCGATCAGGATCGCGACGGTGCTCAGCTCGCGAATCGCGCGCAGTCGCTTCACGCCCGCACCATGTCATGGGTCGCAAGCCGCATGACGTCTTCTTCAGTTGCCGTGAGAGCGCTCAGCTCACCTTGCAGCCCGCCCTCCTTCATCACCAGGATGCGATCGGCGAGCGCGAGGATCTCCGGCAGGTCGCTCGAGACGACGAGCACGGCGAGGCCGGCGCGCGCCTGCTGCCGGATCATTTCGTGGATCTCGAACTTCGCGCCGACGTCCACACCCTTTGTCGGCTCATCGAGCAGCAGCACCCGCGGGTTGGTCGCCATCCACTTGGCGACCACGACTTTCTGCTGATTGCCGCCGCTGAGCGAATCAGGCAACGCGTCGATGCCGGCGGACTTGATCCGCCAGTCACCGAGCATCCGGCCGGCGTCGCGGCATTCGTCGCCCGAATTGATCAACAGGTCATCCTGCAACGTGCATTTCGGAATCACGAGGTTATGCCGCAGATCGAGATTGAAGAGCAGCGCCTGCCGCTGACGCTCTTCGGGTACCAGCACGATGCCGGCGCGCGCCGCGTCACGCGGCGATCGAAACGCGACCGGCGTGCCATCGAGTTGGATCTCGCCCGAGGCGGGTTGATGCAGGCCGAAGATGGTTTCGAGCAGCTCCGAGCGGCCGGAGCCGACGAGGCCAAAGAGGCCGACGATCTCGCCGGGGGCGACGCTCAAGTTGATGTCGCGGAAACTCGGTGTGAAAGTCAGTCGTCTGGTAACCAAAGCATCCGCCTTCGCACGTCGTGCTTCGGCGCGACCGCTCGGGTCCGAATCCTTCGCCCTCGTGGGCAGGTCTCTGCCGACCATGGCCTTCACGACGTCATTCGTATTCACATCGGCAGTCGTGAAGGTACCGACAAACGCGCCGTCGCGAAGAACGGTGATCCGATCGCACAGTCGAAAGACCTCTGGGAGGCGATGCGAGACATAGAGGATCGTCGTGCCGCCTTTCTTCAACTCGCGCAGCACGTCGAACAGGTGATCCGCCTCCGCATCGGTCAGCGCCGTCGTCGGTTCGTCGAGCACGAGGATCCGGCAGTCGAAGGCGAGCGCGCGGGCGACCTGGAGCAGCTGCCGGTGTGCGGCGGAGAGCGATTCGGCGAGCGCATCGGGATCGATCTTCAGCGACAGTCGATCCAGCACTGCGCGCGTGCGCGATCGCATCGCCGTTTCATCGAGCCGGCCGTAGCTGCAGATCTCGCGGCCGCAGAAAATGTTGGCCGCGACGCTGAGGTTGGGCAGGCACAGCATCTCCTGGTAGACCATTCCGATGCCGTGCTCGATCGCTTCGCGCGGGCTGGACGGCGCGAACGCCTGGCCTTGCCAGCGCATCTCGCCGCGATCGGCCTTCACCAGGCCGGCGAGAATCTTCAGCAGCGTCGACTTGCCGGCGCCGTTTTCCCCGACCAGGGCGTGCGCCTCGCCCTCCGCGACTTCGAAGCTGACGCCGCGGAGCGCGTTGGTGGCGCCGAAGGACTTCTGGATATGGTCGAACTGCAGGCTCACGCGCGAAGGATGATAGCCTACAGCGCCTATGACTCCTGTAGCATCCGGCTTTAGCCGGATTGTTCCGACAGCTATCTTGTCACTGGTTTTCAGTGTCGCTTGCAGTGGGCCGCGAACCGTTGAAGCGCCGGCGAACACCACACCACCAGGTCCAGTTGTGAAACGAATACCCTTCGGCACGGTTGACGGTCGGGCGATCGAGCAGTTGACGCTGACCAACAAGAATGGCGTCGAGGTCAAGGCGATCACGTACGGCGGCATCATCACGTCGATCACGACGCCCGATCGCACCGGCGCGATGGGCGACATCGTCCTCGGCTTCGATTCACTTGACGGCTACCTGGCCGGCCATCCGTTCTTCGGCGCGATCGTCGGCCGCTACGGCAACCGCATCGCCAAGGGCCGCTTCACGATCGACAAGCAGGAATACAAGCTGGCCACGAACAACGGTCCGAATCACCTTCACGGCGGCATCAAGGGATTCGACAAGCAGGTGTGGGGCGCCGAGATCGTGCCCGGCCAGATGGGCGTGAAATTTACTTACATCAGCGCCGACGGCGAGGAAGGCTATCCGGGCAAGCTGGACGTCACGGTCACCTATACATTGACGGACAGCAACGAGTTGATCGTCGAGTACGGCGCGCGCACCGACAAGGCCACGCACGTTAACCTGACGCAACACAGTTACTTCAATCTCGCTGGAGCGGGCGACATCCTCGGGCACGAGCTGACGATCTACGCCGATCGCTACACGCCGGTGGACGCGGCGCTGATTCCGACGGGCGAGCTGGCGAGCGTTGAAGGCACGCCGTTCGATTTTCGCACGTCAACCGCGATCGGCGCGCGCATCGATCAGCCGAATCCGCAGTTGAAGAACGGCGGCGGGTACGATCACAACTGGGTGCTGAATGGCACGGCCGGCATCCTGCGCCGCGCCGCGCGAGTCATCGAGCCGAAGACCGGCCGGACCCTCGAGGTCTCGACCACCGAACCGGGCATGCAGTTCTACACGGGCAATTTTCTCAATGGGAAGCTGACAGGAAAAGGACGTTCGTACGAGCGTCGAAGCGGCTTCTGCCTGGAGACGCAGCATTACCCTGATACGCCGAACCAGCCGAACTTCCCGACGACGCTGATCAAGGCCGGGCAGGATTATTCGTCGCGAACGGTCTTCACGTTCGGCGTCCAGAAATAGGTTCAGGGGGTCGGGACCATTTCCACAAGGTGGAATCCCGGCGGCCCCGAGTTGCTGAGATCCGATCAAGGACGCGTGAGTGGGATTCTAAGAGGATCAAACTTGTTTCAAGAACTGCGATCCTGTCGACGAAGACCGCCCGGCTTGGAATCGCTTTGAGCGCGATCGCGCATTCAAATGGTCCCGACCCCCTGAACTCGTCGCGAACGGTCTTCACGT
>Ga0137455_1000042_pt1 | contig 25600 bp, 22 predicted proteins | sample EasRivERMGT600_2_FD_102334 | JGI IMG/M metagenome (GOLD analysis project Ga0137455, IMG submission 102334) | Soil microbial communities from meander-bound floodplain in the East River, Colorado, USA - East River MetaG ERMGT600_2 | ecosystem: Environmental > Terrestrial > Soil > Floodplain ... | reverse complement strand
GATCGAGGTCAACACGGGCGCCAACGTGATCGGCGCGTCGGTCGGCTACTGGTTCCCGAGCACCAGCCAGATGCGCTTCGGCGTCGACGGCTCGGCCGACTGGTACATGTTGGCGAGCGAGCTTTCCGACCCGACGGCCGACCTGAAGATCGAGGGGTCGGGGATCGGCTTCATGTTCCGTGGCGTTGGGAGCTATGCGTTCTCGCCGATGTTCTCCGGCGATTTCAGCGCCGGGTATCGCGTCGCGGACATCAACATCGAGACGATCGACGGTCAGGATCCGGCGGGCTCGGGCCTGGAGTCGCAGGACTACAGCGGCTTCAGCGTGCGTGCCGGCATCTCGATGAACTTCGGTCAGTAATCGAACACCGCATCACGAAACCGGGCCGCGCCGTGCGGCCCGGTTTCGTTTTTGCCGAGCGTCACCGCGGGTCTCACCTGGCACTCCCCGTCGAAGCCCGCATCGGACGGCAGGGGCGATTACCTGGGCACGGGGCGGCTGGAACGCAAGCGCCGGAAGTGACGGCGGGAGCCGCCATCTACTCGTAGCGGAGCGCCTCGATGGGATCGAGGAGCGAAGCCCGCCGCGCCGGGTAGAAGCCGAAGAACAGACCGACCAGGCTGGCGAATCCGAACGCGAGCATCACCGCGCCCGGCTGGACCACCGTCGGCCAGCGCGCGAGCTGCGACACCAGGCTGGCCGCCGCGATCCCGAGCAGGACGCCGAGGGCGCCGCCGGCGAGCGAGAGGAACGCGGACTCGAGCAGGAACTGCATCAGGATGTCCCGGCGCCGCGCGCCGATCGCGCGGCGGATGCCGATCTCGCGCGTCCGCTCGGTCACCGACACCAGCATGATGTTCATGATGCCGATCCCGCCGACCAGCAGGGACACCGCGGCGACGCTGGCGAGCAGCAGCGTCATGACCTTCGAGGTCTGCTCCGCGGAGCTGGCGATCTCGAGCAGCGTGAAGATGAAGAAGTCGTCGTTGTCGCCGGGCCGGATGCGGTGGCGGATGCGGAGCAGGTCGCTGATCTGGTCGCCGGCGGAGTTCACCTGCGACTCGCTCACGACCGAGGTCAGGATCGAATTCACGTGGGTGATGCCGAGCAGCCGCCGCTGCGCGGTGGTGATCGGCACGATGGCGACGTCGTCGTTGTTGCCGCCGAACCCCTGCCCGCCCTTCGAGGTCAGGACGCCGACCACCTTGAAGGGGATGTCCTTGATGCGGACGATCGCCCCCACCGGGTCGTCCTCGCCGAACAGCTCCTTGGCGACGTTCGAGCCCAGCACGGCGACCTTGGCCGCGCCGCGCACGTCGGAGTCGGTGATGAACACGCCCTTGTCGACCGGCCACTGGCGGATCGCGGCGAAGTCGGGCGTGGTGCCCTGGATCGAGGTGCTCCAGTTGGCGTTGCCATAGACCGTCTGCGCCACCGTGCGCACGGTGGGCGCCACCATCTCGATCGCGGGCACCTCGTTCTTGATCGCGGTCGCGTCCTCGATGGTCATCGTGGTGATGCCGCCCATGCCGCCGCGCGCGCCGCCCGCGGTGACCGTGCCGGGCAGCACGGTGAGGGTGTTGGCGCCGAGCGCACGGATCTGGGCCTGGACCGCGGCCCGCGCGCCCTGGCCAATCGCCAGCGTGGCGATCACCGCCGCGACCCCGATCACGATGCCGAGCACCGTGAGCGCCGAGCGCATGCGGTTGCGCGACAGCGCCTGGGCGCCGAGGGAGAGCAGCGCGCCCCAGTTCATCTCAGCGGCCGCCGCCGCGCCGCGTCGGACCGCGGAATTGCGGCCCGCCCATGCCCGGCGGCGGCTGCATCTGCGGGTTGCGGTTGGCCGGCAGCTCGACGCCGGTCACGACCAGGTCGCCCGGCTTCAGCCGGTCGCTGCGGATCTCGCTCGAGGTGCCGTCGGAGAGCCCGGTGAGCACCGGGACGCGATCGGGCTTGCCGGCCTGCAGGACGTAGACCGTTCCCGGCTTGTAGCCCTCTTCGAAGTCGCCGCCCGGCTGGCCCTCGGCCCGTCCGGCCATGCCGCGCCGCCCGCGTCCCGCATCGCCGCCCGCGGAATCCCGCGCGTCGCCGGCCGGCGTGGCGGCGAAGGCGCCGCTTTCGCGTGACCCGCGCCCGGGGGCCGCGGGCGGGCGGAAGCGCAGCGCCGCGGCCGGAACCTGGAGCACGTCGTCCTTCATCGCCACGCGCACCGAGACGTTCGCCGTCATGCCCGGACGGAGCCGCAGCTCGGGATTGTCGGTGTGGATCACGGTCGTGTAGGTGACGACGTTCTGCTCGATGATCGGCTCGAGGCGGACCTGGGAGACGCGGCCCTCGAAGGTGTGGTCGGGGAAGGCGTCGACGGTGAAGGAGACCGGCTGTCCCGCCTCGATCTTGCCGATGTCGGCCTCGTCGATCCGGGTCTCGACCTGCATCTTGGAGAGGTCGTTGGCGATGACGAAGAGCTTCGGCGCCTGCAGGCTCGCCGCCACGGTCTGTCCCAGCTCCATCGAGCGCGCGATGACCACGCCGTCGATCGGAGCCCGGATCGTGGTGTTGGCGAGATCGACGCGGGCGACCTGGACCTGGGCGCGGGCCTGGGCCAGCTCGGCCTGGCGCTGCTCGAGCGCGACCTCGAAGCCTTCGACCTCCGCCTGCGAGATGTACGAGCCCTGCAGCAGCTCGCGGCCCCGCTCGAGCACGCGGCGCGCGTCCTTGACCGTCGCCTCCGCCTTGGCGACCGCGGCCTCGGCCTGGACGGCGCGGGCGCGGAACGAGGAGGGCTCGATCTGGGCGATGACCTGGCCGCGGCGCACGCGCGAGTTGAAATCGGCGTTCATGCTCTGCAGCGTGCCGCTGACCTGGCTGCCGACCTCGACCTGGACCACCGGACGGATGGTGCCGGTCGCGGCGACGGTCACCGTGATCGGGCCGCGCTCGACCGCCGCCGTGCGGTACTTGGGCGCGGCAGTCGCGGAACGCGACTTCCAGTACCAGACGCCGCCGACTGCCACCACGGCGACGATCGCGAGCATGACCAGGCGTTTGCCCTTCAAGCGGTGCCTCCCGGATGCCCCGCGCGGGGCGGGATCGCGAACGTCGGACGCTGGCTGCGCGCGGGAGTCGATCCCCTCGCGCTCGAAGGTGAGACGGTCCAGCATACCCTCGCGGTCGGTCAAGCCTCTGACAAGGCTCGCCTACTTCGCTCGACCGCCGGCAACCGATGGACGCGCGCGGCCTCAGGGACCCGGCAGCGGACGCACGGTCGAGGTGGCGATGACCTCGCCCCCGCTGAGCGCGGCGATGCGCAGGAAGAGCGGGTCGGCCGGCGCGGTGCTCAAGGGAAGGCGAGCGCGCGGAACGGTCGTCGCGGTGCCGGCGCCGAGCGGGATGCGCGCGGCCTCGCGCCCGTCGCCGGCGAGGAGGATCGCCTCGTAGGCGTCGGCCCCGGGATGCGCCGACCACATCAGATGGAGCCCCTCGTCGTCGAGCCGGACCGACGTGACCGCGACCGTTGCGCCGCCGGGGGCGCCGCGCATCTGCATCGTGCGGTCACCGCGGGGCCACAGGGCGACCAGCGCGACCACCGCGATCGCCGCCGCCAACGCCAGCGCCGGCCCCGGGCGGAGCAGTGCGTCCCAACGCGTGACGCGAGTCGCACGCCGGTTGGGCGTCATCGTGGAGACCCGCGGAGACGGCGCGGCGACCGGGGCGATCTCCTCGCGCAGCCAGGCGTCGAGCCGCGCATCGGCGGACGCGACGTGGGGCGCGTCGGCGTCGGTTCCGGGCTCCTGGTAAAGGCGATAGGACTCGAGCAGCGCGCCGCAGCGCGGGCAGGCGCGGGCATGCCGCCGCTCCGGGTGCTCGTCGGGCAGCGCCAGGACCCGGTCGAGGGCCGAGGCGTCGAAGCACTGGACGTCGCTCATGCTCATCCTCCCGACGGCTCGGCCGCCGCCGCCCCGGCCTCGGTGTCGCGCGCGCGATCGAGCGCCGCGCGCAGCCGCCGGCGCGCGCGCTGCAGCAGGGCGCGCGCCCCGGTCGCGTTCTCGAGCCGCATGACGCGCCCGATCTCCTCCACCGGCATCCGTTCGAAGCAGCGCAGCCACAGGGCCCGCCGCTCGTCCTCGTCGAGATGGTCGACCAGCAGCCGCCGCAGCCGCTCCTCGTCTTCGTGCCGTTCCACCAGCCGCTGCGGATCGCCGTCGGGGTGCGGAAGGTCGTCGATCTCGGCCTCGTCGTCGCGCAGCAGCGACGGCCCCCGCACCGCCTTGAGGCAGCAGTTGCGGGCGATGACGAAGAGCCAGGAGCCGAACTTCGAGCGGCTCTCGAAGCCCGGCAGCGCCCGATAGGCCGCCAGCAGGACCTCCTGGGCCAGGTCGAGGGCGCGGTCAGGGTCGCGCACGTAGCGCCAGCACCAGATGTAGACGGCCCGGCGGTGGCGGCCGAGCAGCTCGGATGCGGCGGCCCGGCCCGCCGGACCCCCGTGGTCGCGGACCGCGCGTTGGACCAGCTCTTCGTCGCTGAGGGGCGGATGCGGCATGGCGCGACGACGAGCATACCGCCCGCGCCATCGCTGCGCGATGCCCGACGCTCGGGTCGGGCTCGGCGACGTGGCCGGAACGCCGGGCAGCGTGATGGCGGAGCCGGAAAGACGTCTCAGGAGTGCGGGCATGTCCCTCACCCGGATATGATCCTGCGACCCCGGAGGAATCACATGGCGCCGCGCCCCGGATCGACCCCCCTCGTTCTCGCCTGCCTGCTGGCGCTGGCCCTGACCCTCCCGGCCGCCGCCGACCCCCGCCTGGAGGGCCTCCGGAGGCGGATCGCTTCCGACTCGACCACCAGCTCCAGGCTCTCGGAAGCGGGCCTGCCCGACTCGGCCCGCGCCATCCTGCTGCCCCTGCTGGAGGCGGCCCGGGAGATCGGCGACCCCGGCCTGCTCGGCCGTGCCGAGCTGCTGGTCGCGGCCTCGTGGCTCAACCTCGGGCGCGGCGCCGACGCCCTGCCCTTCATCCTTTCCGGCGCGCGCCGGGCCCGGGAGACCGGCGATCGGGCGACCGCGACCACCGCGCTCCGGCTCGAGTCGATGGCGCGCCACTTCCTCGGCGACCACGCGGCCGCGGTGCGGTTGGCGCACGAGACGCTGGCGCTCGCCACCACGCGCCGCGACTCGCTCAACATGGCGCACGCCCACTCGATCCTCGGCTGGCTGGCGCGGACCCGCGGCGACCTCGCCACCGCGCGCCGCGAGATCGGCCTGGCGGAGCAGACGTTCCACGCCATCGGCAACGTCATGGGCGAAGCCAACGCCGTCAACAATCTCGGCAGCATCGCGACCGCCGAGGGCGATTTCGAGACCTCGGAGGTTTGCTACCGGCGGGCGATCGAGCTCTGCCGCGCCGCCGGCCTGTCGCGCACGCTGAATCGCGCGATCTCCAACCTCGGCTTGCTCGAGGCGAGGCGCGGCGACTTCCAGAAGGCCGTGGCCGCCTACCGCGAGGTGCTGGCGCGCAACCTCGAGCAGGGACGGGTCGAGGAGGCGCTGGTGTCGCTCTACAACCTGGCCAACGCCGCGACCGCGATGGGACGCTGGGACGAGGCGCTGGCCTACGCGAGCCAGGGGCTCGAGCTGGCGCAGCGCCACCAGATCGCCGGCGAGATCGCCTGGCAGACCGCCGCGCTCGGCGACGCGCTCGCCAACACCGGCCGGCCCGATCGCGCCAAGGCGCTCTGGCGCTCGGTGCTGGCGATGCCCGACGAGGCCGACGCCGGCCCGCACGTGTTCGCGGCCCAGGCGCTCGGGGCCCGGCTGCTCGCGGAGGACAGTCTCGGCGCGGCGCTGGCCGTGCTCGAGCCGGCGGCGACCCGCTACGCCGGCCGCACCGACGAGGAGGGCGAATCGATGCTGCGCGCGGCGCTGGCCGAGGCCTTCACCCGCAACGGTCGTCCGCGCGAGGCGCGGGCGTTCGCCGAGCCGCTCGCCCGCCGGCTCGAGGACGCCGGAGATCTCGAGCTCGCACTCCGCGTCTGGGTCGAGATCGTGCGCGCGCAGCGCGCCCTCGGACGCCTCGACGAGGCCGAGCGCACCATCGCCCACGCCACCGACGTGTGGGAGCGCGGGCGCCGCCGCTCCGCCGACCTCGAGTTCCGCGAGCTGCGCGGCGCCGCCGCGCCGCGGCTGATGGTCGAGGCGGTGGGCAACGCCCTGGCGATCGCGCCGCCGGGCTCGGCGGCGGCGCAGCGACTGGCCTTCGCGCGGCTCCAGCGCTTCAAGACCCGCACGCTGCTCGAGCGCATCGCCGCGCCGCAGGCCCAGGGCGCCGACACCGCGGCCGCGCTCGACCCGGCGGCGATCGATCTCGCCGGCTTCCAGCGCGACGTGCTGCGTCCGGGGGAGCTGTTCCTCGAGTACGCCGTCGGCTCCGACACCACTTTCCTGATCGCGGTGACGCGGGAGGACGTGCGCGCGATGGGGCTGCCCGGCGCGGACGACCTGCTGCCGCGCATCGATCTGGCGCTCGAGCTGTGCGCCACGCCCCCCGACGCCGGCGACGGCGGCCAGGCGGCGACGCGCCAGCTCGCCGCGCTGGCCGCGATCCTGTTCGGCGAGGCGGCGCCGTGGCTCCACGCGGCGAGTGTGCTGGTCATCGCACCCGATGGGCCGCTCCACCGCGTCCCCTTCCCCGCGCTCGCCGGCGCGGCCGGCGCGCCATCCGGCCTGCGCGTGGCGCTCGCACCCTCGGCCACGCTGCTCGCGACGCTGCGCTCGCGCGACGCACGATCGGGGCGTGGCCTGCTCGCCGTCGCCGGCGTGCCGCGGCCGGGCGAGCGCTCGCTGCCCGGCGCCGAGCGCGAGGTGCGCGCGCTGGCCGGTCGCTACCGCGACGTCGAGGCGCGCGTGCCGTCGGCACCCGGAGGCGGGCTCGCGCTCGGGGCGTTCGACGCGCTGCACTTCGCCGGTCACGCCGAGGTCGACGACCAGCTCCCCTGGCGCTCCGCGCTGCGGCTCGGCCCGCCGGCGGGCGACGACTCGCTGCTGACCGCGGCGGAGATCGCGCGCGCGCCGCTCGACGCGACGCTGGTGGTGCTCTCGGGCTGCGAGTCGGCAGGCGGGCGCGTGCGCTCGGGCGAGGGCGTTACCGGGCTCGCGAACGCGTTCCTCGCCGCCGGCGCGCCGGCGGTGGTCGCCACGCTGTGGCCGGTGAGCGATGCGACGACCGCGGACCTGATGGACCGCTTCTACCAGGAGCTGGCGCGCGGCGCCGCCGCCGCCGAGGCGCTGCGCGCCGCCCAGGCCGCGATTCGCGCCACGCCTGCGACGCAGCATCCGTTCTTCTGGGCCGGCTTCGTCCTCATCGGCGACCCCGAGGTGGCGGTGCCGCTCCAGCGTCGCTCGATCGCCCTGGTCTGGGCGCCGTGGATGGCGCTGGCCGGGATCGCGGCCGCGGCGGGCTGGCGCTGGCGCCGCGCCCTCCGCGCCTGACCCGGCGACACTTCAAGTAGTACGTGAAGCGCGGTGCCCGGCCGGCGGGCCGAGGACTTCCTCCATGACCTTCGCCAGATCCCCCAACTTCTTGTCGAAGAAGTGGCTGGCGCCCTCGATCCTGGACAGGGTGCGAGGCTCGGCCCAGGCCGGAAACTCGGCCTCGAGATCGGCGAGCCGCGCGACCTCGTCCGCGGTGCCGTGGAAGACGTGCTTGGGTTTCGGCCACGCGCGCATCACGGAGAAGTCCTGGGTCCGCACCGGTGGGGCGATCAGGATCAATCGCTCGACATCGGGCTCGGCCGCGGCGAGTCGCGCCGCCACCCACGATCCGAACGAGAACCCGCCGAGCCAGCGGCGCGCGTCCGGGTAGCGCTCGCGCATGAAGTCGAGCGCGGCGCGCGCGTCCTCCAGCTCACCGGTTCCGCGGTCGTGCGTGCCTTCGCTCCCCCCCGCGCCGCGGAAGTTGAATCTCAGCACCGCGGCGCCCAGCGCGTGCATCGTGCCGGCGGCGCGATGCACGACCTTGTTGTGGAGCGTGCCGCCGTAGAGCGGATGCGGATGACAGACGACGGCGGCGAGCGTGTGGTCGCGGCCCTCGCGCTCCTGCAGCAGCGCCTCGAGCCGGCCGGCCGGGCCGGCGAGGTCGAACGTCTGGAGGCGGGAGGCCGGCGGCGACGTCATCGCCGTCCGGCGGCGCGGAATCGCGCCGCCAGCCGGTCGGCGAGCGCCGGGTCGAGGGTCGCCCAGTTGAGCGCAGCGCCGTCGCCGAGCGCCACGATGCAGCCGACGTCGATCATCCACTCCTCGAGCCCGAGCGGCACGTCGATCTCGAGGTCGTGCGCGTCGGTGGTGATCCGCCCCGGGAATCCCTCGAACTCGTCGTTCCATTCCGAGCACAGGAACAGCTCGTCGCCGCCGCCCAGCATGCCCACGCTGGAGAAGCGGTCGAGCTCGCCGGGGGTGAGCAGCAGCACGCCGCGATGCTCGGCGGCGCGGATGCCCTCGGCGCGCAGCCGGCGTCGCACGACCGGCCACTCGCCGGGCCGCTCGGCGCTGTCGAGCACCGGGATCGCGGCCAGCTCGAAGGTCGGCAGCAGGTCGACGCCCGCGTCGACGACGTCGGCGACGGAGGCCGCGAGGCGCCCGTGAAGGAGACGATGGCTCATGAGGAGGGCACAAGGTGAGCCGCGCCCCCGCGATTTGCAAGCGGCGTGGGACGCAGGAACGTCACGTTTCGGTGCACCCCCGCAGGTTCGAGCGGCGGAGGCGCCGGGCTCACCCTTCGGTGGGTCCGCCCCCCCGCTCCTGCTGCGGAATCGTCAGCACCGGACAGCGGACCAGGTGCCGCACCGAGGACACCGTGGCACCGTGCACCAGGTCGCCGATCAGCCGGTGCCCGTGCGAGCCGGTGATGAGCAGATCGGCGCCGGCCTCGTTGACCAGGCGGGCCAGCTCGGTGCTGGCGTCGCCGTGCCCGAGCCGGACGCTGGCCGGGATGCCGCGCTGGCGGAGCTGGTCGGCCAGCCCTTCCAGCGCCACCAGGTCCTGCCGGCTCTCGAGGTCGGAGGTCTGCGGACCCAGGTAGCGGCTGGCCGCGCTCTCGGCCACGTGCACCAGCACGACCTCGGTCTCGCCCGACTGGACCATGGTGTGGACGTGCTCGAGCACGGCGCGATCGGCGGGCCCCATCTCGAGCGCGACCGCGATGCGCCGGTAGAGCGCGGGCTCGGCGGCGCGCGGCGCCACCCGCTGCCGGGCGGCGGCGCCGACGTCGGGGACCGGCGTGGCCTCGAGCTCCGGGGTGCCCCGCACCAGCGCCGGCGCCAGGCGGCGCAGGAGCGGGGCGGCGACGACGAAGGCCAGCAGCACGCCGATCGCCGCGATCAGCGGCGTGACCAGCGCCCACAGCCACCAGGCGTTGCCGGCCTCCTCGAACCAGCCGCCGATCTCCTGGATCGCGAGGTTGGCGTTGAGCCCGACGATGATCGTGGTCGCCAGCACGGCGAGCGCGATCACCCATTTGGGGTTGGCGAACGAGCCCATCTTCGCGCGGTCGCTGGTGAAGGTGACCAGCGGGATCACCGCGAACGAGAGCTGCAGGCTGAGCACCACCTGGGAGAGCACGAGCAGGTCGTCGACCGCATCCGCGCCGCGCAGCAGGATGAACACCACCGCCGGGACGATCGCCAGGCTGCGGCTGATCAGGCGGCGGAGCCAGGGACGGATGCGGATGTGGAGGAAGCCCTCCATCACGATCTGGCCCGCCAGCGTGCCGGTGATCGTGCTCGACTGGCCGGAGCAGAGCAGCGCCACCGCGAACAGCGTCGAGGCCAGCGAGGTGCCGAGCAGCGGCGCCAGCAGCTGGTGGGCGTCCTCGAGCCGGGCGACATCCTGGTGGCCGCTGTGGTGGAACGCCGCCCCGGCGAGGATCAGGATCCCGGCGTTGACGAAGAGGGCGCAGTTGAGCGCCACCACCGAGTCGACCAGGTTCATGCGGCAGGCCTGAGCCTTGGCCTGGATCGACGCGGCCACGGCGCGGCTCTGCACCAGCGCGCTATGGAGGTACAGGTTGTGGGGCATCACCGTCGCCCCGAGGATCCCCATCGCGATGTAGAGCGACTCGCGGTCGAGCCCGAAGGCGGACCAGCCGCCGTCCGGCGAGCGGCCGAAGAGCGTGATGCGGCCGGTCCCGTCGCGGGGAATGAGGTGGCGCAGGATCTCCGGCACGTCCGGGCGAGCCAGGATCATCTCGATCGCGAAGCAAACGCCGATGGTGGCGACCAGCGTGATGATGAACGCCTCCATCCGGCGCATGCCGAGGCGCGGCAGGGCCAGCAGGAGGAGCACGTCGAGCGCCGTGATCAGCACGCCCCACAGCAGCGGTATGCCGAACAGGAGCTTGAGGCCGATCGCGGCGCCCAGCACCTCGGCGAGATCGCAGGCGATGATCGCGACCTCGCACAGCGCCCAGAGCGGGAACGCCACCCAGCGCGGGTAGTAGTCGCGGCAGGCCTGGGCCAGGTCCTTCCCGGTCACCACGCCGAGGCGGGCGGAGAGCGTCTGCAGCAGCACCGCCATGAGGTTGCTCATCAGCAGCACCCAGACCAGCTGGTAGCCGAAGCGCGCGCCGCCGGCGAGGTCGGTCGCCCAGTTGCCGGGATCCATGTAGCCGACGCTGACCAGATAGGCGGGGCCCGCGAAGGCGAACAACCGGCGGATCCAGCTCCCCGCGGCTGGGATCGGAACCGTGCGGTGCACTTCCTGGAGCGAGGGCGTGCGGTCCTCAGGCGACACGGGGTCGTCCTCCGTGGCCGGGCTCGACCAGCACGCCGTCCAGCCCTTCGCTGCCGGTGATCACCAGCGGCCGGCCCTCGACCTCGATCGCGAACACGTCGTCGAGTGTGCGCACCTCGCGCACCCGCACCCGCGCGCCCGGCACCAGCCCGGCCTGCTTCCAGCGCATCATCCGGGGCCCGTCCTGGTCGCGGATCTCGCGCACGACGGCCGAGGCGCCCTCCGCCAGCGAGGCCAGCGGCTGGAGCTCCCGCCGCGTCATCCGGCCGCTGCGGTCCGGGATCGGGTGGCCGTGCGGGTCCTCGCCGGGATGGCCGATCAAGCGGTCGATCGCCTCGAGCACCCGGTCGCTGATGTGGTGCTCGAGCACCTCGGCGTCGGCGTGGACCTCGGACCAGTCGAAGCCGAGCACGCGCACCAGGAAGGTCTCGAGGATGCGGTGACGCCGCACCATCGCGATCGCCTCGCGGCGGCCGCGCGCGGTGAGCCGCGCGCCGGCGCGGGGCGCGTGGCGGACCAGTCGTTCGCCCGCCAGCTTGCCGAGCATGCTGGTCACGGAGGGCGCCGAGACGCCGAGGTGCTCGGCCAGGCGCGAGGTGGTGACGGTCTCCGCCCCCGGCGCGAGCGCATTCAGCGCCTTGAGGTAGTCCTGCTTCGAGCGGGTCAGCGGGCGCGAAGCCTTCGTCACCATGCCGCCGGCCTCAGAAGTAGGTGGCCAGGCCGAGGCTCAGCGTGGCGTCCTCGGCGGCGTTGTTGAACCGGTCGCGCGAGCGGCCGCGCGCGTAGCCCAGCTTGATCACGGTCTCGTCGCTGGTGCGGAGATTGAGCGCGGCCGAGAGCCGCTGCACCGAGTCGCCCGCGATGTCGCGATCGAAATCGACCGCCTCCAGCCGCACGGCGGCGGTCAGGCTCGAGGCCGCCAGCCCGCCGATCAGCCCGCGCGCGAAGCGCCGGCTCACGTCGAGATAGAACCCGGACTGGCGCGAGGCGTTGATGCCGACGAGCGCGGACGGAATCTCCACGTCGACCAGCGAGCCCTCCCCGAGCAGCACCACGCCGGCCACCCGGGCCTGCACGTCCAGCACGCCGATCGACACGTCACGCCGATCGTCCACGGTCATGCCGTCGAGGCGGTAGACGTTGTAGGCGCCGTGGTAGCCCGAGAGGCCGAGCTCGAAGCCGCGCGGGGCGAACGCGACCCGGCCGACTAGCGCCGGCGAGGCGTTCTGATCCTCGACGTTGGTCCGGCCGGCGGGCAGCCGCGTGCCGTCCGGCGAATCGAGCAGCAGGCCGTCCATGTAGCCGTTGACGCCGTAGGCCTCGTAGGTCAGCACCCCGCGCGCACCCTCGAAGCGGCCGAAGAGGCCGAGACCGGGCTGGGACAGCGTGGCCCCGAGCAGATCGGTGGCCTCGATCGGCCGCGCCGTGAACTCGTGCCGCGGGCCGTCGTGGGCGAGATTGAAGCGTCCGATCGGCAGCAGCAGCATCCCCGCGCGGACCTGGATCGACTCGCGCAGGCGGATGTCGACCTGCGCCAGTTCGAGCCGCACCTCCTCGCCGCCCTCCTCGAACTCGAGCTCCGCCCACACCGTGACCGCGGGGCTGACCTGGGTCGAGGTGAAGATGTTCCAGCGCTCGACCACGAAGCCGAACTCCTCAGTCACGCCGTCCGCCCGCTCGTACACGCCCTGAGCCTCGACGTAGCCGCCCACCAGGATGCGCCCGAACACGCCCGCGAGGTACGGCTTGTCGTCGTAGCCGCCGGGCACGCCGCGGTGGGCCGGTGCGGCCGCCGCGCTGTCGGCGGATTGAGCCCGCGCCGTCGCCGGCACGGTCGCCGCCAGCGTCGCGAGGATCCACGCCGCGATCGCGGGTCGCGGCGTCATCGACTCTCCACGAACTCGAGCAGCGCCTGGCGGTCGTCCGCGGACAGCGCATCGAAGGCGGCGCGCGAGGCCGCCGCCTCGCCGCCGTGATAGAGGATCGCCTCCTCGACGCTGCGCGCCCGCGCGTCGTGGAGCAGGAACGCCTCCCCGTTGAGGAAGTCCTTCATCACGCGCAGTCCCCACAGCGGGGTCGTGCGCCACTCGCGTCCGTCGGCGCCGCGGTCGGGGCGGTAATCGGCCAGCTCGTCACCCATGTCGTGCAGCAGGAGATCCGTGTAGGCGGCGACCTCGCGGCCGGCGATCGAGGGCACCGGACTCGCTCCGGTGCGCAGCGAGGGCACGTGGCAGGAGGCGCACGCGATCTGCGAGAACAGCTCCTGGCCGCGGGCGGTCCGCGCGGTCATCGCGCCCGGCGCCGGGGGCGCCAGCATGCGGACGTAGGCCACCACCGCGCGCACCACGCTCGCCGTCACCTCGGGATCGCCGACCCGGTCCGCCGCCTGGGTCCCGTCCCCCGCCTGCGGGTTGCGGTTCTCGTCCGGCAGGAAGTCGCTGGTGATGCCCATGTCCTGGTGGTACGCGGTGACGATCTGCTCGAGCACCGACGAGACCTGGGCCTTGCGACCGAAGCGGCCGAGCCGCGGTCCGGCGCCGCCGCCGGGCTCGTGCGCGGGAACGAAGTCGGCCGCGGTCACGAGATGGGCGCGGCCCGAGATGCCGTCGCCGTCCTGGTCGGTGGGATCCTCGAGCGCCAGGATGGCGGTGTCGGGGATCGCCTCGAGCAGCCCGATCCCGAACACCGGCGGCGGCAGCCGGCGCGAGACATCGGTCGCGGCCGGGAGCTGCTCGGGCTCCGCCCCGGGGATGGCCTTGTCCTGGAGCTGCGGTCCGCCCTCCTCCACGATCAGATCGCCGCCGCGACTGAACCGCACCAGGATGTTCTCCGGAACTCCCCGGCCGTCGCCGCTGTGACAGCTGGCGCAGGAGACGTTGTTGAAGATCGGACCGAGGCCCTCGTTGACGGAGAACGGCTTCCCGAACTGCGCGTCGCCCTCGGCGAACGCCGCGAGCTCGCCCGGGCTGAGACCGCCGAGCGGGCCGTCGAGGAGGTCGTCGGGGTTCGGCTCGGTGGTCATCAGCGATCCGCAGCCGACGGCGAAGGCGAGCAGGATCGGGGCGGCATACGCCGTCCAGCGGCGCGGCATGCGGCGCCGGCTCACGAGTGCCTCCCACGCGGCAGGAACGCTCCGGTGGACCTCATGTAGTCGCGGTAGTCGTCGCCGAAGCGCTCGACCAGGAAGCGCTCCTCGGTCCGCGAGCGCAGGACCAGGAGCGCGAAGGTGACGGCGCCGGCCACGGCGAGGAACGCGTTGGCGGTGAGCAGCGCCCAGCCCGCGATCAGGATCGCGGCCACGACGTAGAACGGATGACGGACCCAGCGGTAGGGGCCGCTGCGGACCAGGGTCGCGTTCGCGCGCGTGATCACCGTGTCGGTGAGGTTGCGTCCGAGATGATGGAGGACCCAGGCGACCAGTCCGATGCCGAGCGCGATCAGCGCCGCTCCGGACCAGCGCAGCGCTTCCGGCACGGGCCGCTCGGCCCAGCGCAGGCGATCGGGCGCGGCCAGCCACAGGATCACGCCCAGCCACAGCAATCCGCCGACGACGCGCAGCCCGATCATCATCGCCAGGCCCTCGGCGCGCCGCGAGATCCGGCCGCCGGAGCGCGCCGCGCGCCAGCGGTGCACGCCGACGACGAGCAGGGTGGCGACCAGCAGAATGGCGCCGCTGAGTCGCAGACTCGGTTCGAGCATCTCGGCCTCCCGGGTAAACGAGCGAGTTAGACTAGTCTAATTATCGGCTTCGTCAAGTCTAACTTTAGGCCGTCGCGGCGCGTCTTGCCGGGCGCCGGGCGCTCGTCTACGCTGCCCCTCTTCCGCCGCCCCCAGGAGACCCTTCGTGCCCCAGATGACCATGGTGCAGGCGATCCAGGACGCGCTCCGCATCGCCCTGCGCGAGGACGATCGCGTCGTCGTGCTGGGCGAGGACGTGGGTCGAAACGGCGGCGTCTTCCGCGTCACCGAGGGGCTGCAGGCCGAGTTCGGCGCGGCCCGCGTCGCCGACACTCCGCTGGCCGAGAACGGCATCGTCGGCGGCGCCATCGGCATGGCGCTCTACGGTATGCGGCCGATCGCCGAGATCCAGTTCGTCGACTTCATCTATCCGGCGTTCGACCAGATCGTCTCGGAGCTGGCCAAGATGCGCTGGCGGTCGGCCGGCCAGTACGCCGCGCCGGTGATCGTGCGCGCCCCCTACGGCGGCGGCATCAAGGGCGGCCTCTATCACTCGCAGAGCCCCGAGGCCTACTTCTGTCACACCGCCGGGCTCACGGTGGTGATCCCGTCGACGCCGGGCGACGCCAAGGGGCTCCTGCTCGCCGCCCTCGAGGGCGAGGATCCGGTCATCTTCCTCGAGCCCAAGCGTCTCTACCGCACCATCAAGGAGGACGTGCCCGAGGGTCGCACCACCGTGCCGATCGGCAAGGCGCGCACGGCCCGCGCCGGCGAGCACTGCACGGTGCTGGCCTACGGCGCGATGGTGCCGGTGGCGCTCGAGGCCGCGATGGCGGCCGAGAAGCGCTCGTGGTCGGTCGAGGTGATCGACCTGCGCACGCTGGTGCCCCTCGACCAGGCCGCGGTGCTCGACAGCGTGCGCCGCACCGGACGGGTCGTGATCGTGCACGAGGCCCCGCGCACCTGCGGGTTCGGCGCCGAGCTGTCCGCCCTGATCGCCGAGCAGGCGCTAACCTCGCTGCAGGCGCCGGTGCTGCGCGTGACCGGTTACGACACGCCCTTCCCCTACACGCTCGAGCACACCTACCTGCCCGACGCCGCGCGCGTGCAGCGCGCGATCGAGCACGTCATGAGCTACTGATGCTGGTGATCGTGTGAGAGTACGTCGTGAAGCCGGATCGGGTCGAGGACTTCGAGTCGATCTATCGCGAGGACGGGGACTGGGCGGAGCTGTTCCGCGAGGGCCCCGGCTTCGTCAGCACGACGCTGATGAAGGACCTGCGCGACCCGCGCCGCTACATGGTGGCCGACCGCTGGACCGGCGAGGAGCTGTACGAGGAGGTCAAGCGCACCCACGCCGCCCGCTACGACGCGCTCGACCGGCGCTGCCGCACCATGATCGAGCGCGAGACCGAGCTCGGCCGCTTCGACTTCCTGCATTGAGAGGGATGGCATGGCTTACGAGGTGAAGCTGCCCGACATCGGCGAGGGCGTGGCCGAGGGCGAGATCGTGCGCTGGCTGGTGAAGGCCGGCGAGACCGTGCGCGAGGACCAGCCGCTGGTCGAGGTCATGACCGACAAGGCGAGCGTCGAGATTCCCTCGCCGCGGGCGGGCACGATCGCCACCCTGCACGTCGAGGAGGGCGCCGTCGTGCCGGTCGGCACCGTGATCATCACCATCATGACCATGAACGACGCCGGCGCGTCAGCGCCGGCGTCGCCGACCCGGTCGACCACAGCGGGCGCCGCAGTCTCCACACCTCCGGCACCGGCACGCCCCACGACTTCCCCTGCGGGCGGCGCGGTCGAGGCGACACCCGCCGTGCGCGCGCTCGCCCGCCAGCTCGGCGTGGCGCTCGAATCGGTGAAGGGCAGCGGGCCCGGCGGCCGGATCACCGCCGACGACGTGAAGCGCGCGACTGCCTTGCCAGCGGCCGGCGCCGCGGTTCCCGCGACGCCGGGACAGGAAGAGCGCCGCCCGCTGCGCGGCCTGCGCCGGAGGATCGCCGAGCACATGCGGCACTCGCTCGACACCGCCGCCCACTTCACCTTCGTCGCCGAGTGCGACATGACCGAGGTGGTCGCCCACCGCCAGGCGACCAGGGCCCGCGCCGACTCGTCCGGCTCGTCGCTCACCTACATCGCCTACGTCGTCCTGGCCCTGATCGAGCCGCTGCGGCGGTTCCCGCTGCTCAACGCCAGCCTCGACGATGCGACGCAGGAGATCGTGCTCAAGCGGGGGCTGCACCTCGGCATCGCCACCGCCACCGACGACGGGCTCACCGTGCCGGTGCTGCGCGACGCGGATCGCATGACCCTGCTGGGGGCGGCCGGGGAGATCGCGCGCCTCGCCGCCGCCGCGCGCCAGGGCAAGCTCAAGCTCGAGGAGCTCCAGGGCGGCACCTTCACCATCACCAGCACCGGCGCGCACGGCGGCCTGCTGGCGACGCCGATCGTCCACCATCCCCAGGTCGCGATCCTCGGCGTTCACGAGGTCAAGCCGCGACCGGCGGTGGTCGACGGCCAGGTCGTCGCCCGCACGATGACCAACCTCTCGCTGTCGCTCGACCACCGCGTGGTCGACGGCGCCGTCGGCGCGGACTTCCTCTACGCCGTGATCGAGCGGCTCGAGCGCCCGGCGGGCTGGCTGACCGCGGAGAGGATCGGATGAGCGCCACGATGCTTCGCACGCTCGACGAGCAGGGGCGCGCCGTCGGTCCGGTGCCCGACGTGCCGGCCGAGGACCTGCGGCGGATGTTCCGTCACATGCTGGCGCTGCGGACGCTCGACCAGCGCATGCTGTCGCTCCAGCGCCAGGGCCGCATCGGCTTCTACGGCACGGCGACCGGCCAGGAGGCGGCGATCACCGGCTCGGCCTGGGCCGCGCGCCCGACCGACTGGGTGTTCCCCGCGCTGCGCGAGCTCGGCGTGTCGCTGTGGCGCGGCACCACCTTCCGCGAGATCGTCTGCCAGCTGATCGGCAACAGCGGTGACGTGCTGATCGGCCGCCAGATGCCCTGCCACTTCAGCGATCGCCGCGTGCGCACGGTGGCCTGGTCGTCGGTGATCGGCACCCAGCTCCCCCACGCCATGGGTGCCGCCTGGGCGGCCAAGCTGCGCGGCGATGACACCGTGTGCATCGGCTACCTCGGCGACGGCGCCAGCTCGAGCGGCGACTTCCACGCCGCCGCCAACTTCGCCGGCGTCTACCGGCTCCCCGTCGTCTTCTTCTGCCAGAACAACCAGTGGGCGATCTCGGTGCCGCTCGAGGCGCAGACCGCCTCCGCGAGCATCGCGATCAAGGCGGTGGCCTACGGCTTCCCCGGCGTGCAAGTCGACGGCAACGACCTGTTCGCGGTGGCCGCGGCGACGCGCGAGGCCGTCGAGCGCGCGCGCTCGGGCGGCGGCCCGACCCTGATCGAGGCCGTCACCTTCCGCATCGGCGGCCACTCCTCGAGCGACGATCCCTCGCGCTACCGCGACGCCGGCCTGGTGCCGACCTGGGAGAAGCGCGACCCGATCCTGCGCATGCGCGCGTGGCTCGGCGAGCACCACCTGCTCGCCCCCGGCGAGGAGGAGCGCTGGGTGGCCGAGATCAACGACGAGATCGGCGCCGCGATCAAGGAGGCGGAGGCGCTGCCGCCGCCGCCGATCGAGAGCATGTTCACCGACGTCTACAAGAACCTGCCGCGCCATCTCGAGGAGCAGATGCGCTACGCGGTCGCGATGGGCGAGGGCGCGAAGTTCGAGGGCGCCTTCCCGCTCTAGGACGCCACGCATGTCGAGCGACCGCGCACCGGGCGCGTCGGCCGGTGCCTCCATGCGGCTCGAGGCGGACTCGCTCGAGCTGCTGCGCGGCGCGCTGGCGCGGCTCGACGCCGGCTTCGCCGACCTCCCTCCCGCCACTACACCGCTCGACCGGGTGGCGATCGAGCGCGTGCTCGGCGCGGTCGCCGAGCGGCTCCGCGACACCTATCCCTACTTTCATCCGCTCTACGCCGGGCAGATGCTCAAGCCGCCGCACCCGGTGGCGCGCCTCGCCTACGCGCTGGCGATGTGGATCAACCCCAACAACCACGCGCTCGACGGCGGGCGCGCCAGCTCGCGCATGGAGAAGGAAGCCGTATCCGCGCTGGCGCGGATGATCGGCTGGGACGCCCACCTCGGCCATCTCGCGGGCGGCGGCACGATGGCCAACCTCGAGGCGCTGTGGGTCTGCGGACGGCTGCGGCCGGGCGCGGCGATCCTGGCGTCGGAGCAGGCCCACTACACCCACCGCCGCATCAGCGAGGTGCTCGGGCTGCCGTTCGAAGCCGTGCCCTGCGACGCGCGCGGCCGGCTCGACATCGCCGCGCTCGAGCGCCGGCTGGCACGCGGCGGCGTCGGCGCCGTGGTCGCGACGATGGGCACGACCGCGACCGGCTCGGTCGATCCGCTGCCCGGGATCCTGGAGCTGCGGGAGCGCTTCGGCTTCCGCATCCATGCCGACGCGGCCTACGGCGGCTACTTCGCGCTGGTCGACGATCTGGGGCCCGAAACGCGCGCCGCCTTCGATCGAATTGCCGAGGTCGACTCGGTCGTCATCGATCCGCACAAGCACGGGCTCCAGCCCTACGGCTGCGGTTGCGTGATCTTCCGCGACCCGGAAGTGGGCCGCTTCTACCGCCACGACTCGCCCTACACCTACTTCAGCTCGGCCGAGCTGCACCTCGGCGAGATCAGCCTCGAGTGCTCGCGCCCCGGGGCCGCCGCGGTCGCGCTGTGGGCGACCCACGAGCTGCTGCCGCCGGTGCGCGGCGGCCTGTTCGCGGCCGGCCTCAAGGCCGGCCGCGCCGCCGCGATCGAGCTGTATCGCCGTCTGGAGCGGGATTCCCGGTTCGTGACGGCCTTCCCGCCGGAGCTGGACATCGTGGTGTGGGCGGTGCGAGCGGCGAGCGCGGCGGAGGCGTCGGACGCGGCGCGGAGGATTTTCGACGAGGCGGCGCGGCTCGACCTGCACCTGGCGTTGGCGGAGCTGCCGGTCGCCTTCTTTCCACCCGACAGCGTCGCGCGTGACCGCGCGACGATCACCTGCCTGCGCTCGGTGCTGATGAAGCCCGAGCACGAGGCCTGGCTCGACCGGATCTGGGAGCGGCTCGATCGCGCGGCGAAGGCGGCTCAGGCCTGAGACGGCGGGCGCCGCGCGCCCCACTCGGTGGCGGCCTCGTAGGCGGCGGCGACGCGCACGACCGTCGCCTCGTCGAACGGCCGGCCCGCGACCTGGAGCCCGATCGGCAGCCCGTCGCGGTCGAACCCGCACGGCAGCGTCAGCGCCGGCAGCCCCGACAGGTTGAACGGCGTGACCAGCCGGTTCCAAGCCTCGCCGGGCTCGCGCGACACCCGCACGTCGCGCCGGAACGCCGTGCGCGGCAGCGTCGGCATCAGGATCGCGTCGACGTCGTCGAGGACCCGGAGCCAGGCGGCGGTGGCCACGCCCTGCGCGCGCCGCGCCGCGATCACGCCGGCGGCCGGCAGCAGGAGCCCGACCGCCAGGTTGCGCCGCACGTCGTCGCCGAAATCGGCCGGCCGCTCCGCCAGGCGACGGCGATGGAACGACGCCGCCTCGCACGCGGTCAGCGTGAAGTTCGCGGTGTAGATCGGCTCGAGCGCCGGCGCCGCGACGGCGACGGTCTCGGCGCCGAGTCGCGCCAGCACGCGGAGCGACTCCTCGAAGGCCGCCGCCACCTGGTCGTCGGCGCCGACCGCCGCCGCGTCGAGCCGCCCCAGCCGCAGCCCGCGCACGCCCGCCCCGATCGAGCGCCCCGCCGGCTCGTGGGCGCGCTCGGCCGACCAGGCGTCGTCGCGGTCGTGGCCCGCAATCGCGGTCATCAGTATTGCTGCGTCCTCGACCGAGCGCGCCATCGGCCCGACGTGGTCGAGCGACCACGACAACGGCACCACGCCGCTGCGCCCGACCGCGCCGAAGGTCGGCTTGAGCCCGACGACGCCGCAGGCCGACGCCGGAATGCGGATCGATCCGCCGGTGTCGGTGCCGATGGCGAGCGGGACGAGGCCGGCCGCGAGCGCGACCGCTGAGCCGCTGCTCGACCCGCCGGGCACCCGCTCGCGATCCCAGGGATTGCGGCACGGCGGGAAGTGCGGGTTGACGCCGGTGATGCCGAAGGCCAGCTCGTGCATCCCGACCTTGCCGAGCAGCACCGCGCCGGCGGCCCGCAGCTTCGCCACCACGCCGGCGTCGCGCTCCGGCAGGCGGCCGATCACCCGCGAGCCCGCCGCGGTCGGCATGTCGGCCGCGTCGAGCAGATCCTTGAGCGCCACCGGCACCCCCTCGAGCGGCCCGCGCGGCCGCCCGGCGGCGATCGCGGCCTCGGAGTGCCGCGCGTCGTCCAGCGCGCGCTCCGCCGCGACGTGCACGAAGGCGCCGAGCCCGGGATCGAGCCGGCCGATGCGCTCGAGCAGCGCGCGCACGACCTCGACCGGCGAGAGCGCGCGCTCGCGATAGCGCCGCGCCAGCTCGGCCGCGCCGAGGTGCTCCAGATCGCTCATCGGTGGAAGCGCGCGCCGCCGCCGGGCTGGGGCGGGGCGTCGTCCGGCAGCTCGGCCTCGAGTCGCGCGAGCCGCCGCAACAGGCTCGCGAGCGCAGGCAGCAGCGCCTCCGCGTCGGCGCGCTCGAGCCGGACGCCCTGCTCGGCGAGCCGCGCGAGGATCGCGTCGACGTCGGGCTCGGGGATCCGCGTCATCGAGTCCCAGCGTGGTGCGCCGGCGCCCGCTCGCGGAGAAGGCGGCTCGCCGCCTCGAGCGCAGCCGTGACCGGGATGGTCTCGATCGCATGGTCCGCCCACAGCGCGACCGCCCGGGGGCCGCGCGGCGCCCACTCGGCCGGGCGCCCGAGCGAGTGGAACGACACCGTCGCCACGCCGAGCGCGGCGGCGATGTGCATCACGCCGGAGTCGTTACAGACCAGCAGCTCGAGCGCCGCACAGGCGTGCGCGAAGCGCTCGATCCGGTCCGCCGGAACGAAGGCCGCGGGCACGCCGCGGCGCGCGAGACCCTGGTGGAGGGCTGCGGCGCGGCCCTCCTCTCGCGGGGAGTCGAACACCGCGAGGCGGACCCGCGCCGCCGCGAGCGAGGCCCCGAGCTCGACGAACGATTCGAGCGGCCAGCACTTGAGCGGGTTGGCCGCGCCGGGATGGAGGCCGACCCAGGGACCCCTCGAGCCGGGCGGCACCGCGGCTTCCAGGATGCTTCGGATCTCCTCCACCTCCCGGTCGTTGACTTCGAGCCTCATGCCGGTGTCGTCGGGCTGCGCGCCGGTCCAACGCACCAGGTCGAGGTAGCGGTCGACCTGATGTTCGGAGCCGCGCGCGACGTCGAGATCGAGCCGGTAGACGCGATCGCCCGGCCGCGCCGCGGCGAGCGGCTCCGCCGGCGCGTCGGCCGGGAGCGGCCCGGCCCCGACACGGCTCCGCCCCACGATCAGCCGCGCGCCGGACAACCGCGCGAGGCCATCCGCCGTCTTCGAGCGCGAGACGCTGTTGAGCACGAAGGCGAGGTCGGGGCGCCAGGTCATCGTGGCGGCGAGGGTCCCGAGCAGCTCGCCGAGCCCGAACGGGCTCCGCACCTTCGGCATCACCCACACGGCGTGGACGTCGGGGTTGCGGCGCGCGAGCGGCGCGAGCATTTCGCGCGTGACGAGCGCGATGTGCGCGCGCGGGTACCGGAGGCGCAGCGCGCGCAGCGCGGGCGTGCAGAGCAGGAAATCGCCGAGCTGGTCGTGGACCTTGACCGCGAGAATGCGGGTGACGCGTGCGGGATCGGCCTGTGCCCGCGGGTCGAGGATCGGCGTCATGGCGCCGCCACGATAGCGCAACGGGCCCGACCTTTCGGTCGAGCCCGTGGTGCCGGGCGCCCGTCCCGCCCGAGGCTGCGGTGACGGCGCCCGGGCCGGCTAGGTGCCTTCGATCAGCGGCCCTCGGGCGGGAGCTTCAGCGTCTGGCCCGGCTTCACTCGATCGGAGGTCAGATTGTTCTCCATCATGATCGCCGCCGGAGTCGTATTCCAGCGACGCGCGATGTCGGCGAGCGACTCCTTGCTCCTGACCTTGACCTTGGTGGGCCGCTTCTCGGCCTTCTCGGGCTTCGCCGGCTTCTCCTCATGGACGGCCGGCTTCTCCTGAACGGCCGGCGTCTCCTGCGCGACGGGGGCGGGCGCTGCCTTCACGGGCTCGGGCGTCGGGGTCTTCACCGGCTCGGGCGTGGCCTTCACCGGCTCCGGAGTCGTGGTCGGGGCCTGAGAGGCTGGCGCGAGCGCCGCCACCGGTGCGGGGGTCGCCGCGGCGGCGGCCGGCTTCGGCGCCGTGCTCGTCGCGGTCGTCTTCGTGGTCGCCGGCGTCGTCTTGGCGGGCTCGGCCGCGGCCTGGGTCGGCGCCGTCGGCGCGGCCTTGGCCTCCGCGGTCGGAGTCGGCGCCTTGGCGGGCTCCGAGGTCGGCTTCACCGGCGGCGGCACCGCCTTCGCGGGCGTCGACGGCTTCGCGGTGGACGTGGTCGCGGGCTTGGCGCCGCCCGTCGCGGCACGGGCACGCTCGACGGTGCGGCCGCCGACGGTGGTCGCCGCCATCGGCTCCGGGCCACCCGGCGTGAACTTGATCCCGATGCGGTGCTGCGACTCGCCCTGGCTCGAGATCAGGTAGCCGTAGTCGAACCACAGCCCGTTGCGCCCGGCCCCGAGCCCGAAGGTCGGGCCGCTCAGCACGTCGGGCTGCTCGCTCATCTCGTGGCGATAGCCCATGCGCACCGCGACCATGTCGTGGTGGACCCACTCGGCGCCGACCCGAACGTCGCTGTAGTAGGCCTTGGGAAAGTTGGCGTCGACCGCGACCCGCAGACCCAGCGTCGGATGGGTGAAGCCGATGCCGGCGCCGTAGCTCGCCGGGAAGGAGTAGACCGCGTCCCCGTACTTCATCTGCCCGCCGACGTTGGTCATCGACAGGCCGGCGCCGATCATGCCGACGCGGTACATCAGTCCGCCGTCGAAGGTGAACCCGAAGCCCGAGGCGTCACCGAGACGCTCCATCACCGACTTGGCCCCGAGCCCCACGCTGAGCCCGCGTCCGAACCGGTGGGCGACCTGCGCGCCGAGCGCCATGCTCGACACCGTGAAGTCGCCGGTCGGGTTGTTGGACGCGTCGCGGCCCTCGAACGACCCGTCACCCTGGTAGAGCCCGGTCACGGCCCAGCGGGTCTGCGACTCGCCGAAGCGCCCGCCGACCGCCGCCCATTCCTGGATGCTCTCGTTCTCGAGCCCCGAATGCGTGAGCACGTACTCGGTGCGCGTGGCCCAGCCCAGCGCGGCGGCGTTCCACGCGCCGGCCGAGATGTCGTCGCCGAGTCCGAGCGTGGCCCCGCCCATCGAGAGGATGCGCGGGCCCGAGCCGATGGTCAGAAAATTCGCGGCCGTGGTGCCCGCGTTCTCGATCCCCGCGTGCGCGAAGCCCACCGCCACCAGCAGCATGACCGCGGCGGCCACGATGCACAGTCTCAAGATGCGCATGAGATGCCCCCGGGCGGTCAAGGAACGCGGACCAGTTTGACGCTGAGGCGGGTGTCGCCCGCGATCAGCCACGCCGTGAACACGCCGGGACTGACCGGCCGTCCCGAGTCGTTGAGGCCGTCCCACTGGATCGTCTGCGGCCCCGGCGTGAGACCGTTGAGATCGATGCGCCGCACCGTGTGGCGCCCCGAATCGACGATCTCGATGGTGGCGCGGCCGGAGTGCGTGGTCGGGACCAGGACCGGCATGCTCAACCCGCCGGAGACCCGGCTCGGATTGGGATAGACCGACTGCAGCTCCCAGTTGGAGAAGGTGGCGACGAAGCTGACCGACACGACGGCGCTGCGGGCGCTCTCGTTGCCGCTCTGATCCGTGGCGGTGACCTGGTACGACACCGCGTCCGAGCCCGACGGCACCGTGGTGTCGAGCAGCTGGGTGGAGGTCATCGTGGCGCCGGTGATGCGCTGGAACGATCCGCCCGGAGTGTCGCGCCGGTACACCGCGTAGCCCGCGAGGTCGGGCTCGGAGCTCGCGGTCCAGGTCACGCGCACGTCGCGAGCGCCGCCCTCCCGCTGTGCGGTCAGGCCCAGCGGCGCCTGCGGGGCGGTCGTGTCGAGCACCCAGTCCCACCGCAGCACGTTGGAGAGGCCGGACCAATTGCTGTTGTCGTCGACCGCCTTGATCCCGAACCAGTAGGTCTGGCCGCGGGTGAGCCCGCGCACGACCAACTGCTGGCGGGTTCCGCTCGGCGTCGGCGCCGGGAGCCCGTTGACGAGGGTGGCGGTGGGCCAGTTGGCGTCGTTGATGGCGAACGACGCGTAGCGCATTTCGTAGGCGGTCGCCGTGCCGACGTTGCCGTCGTCGCCCGTCGCGGTCCACACCAGGATCACGGTGTCGACCGCCGCCTGTGCGTTCGCCACCACCGGGGCGAGCCCGAGCAGGAGCAGCGCGCCGCCCACCAGCACGAGGCGGGCGCGCAGGCGGCGGAGGCGGACCGAGAAGTGGCGAGCGGACATGGACCCTACCGCTGCCGCCGGCGCACGAGCGCGAGCGTCGACAACGCGCCGGTCGCGCGGGTGGAGTGCCAGCCCATCCACGTGAAGCCGACGACCAGGTCATTGATCGCGGCGGGCCTGGTGTTGTCCGGGGTCGTCGCGGTGACGACGTTGGAGAGCGCGGAAACGAGGCCGGCGTCATCGGTCGCGCGCATGGCAAAGTAGTAGGCGGTCTGCCGCGCCAGGCCGGTGACGGTGAAGTTGGTCACCGTGCCGGCCACGGCCGGTGCAGGCTCGCCGGTCGCCTGGGTCGCGGAGCCCCAGTTGGCCGCGGTGATCGGCGAGGTCGACCAGCGCACGTCGTAGGAGCTGGCGGTCCCGGTCAGGCTGTCGTCCCCGGGGGCGGTCCAGCGCAGCGAGGCGCTGGTCTCGGTGGTCGCGGTCACGATCAGGCTGGTGGTCGGCCCGGGGCGGGTGGTGTCGGGCGCCGCCAGCGTGGTGCGCTGAATGATGTTCGAGACCCCCGCCCAGTTGGGGACCTCGTCGGCGGTCTTGATGGCGAACCAGTAGTTGGTGTTGGGCGTCAGGCCGGTGACG
>Ga0137455_1000041_pt1 | contig 25717 bp, 19 predicted proteins | sample EasRivERMGT600_2_FD_102334 | JGI IMG/M metagenome (GOLD analysis project Ga0137455, IMG submission 102334) | Soil microbial communities from meander-bound floodplain in the East River, Colorado, USA - East River MetaG ERMGT600_2 | ecosystem: Environmental > Terrestrial > Soil > Floodplain ... | reverse complement strand
GACGCCTTCCACCGACGCGACGACATTGGTGCCGATGTCGGCCACGCCGATCGTTCCATCGAGGATCTTGGCCGACGTGATCGCGTTGTCGAGCACGTTCTCGGCCATCTGGGTGTAGGGCGACGAGGCGAGTTGGATCCGCGGCGTGAGCGGCAGCGGATCTGGCGCTACCTGAATCTCGAGCCAGTAGGGAATGGTGAACGGCAGCACCAATGGGTCAAAGATCACGCTCCCGATCAGGACACTGAACCCGCCTTTCGAGACGGACACGCCGATGTGGGTCTCGTCGTGGAGGATCGCACCGCCGACCGCCCCGACATAGAGACGAAAGGTGATGTCGTAGAGGCCGTCCGGTACCAGGGTGCCGGCGCCGTCGGTGAGGACGCCCTGGTAGCTGATGAGCTGAGGCACCTGCGCTCGCGCCACGGGAGCGAGGGCGGAGAGGAGCAGGGCGACGATCGTCGCGAAACGCTTCATGAGGGGACCTCCCTGCGGGTGAGATCGGGCCCGCGGCCGGGTGCACTCTTCGGGATACGTGCAAGCGTCGCGAACCTGCGGGATGAACGAGCCGGCTGAAAGCCTCCTTTGCGACCGGACGGCGGGCGACGGCATCCGCGGTCGGCGGAAGCGCGACCCTAATGGTGACTCGAAAGCCGACCTCATGACACGGGAAATTGGGGACATCCCCGGCCTGCGGGCCCCCCAAGTTGGGGAGGGGCTCCGGTCGGACGAAGGGTGTCCCCCGGTTCAGCGCCGCGGCTGACGTCAACCCCCGGGGAGGGCTGGCCGCGACGCCGCGGCCGAGGGTGTCAGCCCCGCCGGGGCGGCTGGCTCGGCCTCATCTCGACCCGGCTGTAGAGCGCGCGGGCCGGGGAGCGCAGCAGGTCGAGCACCACCTCGGCCACGTCCTCGGCGGTCAGCGCCCAGCCCTGCTTGGCCGTGGAGCCGCGGCCGAACTCGGTCGCGATGCTGCCGGGCATGAGGTAGGAGACCCGGATGCCGTCGTAGCGCACCTCCATCATCAGCGCCTCGCTGAAGCCGTTGAGGCCGAACTTGCTGGCATTGTAGGCGGCGCCGTTGACGAAGGGGTTCTTCCCGGCCAGCGAGGAAACATTGAAAATGTAGCCGCCGCCGCGCGGCTTCATCAGCGGGATCGCCTCGCGGCAGCAGAAGAAGACGCCGCTCAGGTTGGTGTCGATCGTGGCCCGCCAGTCCTCGACGCTCAGCTCGGCCACCGGCTTGAAGATGCCGATGCCGGCGTTGTTGACCAGGATGTCCACGCCGCCTGCGGCGGCCGTAACGTCGCGGAACAGCCGCGCTACCTGCTCCGGGTCGCGCACGTCGCAGCCGAAGCCCCGTGTCCGGCCGCCCACCTCGCGGGCGGCGGCCTCGGCCCGGGCACGCTCGCGCGCGGTCAGCGCCACCGTCGCACCCTCGCGGGCCAGGGCTTCCACGATGCCGCGCCCGATGCCGCGGTTGCCGCCGGTCACCACCGCCACCTTGCCGTCGAGGAAGCCCATCGCATCCCTCCGTTGCGTTTACTCAGGGGGATTCGTTAGCGTGCGCCCCGATGCCTGGGCTCGAGCTCGCCTCCGTCTCCAAGATCTACGCCAACGGTCACCGCGCGGTGAACCGGGTCAGTCTCGCCATCGAGTCCGGCGAGCTGCTGGTGCTGGTCGGGCCCTCCGGCTGCGGCAAGTCGAGCCTGCTGCGCATGATCGCCGGGCTCGAGACCGTGAGCGAGGGTGAGATCCGGATCGGCGGCCGCGCCGTCAACGCGCTGCCGCCCAAGGACCGCGACGTCGCCATGGTGTTCCAGAACTACGCCCTCTACCCGCACATGACCGTGTTCGAGAACATGGCATTCGGCCTCCAGCTCCGCAAGCGCCCGAAGGAGGAGATCGAGCGCACGGTGCGCGAGACGGCGACGACGCTCGGGCTCGAGAGCATGCTCGACCGCCGGCCGCGGCAGCTCTCGGGCGGCGAGCGCCAGCGCGTGGCGCTGGGGCGCGCGATGGTGCGACACCCGCAGGTGTTCCTGTTCGACGAGCCGCTGTCCAACCTCGACGCCAAGCTCCGCGTACACACCCGCGGCGAGATCCACCGGCTGCATCACCGGCTCGCCGCCACCATGGTGTACGTGACCCACGACCAGGTCGAGGCGATGACGCTGGGGGAGCGGATCGCGGTGCTCGACCGCGGCGCACTCCAGCAGATGGCCGACCCGCACACGCTCTACCACCATCCCGCGAACCAGTTCGTCGCCGGCTTCATCGGCAGCCCGCCGATGAACTTCGTCACCGCCGAGGTGGGGGCGGAGGGGGCGGTGAGCGTTCCCGGCAGCGCGAGCTTCGTCCCGCGCCCGGCGCCGGCGGGGCTCGCGTCGCGCCGCGGCCGGCCGGTGACGATGGGGGTGCGCCCGGAGGACCTGACGCTCGACGGGGGTACGGCCGAGGGTGCGATCGAGGCCACGCTCGACGTGCGCGAGCCGCTCGGCAACGAGACGCTGCTCTACTGGACGACCGCCGCGGGTCCGGTGGTGTCGCGGCTCAGCGGCGGCGGGCCGGCTCCCGAGCCGGGCGCGCGCGGCCGGCTCGCCTTCCGCTTCGACAAGCTGCGCTGGTTCGATCCGGAGACCAAGCTCGCGCTGGCCTGACGCGGATCACTCCCGATCCCAGAGGTGGTCGAGACTGCGCTTGATGCCGGGGTGGCGCTTCCAGAGGTACAAGCTCATCGTCGTCGCCGCGAGCACGTTGGCGGCGACCACGGTCCAGTGGCTGAGCTTGCCCATGAGCTGCGCGTCCAGCGCGGCGTCGAGCGCCACGAAGCCGACCTGCAGGCAGGCGAACAGCACCAGCAGCACGAAGCCGACGATCGGGAAGCGCTCGAACAGCGTCATCAGGTAGGAGAGCACCAGCCCGAAGCCGATGAAAGCAACGAAGTGGAAGGCGGTGTAGGCCGCGATCTCGAGGGGGGCGATCGTGACCCCCTGGGCGGCGGCGGAGCCGCCGTGCAGCAGCACGTTGCCGAGCAGCGCGGGCGTGTAGAGGGGCCGGCCCTGGGCGACGTCGAGGATCAGGAACCAGACCGCCACGGTGAGCGCCCCGATCATGCCGGCGAACAGCCCGTCCAGGGCGACGTCCCCTGCGGAGACGCGCTGCGAACCCGCGCTCGTTGTCCGATCGACGGTCATCAGCCTCTCCTCCATGCGTTTGAACCGTGGTGGCGCGGACCCGGCGACTCTAGCACCGATCCGGCCGGCCGGAACCGCCGTTGCTCAGGAGGCGCCGGGCCGGCGCGTCTCCACGATGCGGCCCGCGCCCGCCCGCGGCTCGCCGTCGAACGAGATCCCGACCAGCGTCCCTGGCGTGAACCGCGGCTCCGCATCGTTGGTGAGCTGGCCGGCGAGCACACCGAGCAGGGGCTGATGTCCGATCACCAGTAGCGCGCCCCGCAGCGCGTCCCGCGCGCGCAGCGCGGGGACGATGGCGCCGGCATCGCCGTCCGGGTCGAGCTCGGGGAGCGTCTCGAGGGCGAGGCCGGGTGCGACGCGCGCGATCAGGAGTCGCGCCGTGTCCTGGGCCCGCCGCAGCGGGCTGGCGAACACGCGCGCCGGCCGCCAGCCGGCGGCGGCGAGGTCGGCGGCGAGGTCGGCGATCACCCGCTCGCCATGCGCCGAGAGCATTCGCGCCGCGTCGCCTCCCTCCGCGACCGGGACGGCCTCACCGTGCCGCAGCAGCCAGAGCACGAACGGCGCGGGCGGATCTCCCGCCCGCGCCGCCGATGAGCGCTCCGGCCCGTGGGGCTCGGTCGTCACGAATCAATGGCCGCCGGAGCCGGCTGCCACGTCCTTGGAGCTGATATCGAAGGTGATCATGAATCCGTTCGTGCCCTTGTACTCGAACGCCTTCGGCCCGAGCCGGTAGGCCTCGACCTCGTTCGGCATCAGCACGAAGCCGTCGTGGCGCGGTGCGCCCCAGTACTTGAGGTTCGTGATCGTCACCGGCGCCTTCTTGTCGCGGTTGACCGCCGCGCCGTTGAGTATGACCTCGCCGGCCTTGCCGCCGTCGAGCTTGGCCACCGCGCGGTCCCCGGAATGGGTCCACTCAATCGGCAGGTCGGCCGCGACCTGGATCGGCTCCTCCCACTTCACCGGATAGAGGTGCCCGAGCACCGCGACGATGCCCTCGCGCTGCTCCTTGGTGACTGCGGGGTCGAAGGTGACGATCGCCCACTTCATGGTGCCGTCGGAGAAGTCGTCGCCGAGGTCCATCGCGGCCCAGAACTTGGCGCCGTCGAGCTTGGTCTTGCCGTAGCTGCCCTTGTTGACCTTGAACACGTTGTTGGCCCGGCAGAAGTGCTCGGCCGCAGCGCCGCCGTGGGCGTGTCCGTCTCCCGCGGCCGCGTGGGCCGCAGGCTTGCTGGCGAAGTAGCACTGGCAGAACATCGGGCAGGAGCAGGCCTCGATGATGGTCGCGTTCATGTGCCAGGCGGGCGTCGCGGCTCCGGCCGCGTCAGCCGGAGCGGCATGGCTGGGTGACGAAACCACGAGCGCCGCGACGGCGGACAGCAAGACCAGCTTCTTCATGACATCTCCTCCGAGTGGGATGACGTCCTGGCAGCGGCAGGGGGCCGCGACACCCGCGGGACGCGGGATGAATGGGGCGAAATCTATCCTCAACGCCGCCCTCGGCTCAATCCCGGACTGACGCGGGGTCCCGGCGGGCGGATGCCCGGCCGGAAACGCACATGGGCACGGGGTTTGCACCCGATCCGGCGCCAACGGTACTGTTGCCGTCCACTTCACGGGCCCGCCCGGCGTCCACCCCGAGGCCCGGCTAAGGAGCGTCCGCCACCATGAAGAGCCTGCTGCTCGAGACCCTGCGCGAGCGCGTCCTGTTCTACGACGGCGCCATGGGCACCCAGCTCCAGGCGGCGAACCTGACGGCGGCGGACTTCGGCGGCAAGGAAGGCTGCAACGACTTTCTCTCGGTGACGCGGCCCGACGTCGTCGAGGCCGTCCACGCCGCCTACTTCGAAGCCGGCGCCGACGTGGTCGAGACCAACTCGTTCCAGGCCTCGCGACTGCGCTTCGAGGAGTGGGGCCTCGCGGACCGCACGCTCGAGATCAACCGCGCGGCGGCGGCGATCGCCCGCCGGGTCGCCGACCGCTACGCGGCGGCCGACGGCCGGCCGCGCTTCGTCGCCGGCTCGATCGGCCCCTCGGGGCTGCTGCCCTCCTCGGAGGATCCCGACCTCGGCCAGAAGTCGCTCGACGACCTGGTCCCGGCGTTCGAGGAGCAGGCGCGCGGGTTGATCGAGGGTGGCGCCGACGTGGTGATCCTCGAGACCTGCCAGGACATGGTCGAGATGAAGGCCCAGATCCTGGGCGCGCGCCGGGCGATGGAGGCGGTCGGCCGCCGCGTGCCGATCCAGAGCTCGGTGACGCTCGACCCCAGCGGTCGCATGCTGCTCGGCACCGACATCCGCGGCGCGCTCGCCACGCTCGAGGCCATGCGGGTGGAGATCATCGGACTCAACTGCTCGACCGGCCCCGATCTGATGCGGGACAGCATCCGCTATCTGGCGCAGAACGCCGGGACGCTGCTGCACTGCATCCCCAACGCCGGGCTCCCGATCAATGACGGCGGCCGGGCCTTCTATCCGATGAAGCCCGAGCCGATGGCGGCGACGCTGCGCGAGTTCGTCGTCGAGCACGGGATCAATGCGGTGGGCGGCTGCTGCGGCACGACGCCGGACCACACCCGCGCGCTGGTGGCGGCGGTGGGGCGCCGCGCACCCGCGCCGCGCCCCGGCCGCGGGCCGTGGATGGTGTCGAGCGGCATGACGGCCACCACGCTGCGCCAGGAGCCGCCGCCGATGCTGATCGGCGAGCGCCTCAACACCCAGGGCTCGCGCAAGGTCAAGCAGCTCGTGCTCGACGACCGGCTCGAGGAGCTGGTGCCGATCGCGCGCGGCCAGGTCGAGGGCGGCGCGCACACCCTCGACGTCTGCCTCGCGCTCACCGAGCGCACCGACGAGCTCCAGCAGATGCGCCGGCTGGTCAAGAAGCTGGCGCTCTCCGTCGAGGCGCCGCTGTGCATCGACTCGACCGAGTCCGCGGTCGTCGAGGCCGCGCTCAAGGCCTATCCCGGCTGCGCCATCGTCAACTCGATCAACCTCGAGAACGGCCGTGAGCGCATCGAGGCGGTGATGCCGCACGTCATGACCTACGGCGCGGCGGTGATCGCACTCACCATCGACGAGCAGGGGATGGCCAAGTCGGTGGACCGCAAGGTCGCGGTCGCGCGCCGCATCCACGACATCGTCACCCAGGAGTACGGCCTCGCGCCCGAGCTGCTGATCTTCGACGCCCTGACCTTCACCCTCGCCACCGGGGACGCCGAGTTCCTCACCTCGGGGATCGAGACCATCGAGGGCATCCGCCGCATCAAGGCGGAGCTGCCCGGCGTGCTCACCAGCCTCGGCGTCTCGAACGTCTCGTTCGGGCTGGGCAAGGAGGCGCGAGCGGTCCTCAACTCCGTGTTCCTCTACCACTGCGTGCAGGCCGGGCTCGACATGGCGATCGTCAACCCCAACGACATCACGCCCTACGCCGAGATCGGCGAGCACGACCGGCGGCTGGCCGAGGACCTGATCCTCAACCGCCATCTCGAGGCGCTGGCGGCCTACATCACTCACTTCGAGGGGCGCACTCCCGGCGCGCGGGCGCGCGCGGAGGAGGCCGAGGAGGCGGCGCTCACGGTGGAGCAGAAGATCCACTGGCAGATCCTGCACCGCAAGCCCGCGGGGATCGACGCGCTGATCGACGAGGCGGTGTCACGCCAGGACCCGGTCACGGTGCTCAACACCGTGTTGCTGCCGGCGATGAAGGAGGTCGGCGACAAGTTCGGCGCCGGCGAGCTGATCCTGCCCTTCGTGCTGCAGAGCGCCGAGGTGATGAAGAAGGCCGTGTCGCGGCTCGAGAACTACCTCGAGAAGAACGCGGACGTCACCAAGGGTCGAGTCGTGCTCGCCACGGTCTACGGCGACGTCCACGACATCGGCAAGAACCTGGTGAAGACCATCCTGTCGAACAACGGCTACACCGTCTACGACCTCGGCAAGCAGGTGCCGGTCGGAAGGATCCTCGAGAAGGCCAGGGAGGTCGATGCGACCGCGATCGGCCTCTCGGCCCTGCTGGTCTCGACCAGCAAGCAGATGCCGATCTGCGTCGGCGAGCTGCACCGCGCCGGTCTCGAGTACCCGGTGCTGATCGGCGGCGCCGCGATCAACCGCAACTTCGGCCGCCGCGCCGCGCTGGTCGACGGCGAGGTCTTCTACGGGGCGGGCGTCTTCTACTGCAAGGACGCCTTCGAGGGTCTCGACACGGTCGAGGCCTTGATCGACCCCGGAAAGGCCCCGGCGCTGGTGGAGCGCATCCGCCACGAGGCGTTCGAGTTCAAGACCCGGGCCGGCGAGCTCGAGGCCCGGGCGGCCGCGTCCTCGGAGCGCCAGCGCGATTTCAAGGTCGAGGTCGACCGCAACGTGAAGATCCCGCCGCCGCCCTTCTGGGGCGCGCGCGTGACGCCGACCTCCGAGATCTCGTGGGAGGGCATGTACGAGGGCATGGATCTGAAGACCCTCTACCGACTCCACTGGGGCGCGCGCGGCAGCGGTCCCGAGGTCGACAAGCTGATTCGCGACGACTTCGAGCCGCGGCGGCTCGCGCTGCAGCGCGAGGCCCGCGAGCAGGGCTGGCTCGAGCCGCGCGCGGTCTACGGCTACTTCCCGTGCCAGAGCGAGGGGCTGGACCTCATCGTCTACGACCCGGCGGCCTTCACTCCCGGCTCGCTCACGCCGCGCGGCAAGCTCGAGGAGATCGTGCGCTTCACCTTCCCGCGTCAGGCCGACCGCGAGGGGCTCTGCCTCTCGGACTACTTCCAACCGGTCGCGAGCAGCCGCTACGACGTCGTGGCCTTCCAGGTGGTGACCGTCGGCGGCAAGGGGGACGAGCTGAGGGAGCGGCTCGACGAGGCCGGCGAGTACTCGAAGTCGCTATTCGTTCACGGCCTCGGCGTGTCCGCGGCCGAGGGCCTGGCCGAGTGGCACCACCGCCGCATCCGCAGCGAATGGGGCCTCGAGCCCGAGCGCGGCAAACGCTACTCGTTCGGCTACAGCGCCTGCCCCGACCTGGCCGATCAGGCCAAGCTGTTCCGGCTGCTCGGGCCAGAGCCGGCGATCGGCGTGGAGCTGACGAGCGCGTACCAGCTCGTCCCCGAGGCCTCGACCTCGGCGATCATCGTCCACCACCCGGCGGCGATGTACTACATGGTCAAGGTCTAGAGGACCGGGACAGGCTCGCGGCCGTCGTTCACGGCAGGAAGTGCGCGGCGCATGCAGACCTTCAAGGCGGCCCGATTCGAGCGACGCCGCGGCTGGCCCGCAGCGTGACCGGCTGGTTGATGGTCAGCGTTTCCGCGTAGTTGCCGGCGCGGATCAGCACGATGTCGCCTCCGCCGGCGTACGCGTGCTGCAGCCCCGAAAGCACGGTCGTGTAGGGAGCGGTGCTGTAGCCGTTGAACGGCGGGCTCGTGTTGGCCGCGTCGACGAACCAGGTCAGCCCCGTGACCTCTCCGAAACGGGTGACGGCGTCGAAGTGGTACTGCCGCGTCGCGTCGGTCCAGCGATCGAGCTGGCCCGACGTGAGCCGCATGTTGGCGACGGTGACGACCGTCTGGCCGAGCGCGAAACAGTCGACCGCGCCGTTGTAGCCCATGACGTTGAAGCGGAGGTCATCGAACTCCTGCTGGGACCAGCCCTGCGCCTGGGCGGCGGCCGCGAGATTGGCGACCTTGCTCGTGCAGCAGCACTCGTCCCCGCCCGGACCGCACGGAAACGGCAGGTTGGGGGGCGTCGGGCCGCCGCACTGGAACGGTGAGGGCTCCGGGCGGGTGTCGGCGACGCCGTCGCCGTCCCAGGGGTGGATCAGGTTGGCATGGTGGCCGAGCTCGTGGGCCCACAGCGTCTGGCGTGCGTTCTGCCCCGGGTCGGTGGGAGCGTCGTTGGCGTTGCTGGAGATGAACACGATGCGATAGTTGACCTCGTCGGGGTTGGTCGGGATGGTGGCGCCGGCAGCGCAGCAGGCGACGATGTAGACGTTCACGGCGTCGTTGCGCCAATGGTACTGCGTCGGGTTGGCGCGGGCGGCGTCCTCGAGATCGTGATTCGTCGGCATGCCGGTGCCGCCGATCTGGAAGAACTGGCTGGCACCGGCGACCTCTTCGATGTCGCCGAGGATCGTGTAGCGATAACCGCGGCCCCAGCGCTCCATCGCGAAAGTGGTCCGGTCCACCACGTCGCGAATGTTCTGCTCGTCGTCGAGGAACCCGGCGGGGCGGTCACCATTCTGGTCGAGGATGTATTTGATCGAGAGGTTGACGTCGATGTGCGCCGCCGCGGCCGGCCAGCCCACGACGGCCTGCGCGAGCACGGCCAGGGCCAGGGCGACTCGCGCGGGGCTCATTGCAGCCCCACCAGCACGAGGACGAGCCCCTCACCCGTCTCGAGCGCACCCATCGCCTTGCCCAGGATGGCGCCCTGCGCGCGGGCCGGGTCGTCGACGCGCATCGCGTGCCCCAGCACCGATGAGGTCGTGAGGAGATCCCCCGGTGCGATCGGGCCGTTGGCCGCGGTCGCCCGGCAATAGACGCGCCCGGTGAGCGCCACGGGATGCTCGCCGTCGGCGAGCGAGCCCTGCTGCCCCATGAGCATGCCGGTGCGGACACCGCCCGCCCCGCTCACGATCCCGGCGACCCGGCGGTCGTAGGGCCCGCGGCTCACGACCAATCGCCCCTCGTGCACAGGATCGATGCTCACGACCGTCCCGGGGGCGATGTCCTGGTCGTCCACGACGTCGAAGCGCTCGGACAGGTCGGAGCCGCCGTGGATCTCGAGCACCTTGGTGTGGGTCACGCCGCCGTTGTCCACCCAGAATTGGTCGCCCGCTCCGTTGGCCGCGAGCATCAGGTGGCCGGTCCCGGACACCCGCCGGGCCTCGACCGCCGCGCCGATGCCGCGGCTCTCGGCGTAGACGCCGCGAAAGTTGCCGAAGGCGTAGAGGCCGGTCGAAAGGGGCCCCGTGCCCTCGGCCCGACCGCCCGACCCCGCCCCGTAGGCGTAGACGCCGACCGAGCCATTCTCCGTCGCCTCGAGGAAGGCTCCGGTCGCGCCGCCCTTCCCGACCAGGCCGGTGCCGGAGGTCGACGTCGCCACTCCCTCGACCCCGATCGTGACGCCGGTTCCGGCCGACGCGACGCCGCGAACTCCCGCAGCCTGGGATGCCGTGCTGGCGGTGTATCCCACCACGCCATAGGTCAGCTGCGCGCCGGGGCCGGCGCCGAACGAGGCGCCGCTACCCGCACCCGTATTGAGCAACGAGAACAGCGTCTGGGAGGTGTTCAGCTGCTGATAGCGTGGCAGGCTCAGGCCGATCGCGTAGGGCGATGGATTCAGCTTCTGGCGGGTCAGCGGCGTGTAGGCCCCGGTCGAGCTGCCGAGCCGGACTTCGACCAGCAGCCAGCGCGCGTCGCCGAGGAATGTGCCCCCGAAGTCGAGCTCGACCGTGAAGACGCCGGCCTGCACCGCCACCTCGTCGCGGAGGATCGGGCCCGCGACGAGTGAGCCGCCGGTCGCGGCGTCGTAGAGCGAGAAGCGGAAGTCGTACGGCACGTTCGGCGCGACGCCGCCGTCCGTGAGGCTCCCCTGATAAGTGAAGGCGCTGCCGACTTCGACGGCGCGGCCCGATGATGGGACGAGCGCGAGCGCGAGGACGAGCGCCGAGATGCGAGGAAGGATCGAGATGCCCTGGGCGGGTTTCATGGCTTGCGAGCCTCCGGACTGGGGCGGGTCAGCGCAGGACGATGACTTTCTGGGAGCGGCGGAGATCGCCGAGCCCGATGCGAACGAAATAGAGCCCGGCGCGGACGCGGTGCCCGGTGGCGTCCGCGCCGTCCCATTCGAGCGAGTGGCGGCCGGGGGGCAGCGTTCCGTCGGCGAGCGTGCGTTGGAGCGCGCCGGCGACGTCGAAGACCTCGATGCGGACCGCGCGTGGCTCGGGCAGCTCGAAGGCGATCCGGGTGCGGTGGACGAAAGGGTTCGGGGCCAGGGGCTCGATGCGCGCGGCCAGCGGGAGGGCGGTATCGTGCGGTGGGGCGTCGTCGACGCCGACCGGTTGCGGGGCGCCCGGAACCCAGAAGCCGCCGTAGAGCGTGATCCTGCCGCCGGTGAGGATCCCGGCGTCCGGCTGTCCGGCCGTGCCGGCGAGTACGATCGCACCGTTCTGCACCCAACCGCCGCCGCCGCCATCGACGGTCCAGCGCGTGATGGCGATGGGCTGCGCCTCCGCCATGCCCCGCGCCCCCAGGGTCGAGGTCGCGAGTCCGATGACCAGCACGAGATTTGCGCGTTTTCCCATGACGCCTCCTCGGTCGGTGGCATGCCCCACACTCACGAGAACGCAGGATCGCGCTCGCCGGGGACATGGCAGGCCAGCCTTGTCCCGTCTGCGGTTGCCGGGCCGTTTAGAGTTCGGAAGGATCTCGGCGGGTATCCTGACCGGGAACGTCCCCGAGGACCTCGATAATGACCGCGGTTCGACCGACACGATGAGCGGGCCCGAGTCCTCCCGTCCTTTCCATGACCTCGACCGCGCGGCATGGCAGCGCGTGGCGGCCGTGCTCGACCACGCGCTCGAGCTGCCTCGCGAGCAGCTCGCCGAGTACCTCGACCGCGCCTGCGCCGCCGATCCCGCGCTCCGAGCCCAGGTCGAGGCCCTGCTCGCGGCCGACCGCGAGTCGGACGCGTTCCTCGACCGGTCGGCGACCGAGCTCGTCCCGGACCTGCTGGATGCCGCGCCGCCCGACGGCGACGCGGCTCCCACGCCCGATGCCGGTCTCGAGGGCCGCCGCATCGGTCCGTGGCGGGTCCTGCACGAGGTCGGCCGCGGCGGCATGGGCACGGTGTACCGGGCGGAGCGCGCCGACGGCGCGTTCGAGCAGCAGGTCGCGCTCAAGGTGGTCAAGCGGGGGCTCGACACCGAGGAGATCCTGCAGCGCTTCCGCCAGGAGCGGCAGATCCTGGCGCGGCTCGAGCACCCCGGGATCGCGCGGCTGGTCGACGGCGGCGCGACCGAGGACGGGCGCCCTTGGGTCGCGATGGAGTACGTGGCGGGCGAGCCGCTGACGTCGTACTGCCACTCGCGCTCGCTCGGTCTCCGGGCCGTCATCGCGCTGTTCCAGCAGGTCTGTCGCGCCGTCCAGTACGCGCATCGCAACCTCGTCGTCCATCGCGACCTCAAGCCCGGGAACATCCTGGTCACGCCGGACGGCGTCGCGAAGCTCCTCGACTTCGGGATCGCGAAGCTGCTGCGCCCGGGGGAGAGCGGTGAGCTCACCTCCGCGCTCGAGCTGCGCATGACCCCGCACTACGCGGCGCCCGAGCAGGTCCGTGGCGAGCCGCCGACCACGGCGACCGACGTCTACGCGCTCGGCGTGATCCTGTACGAGCTGCTGTCGGGGGCGCGCCCGTACCGGCGTCCCACCGCGAGCCTCAAGGATCTCGAGCACGCGATCCTCGAGGAGGAGCCGCAGCCGCCCAGCGCGGCCGCGGGCCGCGGCGAGCCCGGCCAGGTGGCGCCCCGCTGGCGCGCGGCCCTGCGCGGCGATCTGGACGACATCGTCCTCATGGCGCTGCGCAAGGAGCCCGATCGCCGCTACCCGATGGCCGAGGCCTTCGCCGACGACCTCGATCGGTATCTCCAGGGACGGCCGGTCCGGGCAACGCGACCCACGGTCCGCTATCGCGCGGCGAAGTTCCTGCGTCGGAACCGCGTCGGCGTCGCGGCGGGCGCGATCGTCGTCGCGGGGCTGGCCGCGGGCATGTCCGCGGCCTGGTGGGGCGCACGGGTGGCCGCGCGCGAGGCGCGCAGTGCCGAGGCGGTGCGCGACTTCCTGATCGGCCTATTCCAGCAGGCGGAGCCGACTCGCGGCAGCGCCGGCACGATGCCGGTGAAGGACCTGCTCGATCTCGCCCGCCGCAGCGTGGGGACCGGGCTGGGCCGCGAGCCCGAGACGCGGGCCGAGCTGCTCGACGTGCTGGGCGATATCTACGCGGAGCTCGGGCTCTACGAGCAGGCCAAGCCGGTGCTGCTCGAGGCCCTCGAGCTGCGCCGCCGCATCGACGGGCCGCGACACCCGAGGACTGCGGACGCGCTGGCGAGCCTGGCGGACCTCCACGTCGACCTCCACGACTTCGCCGAGGGTCTCGCGCTGCATCGCCAGGCGCTGGCGATGCGCCGGGCGGCGCGGCCGAGCGATCCGCTGAAGATCGCCACCAGCGAGGGGGGCGTGGCCAACGCGCTGTGGAGGCTGGGCAAGGTGGACTCGGCCCGCGCGTCGTTCGAGTCGGCGATGGCGTCGCTGCGCCGCTCGCGCCGGGTGGACACGTTCGAGGCCTCGACCCTGCTCGGGCTCTACGCCAACCTGCAGCTCGAGGTCGGCGACGACGCCGCGGCCGAGTCGCTGGCGACGCGCGCGCTCGAGATCCGGCAGCGACTGTACGGGGACGACCACCTGCACACCGCGGCGGCCAAGGGCCTGCTGGCCGCGGTGCGGGCGCAGCAGCGGCGCTACGAGGAGGGGGCCGCGCTGCTGCGCGAGGCGCTCGCGACGCGCCGCCGCCTGCTCGGCGAGGACCATCCTTCGGTCGGGCGGTCCTGGTACAACCTCGGCGTCGTGAGCTCCCGCAGCGGCCGGCTGGCCGAGGCGGAGGAGTGCTACGAGCATACGCTCCGGATCTACCGGCAGGCGTTCGGGCCGGACGACGTCGACGTCGCCGAGGCACTCAACGCGATCGCCACGCTGCGCATCCGCCGCGGCGACTACGAGGACGCGGAGGACCTGCAGCGCCAGGCGCTGGCGATCTTCGTCAAGCGCTACGGCCCCGACCACGCGCGCGTCGCGATGACCAAGCGCAACCTCGGCAACACGCGGGCCGAGCGCGGCGAGCCGGGAGCGGAGGCGCTGCTGCGGGACGCGGTGCAGACGCTGGAGCGCGTCCACGCCTCGGGCAGCCCGAGCCTCGACGAGGTCCGCGGGGCGCTCGCCCGCTATCTCCTGCTCGCTGGCCGGTCGGCGGAGGCGCGGACGCTGCTCGAGCGGTGGCTCGAGACTGCGGGCAGGTCCGGGGGCGCTGTGCTGAGCAACCGATCCCTACACGGCGCCTGCCTGTGCGAGGCCGGCCGGTTCGTCGAGGCGGAGTCGCTGCTGCAGCGCAGCCTGACGGATCTGCGGGCCGATCAGCCGGACTCCTCGTGGCGGGTCGGGGAGGCCGAGCTGTACCTCGGCGAATGCCTGGAGCGGAGCGGCCGCCCGGTGGAGGCGATGCCCCATCTGCAGGCCGGCCGCGCCATCCTCGGGCACGATCCCTCCATGCGCCGCCTGACTCGTCGCGCCAACGAATCGCTCGCGGCCGCGCGTTAGCGCTCCCGGGCCGCGCCCGCCCGGTTGTCTTGTAGCTCCGACGCGGGCAGACTGGCGGCCTTACGCGCGGGGCCGATGCGGCCCGCGCGACTCAAGCCAGCGGGGCGCCGGTGGTCGTCGAGGACATCACCCATCTGCTGATCGCGATGCGCCAGGGCGAGGCCGGGGCGCGCGAGCGGTTGCTACCCCGTGTCTATGACCAGCTCCGCGCCATCGCCCGCCACCGGCTGGGACCGGGCGCCACCCTGAGCGCAACCGAGTTGGTCCACGAGGCCTACCTCAAGCTCTTCGACCAGACTCGGCTCTCCCTCAACGACCGCAAGCACTTCTTCTCCGTCGCCTCGATGGCGATGCGCCAGGTCGTGGTGGACCACGCGCGCCGGCGCGTCGCCGTGAAGCGGGGCGGCGCCCTCCGACGCCTGGACCTCGACGCGGTCGACCTCCCGGTCGATGACCGAATCGCCGAGATCGTGGCCCTCGACGAGGCGCTGCGCCGTCTCGCCGAGCTGGACGAGCGGCTCGCACGCGTGGTCGAGATGCGCTTCTTCGGCGGCTTCTCGGTCGAGGAGACCGCCGACGCGCTCGACGTGGACCCGCGCACCGTCAAGCGCGACTGGCGCAAGGCGCGGGCACTCCTCCACCGGGAGCTCTCCCAGGGCGAGTGAGCGGGCCGGCGACCGCGCCCCCGGCGGTTCGCGGCGGCCCCCGGCACCTCGCGCCGTGGTCCATGTGCGATTCGGAGTCTGGTCCTTGGCGGGCGGGCCCGGGGGCGGCAGGATGGCCGCCGTGGCGACGACACTCACGATGTTGCGGCCGGTGGAGCCGGTGGTGCTCGAGGGCCCGCGCGTCCGCATGGAGCCGCTCGACCTGGCCCGGCACCTCGAAGGGCTCTACGCGATCGGCGTCGACCCTGACCTCTGGCGCTGGACCCAGGCGATCGTCCGCTCGCGGGAGGACCTGCTCGCCTACCTCGAGGAGGCGGCGCGCGAGATGGCCGAGCGCCGCTCGCTGCCGTTCGCGACCATCGATCGGGCGAGCGGCCGCATCGCGGGCTGCACGCGGTTCAGCAGCATCGACGTCCGCGGCCGGCGGGTCGAGATCGGCTGGACCTGGGTGGGGCGGCCGTTCCAGCGCTCCCACGTCAACACCGAGGCCAAGTACCTGATGATGCGCCACGCCTTCGAGGTGCTGGGCGCGGCCAAGGTCGAGCTCAAGACCAACGTGCTCAACGAGCGCTCGCGCAACGCCATGAAGCGGATCGGCTGCATCGAGGAGGGCGTGATGCGCAAGCACGCCGTCAACGACGACGGTGTGTGGCGCGACACCATCTACTACGGGGTGCTCGACGACGAGTGGCCCGCGGTGAAGGCGCGACTCGAGCGGATGATGGAGCGGACCGGAGCGGCCCAGGCCGACTGATCAACTGGCTCTGGAGCCAGTTCCGGCGCGTGACGAATCGGCGACGAACGAACGAGTCGTAGAGCCGGGTCAGTCCGCGCGCAGCAGCGCGGCCAGCTTCTCCTCGATCTCCGTCCCCGGCGCGGAGGCGCCGGTCCACTGGGCCACGATCCTGCCGTCGCGATCGAGCAGGTATGCCGCTGGCACCGCCTTCACCTGGAACGCCTCCCAGGCCGGCGCCGACTCGGAGTCAACCGCGATCGGGTAGGAAATCTTCTTCGACGAGACGAACTTCTTGACCTTGGCGGGTCCGTCCTTGCCCTCGTCGATCGACACTCCGACGACCATGAAGCCGCGCTCCGCATACTTCTTGTGGAGCGCCTGGAACTCCGGCATCGACTTGCGGCACGGCGCGCACCAGGTGGCCCAGAAGTCGAGCAGAACGACCTTGCCCTTGAGGCTCGCGTTCGAGAGCGGTGCGCCGGCGAGCGATTTGAGGTCGAAGGCCGGCGCCGCGCGCGGGAACTCGGAGGGGACGTAGGCGGCCGGATCGGCCTCGAACTCCTCGGCGCACTTCTCCGAGCAGAAGCCGTACTCGCGGCCCTGCCAGGCGCGCACCGCCACCACGGCCTCTTCTTCAGCCTCGCCGTGCTTCACCTTGCACACCAGGCAGGTCGCCTTCGCCGGCCCGGCCGCGGCGAGCGCCACGGAGGCCGGGCCGGTCACGGCCAGCGTCAGGGAGGCCGGGCCGATCACGGCCAACGCCGCGGCGAGACCGATGCGGATCAGGGTGTTCATCGCTCCTCCCATCAGAAACCGAACGACATCGCGACCCCGGCACGCTCGAACCAGGCCCAGATCGCGGTGACGCTGAAGCGCTCCGCCGACCAGCTGGCCAGCATATGCCCGCGATCGCCGTCGAACATCGGCTGCATCCCGAAGCCGCGGCCGAGGTCGACATGGACGCCGAAGGGAATATTGATCCCCTCGTCCCATTCCGAGTAGTTGAGGCTCACATAGGGTGACGCACGCAGCGTGGGTACGTGTTTGGCGGCCGTCAAGTAGTAGGCCTGGGTGCCCTCGGGCGAACCGATCCGATCCGAGCTGGTGCCGAGGAAGACCGCCGGCCGTCGCTCGTCCTCGGTGAGCAGGAACCAGGTGGCGAGCGGCGCCACCTCGGCGACCACCGGGTTGTACTCGATGCCGACCTGGAGGACCGGGAGCACCCGCACGCTGGCGGTGGTGCGCCAGCGCGGCCGCTCCTCCTCGGTGTCGATGTAGCGCGCCGAGAACACCCACGTCGTATGGAGCCCGCTCCCCCGGAGCGGGGCGCCCTCGCCGGGTCAGCCGGATCAGGTCGGCGCAGTAGCGGAGCTGGGTCGCGGCGGGCGCGGCCGCGCCGCGGTGGAATCGGTGGCCTGGGCCGCCGCGTCGAGGGCCCACGCCAGCATGAGCGCGGTGCAGAGTCCTGAGCTCGGTCCGCCCAGAATCATCCGTCGCGTGTCTACGAGACCCGCGGGTCGGCGATCTCGGGGTCGAGTTGGAGATCCTGGATCGCCTGGGCGACGATCGCGGGTGACACGCGCCCCTGCTGCGCCAGCGCCGACAGCGTCGCGACGACGATGTGCTCGGCATCGATCTCGAAGTGGCGGCGCAGCGCGTCGCGGGTGTCGCTGCGTCCGTAGCCGTCGGTGCCGAGCGGCGTGAACGAGCGCGGGATCCAGCGCCCGACCATGTCGGGCACCGACTTCATCCAGTCGCTGACCGCGATGACCGGACCCGGCGCCGAGTCGATCGCGCGGGTTACGTACGGCACGCGCGGCGGGTCGGTCGGGTGCAGCCGGTTCCAGCGCTCGACCTCGAGCGCATCGTTGCGCAACTGCTGGTAGCTGGTGACGCTCCACACGTCGGCCGCCACGTCCCAGCGCTCGGCCAGCATCTCCTGGGCGCGCAGCGCCTGGAGCAGGATCGGTCCGCTGCCGAAGAGCTGGGCGCGGTGCTTGGCCTGCTGCACCGCGCCGCGGTAAAGGTAGAGGCCGCGCAGGATGCCTTCCTCGGCGTCGCTCGGCATCGGCGGCATCGGGTAGTCCTGGTTGTAGAGCGTGAGGTAGTAGAAGACGTCCTCGCCCTGCATGTGCATGCGGCGCAGCCCCTCGCGCACGATCACCGCCACCTCGTAGGCGAAGGCGGGGTCGTAGGCGAGCACGTTGGGCACGGTCGACGCCAGCACGTGGCTGTGGCCGTCCTGATGCTGCAGGCCCTCGCCGTTGAGCGTCGTGCGGCCCGCGGTGGCGCCGAGCAGGAAGCCGCGCCCGCGGGCGTCGCCGAAGGCCCAGATCAGGTCGCCGGTGCGCTGGAAGCCGAACATCGAGTAGAAGATGTAGAACGGGATCGTCGGCTCGCCGTGGGTGGCGTAGCTGGTCCCGGACGCGGTGAACGAGCCGGTCGAGCCGGCCTCGGTGATGCCCTCCTCGAGCAGCTGGCCGTCGGGCTTCTCGGTGTAGGAGAGCACCAGCTTCGAGTCGACCGGGTCGTACTTCTGGCCGAACGCCGCGTAGATGCCGATCTCGCGGAACAGCACCTCCATGCCGAAGGTGCGCGCCTCGTCGGGGATGATCGGCACGATGCGCTTGCCCCAGTTGGGCTCGCGCACCAGGTTACGGATCAGCTTGGCCATGACCATCGTGGTCGACACCGCCTGGGTCTCGCCGGTGCCGGCCGAGAACTCCTGGAACACCTTGGCGGCCGGCGGCGGCAGCGGCTTGGCGCGGACGATGCGGCTCGGCACCGAGCCGCCGAGCGCGCGCCGCCGCTCCAGCATGTAGCGCACCTCCTCGCTGTCCTTGCCGGGGTGGTAGTAGGGCGGATCGTCGAGCTTCCGGTCCGGGATCGGCAGCTGGATCCGGTCGCGGAACTTCTTGAGCTCGTCGGTCTTCATCTTCTTCATCTGGTGGGTGATGTTGCGCGCCTCGGCGCCGGGGCCGAGCGTCCATCCCTTGACCGTCTTGGCCAGGATGACGGTGGGACGGTTGGAGCTCACGGCGGCGGAGTAGGCGGCGAACAGCTTGCGGTAGTCGTGGCCGCCGCGCCTCAGGCCGCGCAGCGTGTCGTCCGACATGTGCTCGACCATCTTGAGCAGGCGCTCGTCGCGGCCGAAGAAATGCTGGCGGAAATGCGCGCCGCTCTCGACCGTGTACTTGAGCCAGTCACCGTCGACGGTGTCGTTCATCCGCTCGACCAGCGCACCGTCGTAGTCCTGCGCCAGCAGCGGGTCCCACTCGCGGCCCCAGATCACCTTGATCACGTTCCAGCCCGCGCCGGTGAAGACCGCCTCCAGCTCCTGGATGATCTTCCCGTTGCCGCGCACCGGCCCGTCGAGCCGCTGCAGGTTGCAGTTGACGACGAAGGTCAGGTTGTCGAGGCCCTCGCGCGAGGCCATCGAGAGCGCGCCCAGCGCTTCGGGCTCGTCGCACTCGCCGTCGCCGAGGAAGGCCCACACCCGCGACTTCGAGGTGTCGGCAATGCCGCGCGCCTGGAGGTAGCGGTTGAAGCGCGCCTGGTAGATCGCGTTGATCGGTCCGAGCCCCATCGAGACGGTGGGGAACTCCCAGAAGTCGGGCATCAGCCGCGGGTGCGGATAGGAGGACAGCCCCTGGCCGCGCTTGACCTCGCGGCGGAAGTGATCGAGCTGGGACTCCGAGAGCCGGCCCTCGAGGAAGGCGCGCGAGTAGATGCCCGGCGCCGCGTGACCCTGGAAGAAGATCTGGTCGCCCGAGCCGCCCTCGTCCTTGCCGCGGAAGAAGTGGTTGAAGCCGACCTCGTAGAGGCTGGCGCTCGAGGCGTAGGTCGAGAGGTGGCCGCCGAGCCCGGCGAAGTGGTGGTTGGCGCGCACCACCATGACCACCGCGTTCCAGCGGATGATGCGGCGGATGCGCAGCTCCATCGCCTCGTCGCCCGGGAAGGCCGGCTCCTGCTCGGGCGAGATGGTGTTGATGTAGCGCGACTGGATCAGCCCCGGCAGGCCGATGCGGAGCTGCCGCGCGCGCTTGAGCACCTTGCGCAGCAGATAGTCCGCCCGCTCGGGCCCGGCGCCCTGGACGACGCCGTCGAGCGACTCGAGCCACTCCGAGGTTTCCTGGGGGTCGTTGTCCGGGAGCTGGCGCTTGAAGCCGCCCAGCAACCCGAGCCGGTAGCCATCGCCGTGGTCGCCGCCCTCCTGCTGCTCGAGCACAGGGCGGTCGAGCTTCGGCTCCTTGTCGTCTTCGATCATGGTCATGGGATCGGCACTCTCCTGCGGCCGCCGCAGTCTAGCATGGCTCCGCGGCCCGGCTGTTTGGATGCACCCGGCCGGTCGGATGCCCCAACTCGTGGACGATGTTGAAGTTCACCCCGCCTCGCTGCCGGCTGGCATCTATCTCGCCCGCCTTCGTTGCCCGGCGGGTTCAGCCAGACTGAAACTCTCCGTCGTCCGGTGACGCCGACGCCGGAGGCCTGATAGGCTGCGAATCCCCTGACCGATCCGGCGGCCCGCCACGCGCTCAACAAGGACTCCCCATGACCGTCACGACCATCCCCATGACCACTCTGCATCCCGCTCGGCCGGGCATCCGGCCGCTGACTGCGCAGGACCTGTGGACGCTGCCGCGCGTTGGTGCGCCGGTGCCGTCGCCCGATGGGCGCTCGATCGCCGTCGGCGTAACCCGCTACGACCTCGAGCAGAACCAGGGGCGCGGGCGCATCTGGCTGGTGCCGGCCGACGGCGGCGAGCCGCGCGCGCTCACCGCGGCCGATGCCTCGAGCGGCGAGCCGGCGTTCTCGCCCGATGGACGGCGGCTCGCGTTCATACGCAAGATGGAGAATGGCAAGTCCCAGCTCCACCTGCTGCCGCTCGATGGCGGCGAGGCGCGCAAGCTCACCGACCTGCCGCTCGGATGCTTTGATCCCACCTGGCTGCCGGACGGGAAGAGCATCGTCGTGGCGGCGTCGCTGCTCCGCGGGCACTTCACGCCTGAGGCGACCAAGGCGGAGCTCGAGCGGCGCGACAAGGATCCGGTCAAGGCGCACGTCACCGAGGACCGGATCTATCGCTACTGGGACACCTGGCTCACCACCGGCGAGACGCCGCACCTGTTCGTCATCGACGCCGAGACCGGCGCGGCGCGCGACCTCACGCCCGAGTCGGTGGCCTGGTTCGACTGGATGGAGCCGTCCGGCCAGTACGACGTCTCGCCCGACGGTCGCGAGATCGTCTTCTCCGGCGTGATCTTCGATGCGGCGCGCTCACAGCTGCGCTCGACGCTGTACACGGTCCCGGTCGCGGGCGGTCCGGTGACGGCGCTCACCGACGACCATCCGGCCGACGACCTGCGCCCCCGCTACACGCCCGACGGCAAGGCCATCGCTTATGGAATGACGCACGATCCGTTCTTCTACGCCGACCGCGTGCGCCTGATGCGCTACGACCGCGCGAAGCAGAGTCACGCGCCGTGGCTCGAGGCCTGGACGCTGTCGCCGACGCACTGGGAGTTCATGGCCGACGGCGCGCTGGCGATCGAAGCCGAGGAGAACGGCCGCGGGAGCCTGTTCACCTGGTCGGGGACGGGCGAGCCCAGGCTGCTCGCGCGCGGCGGCTCGATCTCCGCGATCGCGCCGGCGCGGGACGGCCGAGTCGTGTTCAACCTGCAGAGCCTGGCCCAGCCCGCGGAGCTCTATGCCGTCGCGCTCGCGGGGGCCGAGCCGACGCGCCTCACCCGCTTCACCGAGCCGGTGATGGAGGGGATCGCGCTCGGCGAGGTGCGGGAGATGCAGTTCGAGGGGGCGAAGGGCGAGTCGGTGCAGATGTTCGTCGTGCTGCCGCCCGGCCATCGCGCCGATCGCAAGGCGCCGCTGATCCAGGTCGTGCACGGCGGCCCGCACGCGATCAGCGCCGACGCCTTCCACTTCCGCTGGAACGGCCAGCTCTTTGCGGCGCCCGGCTACGTCGCCGCGATGGTCAACTTCCAGGGCTCGACGTCGTGGGGCCAGGACTTCGCGAAGCGGATCCAGGGCGCCTGGGGCGAGCGGCCGTTCGAGGACGTCATGCGCGGCACCGACACGCTGATCGCGGCCGGCCTGGTGGACGAGAGCCGGATGGCGGCGGCCGGCGGCTCGTACGGCGGCTACATGGCGGCGTGGATCGCCGGCCACACCGATCGCTTCAAGTGCATCGTCAACCACGCCGGGGTGTTCGACACGCTGTCGCAGTACTCGAGCGACGTCACCCAGGGCCGGGCCCAGAGCTTCGGCGGCGAGCCCTGGGATGGTCTCGAGGCGATCGACCGCTGGAACCCGGCGCGGACCACCAAGGGCATGAACACGCCGATGCTGGTGATCCACGGCGAGCGCGACTATCGCGTGCCGGTGACTCAGGGGCTCGAGTGCTACGGCATGCTCAAGGCGAAGGGCGTGCCGGCGCGGCTGGTCTACTTCCCCGACGAGAACCACTGGGTGCTCAAGCCGAAGAACTCGCTGCTCTGGTACCGCGAGGTCTTCGCCTGGCTGGAGCGCTGGATCGGGAAGGTCTGACTCCGCGATCGGAATGACGACGGCCCCGGTGCGAAGGCGCCGGGGGCCGTCGCGTCTTCGTCCTAGCGCGTGAGCATCAGCCGCCGCAGTGCGAGAACCCCACCGCCTCCCCCTGTAAAGCGACCTTGACAGTACAGTCAAGGTCGCTTTACAGTGTCCCCGTTACCGACGAGCCACTCGTCACGAAAGGAGAGGCCCATGTCCGAGATCGCGTCCCGTCCCGTTTCGCGCAGCTTCCCGCTCAGCGCCGTCCTGTTCCTGCTGACCTACCTCGCCGCCCGGATCGGGATCGAGGTATTCCCGCCCGGCTCCCCGCTCCGCGTCGCATCGGCGCTGTTGCCGGTCGCGCCGTTCGGCTGGTTCCTGGTCGATATGGTGCGCGGCGTGCGCGCGCTCGACGAGCTGCAGCGGCGCATCCACCTCGAGGCGCTGGCGTTCGCATTCCTCGTTTTCATGCTGGTGATGATGACGCTGGGCCTGCTCGAGCTGGCGATCCAGCTACCGCCCGAGGACCTGGCCTATCGTCACGTATGGGCGCTGATGCCGCTGCTCTACTACTTCGGCATGTGGCGCGCGCAGCGCCGGTATCGCTGAGCCCGTGAAGAACCGCCTGCGTGAGCTGCGCGAGGAGCGCCGATGGTCGCAGGTCGAGCTGGCCGAGCGGCTCGAGGTGTCGCGCCAGACCATCCACGCGCTCGAGACCGGCAAGTACGACCCCAGCCTGCCGCTGGCGTTCCGGATCGCGCGGCTCTTCGGGATGGCGATCGAGGTGATCTTCGACGACGGCGAGGCGCCACCACGCGCCGAGCGAACCTCGGCCCGGCGCTAGAGGGCCACGGCGCCGGGTGCTCCCGGATCGGCGCCCCGGCGCACGCCCACCCACATGCCGTCGCCGATCGGCACGATGATGCTCTGGAACCCGGCGTGCGCGGCCATGTGGTCGTTGAAGGCGCGCACGGCCGCGACCGACTCCGGCGATTCCTTCGGCTTCTTGTCGAAGAGCTGGCCGAAGGCGAAGGCGTTGTCGACCATGACCAGCCCGCCGCGGCGCAGCATGCGCTGGCACTCGGTGAGGTAGCGGGGATAGCTCGGCTTGTCGGCGTCGATGAACGTCGCGTCGATCGAGCCGTCCTCGAACTTGGGCAGGATGTCGACGCCGGCCCCGCGATGTACCTCGATCTTCGCGGCGACGTCGGACCTGGCGATCCATCGCTCGGCGAAGGCGGCGTGCGACTCGTTCAGCTCGATCGTGTGCACGCGCCCGTCCTCCGGCAGTGCCCGCGCCATGGCGATCGCCGAGTAGCCCGCCAGCGTCCCGATCTCCACCACCCGGCGCGCGCCCGCGAGCCGGAGCAGGATCTGGATCAGGCTCGCCTGCTCGGGCGCGATCCAGATCGGCGGGATGCCGGCCTCCTTCGCGGCCTTCTTCAGCTCGCTCAGGAACTCGTCCTCGCGCGCCGTGCGCTCGGCGACGTAGGCGAAATGCTTCTCGGTGACAATCGTCGATTGCTCGGACACGGCTCCTCCTTCAACGGCCGGCGCGGTCGCGTCTCAGCACGGCGCCGAGATGAGCGCCGGCGAACGTGAGAACGACCATGCTGCCGATGTTGTGGACGGCGGACAAGAGTGGAGAGCACGCCGACGGTGACGAACAGCTCGTTGGCGGAGAAGAGACTGGAAGGGCGGGACCGACATGGCGCGAAAAATCTACCCGGGGCGCCGCGCCCGGGGCAACGGCTAGGCGGTGCGGCCGGTTGCGCGGTCCAGCACCTCGCGCAGCTTGAGCGCGACGTCCTGGACCCGGTAGGGCTTGGCGAGGAAGCCCATCGCGCCGGCGGCCATCCAGGAGGACTGGCTCTCCACCGTCGCGTAGCCGCTGGCGATGATCACCGGCAGCTCGGGCATGAACCCGCGAATCGCCCGCAGCGTCTTCTCGCCGGAGAGGCCGGGCATCGTCAGGTCGAGCAGCACGAGATCCACACGTGGCTGGCCCTGGCGCAGGATCTCCAGCGCCTGCTCGCCGCTCTCCACCGTGAGCACGTCGAAGCCGCGCTGCCGCAGCCCGCTCTTCGCGAGCTGGCGCAGCCCGGGCTCGTCGTCGACCACCAGGATGGTCTCGTGGCCGTGGGCGGTCGCCGTCTCGGCCGTGAGCACCGGCGCCTCGGTCTCGGCCTCGGCCGGGAACACCACCTCGTAGAGCGCGATGTCGTGGCCGGGATGGGCGACGACGTAGCCGCCGTGGGCGCGAACGATGTCCTCGACGATGGTGAGCGCGAGCCCGGTCCCCTGATCCCGCGACGGCGTGGGGGGCGAGGCCGGCGCCGAGCCACGCTCGATCGGCTCGCCGCCGGCCTGGATCTCGAGCGCGACCATGCGCTGGACCTGGGGGCCGTCGGCCTGATCCTCGGCGGGGCGTGGCTGCTCGAAGGTGCGCGTGCGCAGGTGCAGCATGCCGCCGCCGAGCAGCCGGTCGCGCACCTCCTGGACCAGATTGACCACCACCTGCTGCAACAGGATGGCGTCGCCCTGCAGCGTCGGCAGCGTCGGCTCGAGCCGCATGTGGATCGCGACCGACGGGTTCAGGGTGCTGCGCAGGATCTGGTAGGTGTCCTCGATCACGCGGTTGAGGCTCACCGGCAGGCGCTCGAAGCGGGCGCTGCGGCTGAAGGCGAGCAGCGCGGCGGTGAGGCTCGAGGCGCGATCGGCCGAGTGGGCGATCTGCTCGAGCGACTCGCGCTTCGGGTCGCCGTTCGGTGACTGCTCGAGCAGCAGCGACGCGAACCCGAGGATGTTGCCGAGCAGGTTGTTGAAATCGTGGGCGACGCCGCCCGCGAGCCGGCCCATGCTCTCCATCTTCTGGGCATGGGTGAGTCGCCGCTGCATCAGCCACGACGAGGTCACGTCCTCGACGGTGACGATCCGGCCGACCACCAGCCCGTATTCGTCGCGCACCGGCCCGGCGTAGCGATGGAGCAGGCGGTGGGGATCGGCGAGCTCGACGACCTCGTCGCGCACGGAATCGGAGTGCAGCTTGCGGTCGAACTCCGCCTCGTCGCCGCGGCCGTAGGCCAGGTCGCGCACATCGGCCGGCGCGCTCGCCAGCGAGGTGCCCGGGCGCACCGGCTCGTCGAGCCGCAGCGTCTCGGCCAGACGTCGATTGCACAGCACGACCTCGGGGCCGGCCGCGCCGCGGCCGACCACCAGCACGCCGGACG
>Ga0137455_1000040_pt1 | contig 25871 bp, 16 predicted proteins | sample EasRivERMGT600_2_FD_102334 | JGI IMG/M metagenome (GOLD analysis project Ga0137455, IMG submission 102334) | Soil microbial communities from meander-bound floodplain in the East River, Colorado, USA - East River MetaG ERMGT600_2 | ecosystem: Environmental > Terrestrial > Soil > Floodplain ... | reverse complement strand
GATCACCGGCGGCGTGAGGTCGGGGGCGCCGGGCGTGCAGGTGACGCCGAGGTCGAGCAGCGCCGGCGTGACGGCGGGGTCGCCCGTCGTCAGGACGGCGCGGTACTGGATGTAGCGCGACGCAGCACCCACGCTGGAGCCGCTGGAGGGCAGCGCGTTGTAGGCGGTCCACGAGCCGTCGGGGATCGCCGTGTTGCCGGTGCGCACGCTGATCGCAACTCCGGTCCCCACCGGCGTCGTGGCGTTCCAGGTCGCGGTGCCCCAGTTGGTGTTGCTGAGGCCGTCGTAGACGCGCGACTGGAAGGTGCCGGGTCCGGTGTAGGGGCCCATGCGCAGCCAGTCGACCGTGACCACCGGTCCGCCGCCGTTGAAATCGCTCGCCGCCGGGCGCATCGGGCCCGCGACCGCGATGGCATGGCTGGTCACCAGCGCGCCGTCCACGTAGTAGTCGACGGAGCCGACGTTCCAGTCGATGCGGTAGCGATGCGTCGACCCCAGCACGATGCCGGGGATCGTCTCGTCGATCGAGGTGGAGCCATTGTGCGTGCGCGCCTGCACGCCGGTGCCGGTCGAGCCGGTGCTGAACATGATCCAGGGCGGACCGTCGTAGATCGCCCCCGGCGAGATGTCGCCGCCGCCGCCCATGCCGACGGCCTGGAAGGGCGCGGCGCCGAAGGTGGCGATGAACTCGAGCGAGCGTCCGGGGCCGAAGGTCGGGCCGAGCACGTTCACGCGCGCGCCGTCCACGGTGAGGAGGCCGCCGGCGACGGTCGAGCCGACGCCGCCGGGCCAGGTGAAGCTGCCCCAGCCGCCCGGCAGCGCGACGCCGCCGAACTCGGCGCCGGCCACCGGCGCGAGGATGACCTCGCCGTCGTCGGTGTCGGAGACGGTGGTGCCGGCGTCGGTGCCGGCGTCGAAGTCGGCCTCGGAGTCGTCGGCGAAGCACAGCGGCTCCGCGCTGACGAAGCTGAGCGGCGGATCGAGCAGGTCGGGCTCGGTGGTCGCGTTGTCGATCGGGTCGGCGGAGGTGACCCGGTAGTAGTAGGTCGTGCTGGCCAGCAGCCCGCCGAGGATCACGCTGTGCGACGTGACGTCCGCTGCCAGCGTCGCGCTCGAGCCCAGAGCCGACGTCGTGCCGTAGTCGACGCGGGAGTCGGCCGCCTCGTCGGTGGTCCAGGTGATCGTCGCCGTCCCGCCGGGCGCCGGCGCGGCGGCCACGCCGCTGATCACCGGCGGCGTGCCGTCCGGCGTGTAGTCGGCGTCATAGGAGCCGGCGCTGGCCGGGAACACCGCGTACTCGACGCCCTTGATGGTCTCGATCGTGTACGCGACCGGTACGGCGTTGCGGGTCAGCGCCGAAAGCGGGCCCGCCGCCGAGATCCGCGGCAGCATGCCGCGCAGGTTGTTGGCGCCGCTGCCCACGACGATGTCGAACTCGAGGACGTTGCCCGCCCATGCGAGGTTGGCGAACGACGAGCCGTTGCGGCCGTCGAGCCAGGTCACCATCTGGCGGGCCGAAACCACGGGCACGCCGCGCAACTGCGCCGAGGCGACGATCTGGTCCGAGCTGGCGTGCGGCGACGAGTCGAAGTGCATGTTGGCGACGAACGCGCCGTAGTAGCCCTCGGCGCCGAGCGCGCGATCGAGCAGCGTGTTCACCGTGGCGGGGTACTCCTGGCCCGACTCGTCGGTCATCTGGGTGGCGGCCTGATAGCAATCGATCATGGTGCCGTCGAGCTGGGTGAAGCGCATCGGCATCCCCGAGCCCGTGAACATCCCGTGGCGATCCTGAATCCAGGTCTCCGGCCAGTAGTAGTAGTTGGTGTCGAGCCGAATGCCGCGGACGGCCTGGACCTGCGCCTGGGTCGCCCAGTCGCTCCAGGCGCCGCAGTGGGTGCGGTTCGAGACCTGTCCGGGCAGGCTCGGGTAGGCCGCGGTGAAGCCCGCGAGCTGGGTGTCGTAGTGGTTGATCAGCGTCGGCTCGTCCCAGTTGTTGCAGTTGGTGTTGACGTGGATGCCGATCTCGTGGCCCTGGTTGTGGAAGGCGAGGGCCTGGGCGTCGGTGAAGCCGCCGCTCACGTACATGTAGCCGCTGGCGCGCACGCACTCCCAGTCGTCGACCGAGCAGCCCGGAGGGCTCTGGTTGTTGTAGATCTGGAGGCGCGGGCCCATGCCGGCATCGCCATGGTTGTCGCCGGTCATGACCACCACGGCCTTCTTGCCGGAGGGGAAGTACCAGAAGCGCGGCAGCGGCTTCCGGTCGAGGTTCATCGCCAGGATCAGGTTGGCGAGCAGCCGCTGCTGCTCGTCGGCCTGCGGGATCGCGACCTTCGAGAGATCGATCCAGTCGGGCTGCGGATCGCCCGGCGCGTTGCCGTAGAACATGTCGGTCGCCCGCAGTGTGGCGGCGGCGACCGCCCCCTCGGTCGCGTCGCGCTCCTGGCCGGCCCAGGCCGGATTGCCCTGCCGCGTGTAGACCACCGAGCGTGCGAGGTCGTAGGTGAAGCAGGCGGCCTGGCCGCCGTTGACGCCGACGCCGCGCAGCGAGGTCGCGACGTGCGGCGTGGCGGTGACCGCGTCGGAGTAGAGCGTCGACAGCACGGTGGCACTACTCGCCGTGTAGCGGTCGGCGGTGCCGTGGAACTGCATGGTCGCGCCGGCGATGCCGGCGCTGGGCCCGGCGCCGCTCACCTGCACGTAGCCGTTCGACAGCGTGCCGCCCGCCACGGTCAGGCCGAGCAGAGCGGCGAGCTGCGCGTCGGGCCGCAACGCGATCAGGTTGCCGCCGGCGTCGACCCAGTCGGTCAGCATCGTGACCTGTGCGGCGGTCAGCGTCATCTCGCCCAGGATCACGACGTCGTAGGCGGTGAGCACCGCGGGCGTGACCAGCGAGATGTCCATCGCGGCGAAGGCGTTGAAGCCCTCGGTGCGGAGGATCTCCGCGGCGTAGCGGCCGAACGGATTCGCGGCCGCGGAGATCACCAGAATCGGCCCGCCCGGTCCCTCGGTCGGCGGCGGCGGCGGCGGGCCGATCGTCACCGTGATGCCGGCGCCCGGGGTCTCGAGGTTGCCGAGATCATCCACCGCGCGGGTGCGGAGATTGGCGCTGCCGGGCGCACCCGGCGTCCATGAATAGGCCCAGCTCGCGCCGCCCTGCGCCCTCACCCAGGTCGCGCCACCGTCGAGCGACAGCTCGACGCCGCCGACCACGCCGCCGGCCTCGGCCGCGGTGCCGTTGATCACCACCGGCACGCCCGACTGCACGGTGCCTCCCGCGGTCGGAAAACCGATGGTCGAGACCGGGGCGGTGACGTCACCAGTGGCGACCGCCGCGGTCAGCTCGGCCTGGAGCGTGGCGGGCTGCGCACCCATCTCGGCGAACAGGTTGACGGTGGCCTGCTGCATGCGCGCGTCGGGGACCGACGCGCCGCGGTCGTGCGTGCCGTCCAGCCCCCACGCCCACTGCACGGTGCCGGCGCCGAACACCAGCGCGCCGCCGGCGTGGCGGTAGAGCGAGAGGTGGTGCCGCTGGCCGCTCAGGTCGGTCTGCGACAGCCGCACCCGTCCCGGCGGGTAGCTGGCCGGGAACTGCTCCGGGTCCCACTCGTAGCCCAGCGTGTTGGCCGACAGCGTCGCGGTCTGCCCGGCGCCGAGCGTGGCGATGGTCGTGTTCCGCCACAGCCGGTGGTTCTTGTAGGTGTCGGGCACCTGGATCGCGCCGGTGCTGCCGTTCCAGCTGATCTGACCCGAGAGCGCATTCTCGGGATTGCAGCCGTCGGCGGGCGGGCTGAAGGTGCAGCCGTCGCGCCACAGACCGGTCCAGACGTTGGGCAGCGGGTCGCACTTGCCGCCGCAGGGCAGCTCGCCGAGCGTGCCCTCCTTGTAGCAGACCATCGTGCGGTAGGGCGTGGCCGAGCCGTCGATGCTCGGCTCCCAGCGCACCTTCCAGTAGATCTCATTGCCGCTGAAGAAGGCGAGATGGACGCCGGCGTCGCGCGCCGCCTGGACCGCGGCGCGATGTCCCGCCGACCAGTACTCGTCGTGCCCGATCGACAGGTAGGCCTCGTGCTCGAGCAGCTCGGCCGGGAACCGGTCGCAGTCGAGGTCGGTGAAGTAGCTGACGTCGTAGCCGTTGCGCTCGAGCCAGCGGATCATCGGGAACTCGGCGTTGAACACCCAGTCCTCCGGCGTGCCGGCGCGCGAGACGAAGGGGCGGTTGAAGCTCACCTTGTGCGCGCGGGGCATCGGCGGTGCGGTGGACGCCCCGGCGTAGAGGCTGTTCCCGCCGTAGACGTTGTAGGCCTGCCAGGTGGTCTCGCCGGTCTGGAACAGCAGGTCGGAGCCGCCGTCGTCGTCGCGGACGACGAAGATCATGTGGCTGGCGCGGCCATCCTCGGGGTCCTCCCGCACCAGCTTCGCGATGTAGACGCCGGAGGTCGCGTTGGCCGGCACGGTCCAGCTCGCCGACACCGCCCAGTTGCCACAGTCGGTGATGCCGGTGCCCGCGTCGGTGAGGCAGGCCGGCTGGGCCTGTGGCAGCGCCGCCGACGGCTGGATCGTGTCCACCTTGCGCGCGCCCAGGCCCCCGTACCAGCCCAGCCGGTAGATGTCGATCCGGTAGTCGGTGGCGTCGGTGTCGACCCTGAAGGAGATGGTCCCGCCCTGATCGACGCTGATGTCGGTGGCGTAGCCCTGGATCGAGCCATCACCGGCGCCGACGATGTCCCACTCGCTCGACGGGTTTCCGGCCAGCGCGTTCTCGGTGACGATCTCGTTCTGGGCGCCCGCCGGCGTCGCCGCGGCCAGCAACGCCAGCGCGATTCCGGCAAGGAGTGGAACGCGAGGGAAAACGAAATACCGGCGGCGCGACGGCATGGCGGCTCCTCGTCAGGGGGAAGGCGGCGCTTCCGATCCACAGGAGCCGCGGGGGGGTGGGGGGGCCGGTTCGCGCGGGTCGGAGCTCAGCTCGGGTGCGTGGACCAATGCTGAACGTGACTGCCCGAAGTGTAGGTTCGAGCCGGGCGGCGGACAAGCCCGATTCGATTCGTTTGACCGCACCGCGCCGATCGGGGAGCTTCCGCCCGATGGGACGCATCCGCAACTACCTGATCACCGGCCTGCTGGTGCTGGCGCCCACCGCGATCACGCTGTGGGTCTTCTTCCGGCTGCTCAACTGGGTCGACAACCTGCTCGGGCGCTACCTGCGCTTCGCCTTCTTCGACTACCACCGCATTCCCGGCATCGGCCTGGTCGCGACCCTGTTGCTGCTGGTGATCGTCGGCTGGATGGCCTCGTGGGTCGGCGCGCGCTCGCTGTTCGGCGTCTGGGACGCGATGCTCGCCCGCATCCCGGGGATCAACATCCTCTACGGCTCGACCAAGTCGCTGGGCGAGGCCTTCCTCTCCAAGAAGCAGGAGGCCTTCCGTCAGGTGGTGCTGGTGCCGTGGCCGCACCCCGGCCTGTGGCGCCTCGGCTTCCTCACCGGGCCGCCGAGCCCCGAGGTGCGCACGCGCCTCGGCCACGAGATCGAGGTCGTGTTCGTGCCGCACACGCCGAACCCGGCCTCCGGCTTCGTCCACTACGTCGAGCGGTCGAGCATCGTCTATCTCGACTGGTCGGTGGAGGAGGGGCTCAAGGTGATCGTCTCCGGCGGCGTCGTCCAGCCGCCGAGCCCGCTGCCCGGCTCCCGGCCGGACTCGCACGGTGCGCCGGCGAAGCGACCGGAGACGCAGGCCGGCTGATACACTCCGTGTCACCCCGACCGGGACCGGAGCCCCCGATGAACGTCTCACTCGTGCGCGCCGCCGTGGTCCTCGCGCTCGCGCTGTGCGCGAACCCCGCCGCGGCGCAGAAGCCCGCGGGCCACGCGCCCGGCGAGATCCTCGTCAAGTTCCGCGCCGAGGCGACCTCCGCGCGCAAGGCCTCGTTGCTCGCCGAGATCGACGCGCGACCGATCGCCGACTTCGACTTCATCGGCGTCCGCCATCTCCGCGTCGGCGCGATTCCGCTCGAGGCGGCGCTCGCCCGGCTGGCCGCGGATCCCTCCGTCGCCTACGCCGAGCCCAACGTCGAGATCCACCTCGCGGCGCTGCCCAGCGACCCGCTGTTCCCCGACCAGTACGGGCTGCGCAACACCGGGCAGCTGGGCGGCGTGCCCGGCGCGGACATCGACGCGCCGCCGGCCTGGGATCATTTCACCGGCGACCCCGAGCTGCGGATCGGCGTCATCGACACCGGCGTCGACCTCACTCACCCCGATCTCGCGCCCAACCTGTGGACCAACCCGGGCGAGGTCGCCGGGAACGGCATCGACGACGACCACAACGGCTGGGTCGACGACGTCCACGGCTACGACTTCTACTACCAGGACGGCGATCCCTCCGACGACCACGGCCACGGCACCCACGTCGCCGGCATCCTCGCCGCGCGCGGCGACGACGGCGTCGGCGTCGCCGGCGTGGCCTGGCGCGCCCGCCTGGTGGCGATCAAGGTGATCGGGGCGGGAGGATCCGCCACCGTGGCCCACGGGATCGCCGGGCTGCAGTACGCGATGGCGCTGGGGATCCGGCTCACCAACAACTCGTGGGGCGGCGGCGAGTATTCGCACGCGCTCTTCGACGCGATCGAGGCCGCCGGTGCCGCGGGGCAGACGCTGGTCGCCGCCGCCGGCAACGATCAGCACGACATCGACCTCGGCCCGTTCTACCCGGCCTCGTTCCCGAGCGCGAACATCGTCACGGTCACGGCCACCGATCGCCACGACCAGCTCGCGCCGTTCGCCAACGTCGGCGCCACCAGCGTCGACCTCGGCGCCCCCGGCGTCGAGGTGCTGTCCACGCTCCCGGGCGGGACCTGGGGTCTCTTCTCCGGCACCTCGATGGCGGCGCCCCACGTCACCGGCGCGCTCGCGCTGCTGCTGGGACGGTTCCCGGGGATCAGCGCGGTGCAGGCCAAGGCGTTCATTCTCGGCGCGGCCGAGCCGCTGCCCGCGCTCGCGGGCCTCTGCGTCACCGGCGGCCGGCTGGCGATGCCGCCGCCGTTCCTCGCCCCCGACGCGATCGCGCCGGGTGGGATCGCCGATCTGGCGGAGGTCGAGACCGGCTCGAGCACGGTGCGTCTGGCATGGACCGCGACCGGCGACGACGGTAATACGGGCCGCGCCTCGCGCGTCGAGGTCCGTCACGCGGCATCGCCGATCGGCGAGGCGAGTTTCACCGCCGCCCCGCTGGCCGCCAGCCTCGACCCGCGCGAGGCGGGGGCCGCCGAGTCGTTCGAGGTGGCGGGGCTTCCCTTCCGGACCACCCGGTACTTCGCGCTGCGCGCGTTCGACGAGTACGGCAACGCCGGGCCGCTCTCGAATGTCGTCGTGGCGACGACGCTGGGCCCGCCGGACGTCTCCGTCGACACCGGTCCGATCGTGGTCCGCCTCCCGGCCGGGGCGAGCCGGACCGCGCTGGTCTCGCTGCGCAACGTCGGCGAGGGCACGCTCGACTTCACGGTCAGCCGTCCCGACCTGGTGAGCGGCACGCCGGCGGCACCCCCCGCGCTCGCGCTCGCGCGCGGCGAGCCCGACCCGCGCCCGGGATTCCTCGGCCACGGTGGTCCCGATCGCGCCGGCTACCGCTGGCGCGACTCGGACGACCCGTCCGGCCCGACCTACGAGTGGATCGACATCACCGGCGTCGGCACCCGCCTGCCGTTCAACGGCACGCTGGATCGGGTGACGACGGTCCCGATCGGGTTTGCGTTCCCCTTCTACGACGGGAGCTTCACCCAGGCCCATGTCTGCACCCACGGCTGGCTCTCGCTCAGCCCGTCGTTCCCGGCCTTCACCAACCAGGGGCTGCCGTTCGCGGGCGCGCCCGCCAACCTGATCGCGCCGTTCTGGGACGACCTCAGCTTCTTCCGCAGCGGCAACGCGTGGCACCACTCCGACGGGCAGCGCTTCGTCGTCTCGTGGATCGGCGTGCCGTTCTTCGCCGGCGGCGGCCCGGTGACCTTCCAGGTCGTCCTCCACCGCGACGGCCGCATCGTCTTCCAGTACCGGCGCATGAACCCGCCGCTCACCTTCGCGACCATCGGCATCCAGAACGACGCGCGCGACGATGGGCTCACCGTCGTCTTCAACGCCCCCTACGTGCACGACGACCTGGCGGTGCAGTTCGTCCGGCTGCCCGAGTGGCTGACCGTGACACCAAATTCCGGCCGCGTAGCGGCCGGGCAGTCCATGTTGCTCGGCGTGAAGCTCTCCGCAGCCGGCCTGCCGCCAGGCGCCCACGAAGGCTCGTTCCAGGTCGTCACCAATGATGCCGACGAGCCCCAGATCAATGTCCCCGTGCAGCTGACCGTCTTCGCGCCGCCGGCCGGGGAGGGGCCGACCGTCGACGCGCCGGAGGACCCGCTGCCCGCCGAGGTCGCCCTCGGACGCGTCGGGGCGCTCGGCTTCGTCGTCGAGCTGCCCGCGCCGGCCGCCGTCGAGCTCACGCTCTTCGACGTGCGCGGCGCGCGGGTGCGCGACCTGGCAGCTGGGCCGCTCCCGGCTGGGCGCCATCGGGTCGACTGGGATGGAGAGGACCGGACCGGCCGACGCGCCGCGGCCGGCGTCTACTTCGCGCGGCTCGTCGCCGGAGGGCGGGTCGTGACCCAGCGCTTCGCCCGCCTGCCCTAACCCGCAGGATTCCCTCAACTCGCCCCGGGGCGAGTTGGGACTCGGATCTCGCCGCGCAACGGCGAGGGACGATGGACCCGTGTGGGCGCGTCGTTCCAGATGGTCCGGGAGTATCATCGAGCCGCGATCCACCCCGAGGCCCCCATGCCGTTGCTGCGCTGTGAAGGCATCGTGCTCAAGACGTATCCGCTCGGCGACACCAGCCGCATCGCCGTGGTCTACACGCGTGAGCACGGCACGATGCGGCTGGTGGCCAAGGGCGCGCGCAAGGCGCCGAGCCGGTTCGGCTTCGCGCTCGAGCCGCTCTCGCGCTCGAGCCTGCTCGTCTACCACCGGCCCGATCGCGACCTGCAGCTGCTGTCGCAGGCCGATCCGATCGCCGCGGCGGGCAGCCGGCTCGGCGACCTGACGCGGCTGGCGCACGCGCAGGCCGCGCTCGAGCTGGTGGATCGTCTGGTGTGGGGCGAGGAGCCGCATCCCGAGCTCTACGACCTGCTGGTCGCGGCGATCGACGGCGTCACCCGCGCGCCGGTGGCGGCGCTGCCGGCGGTGACGCTGGCCTTCGAGCTGCAGGCCGCGGCCCTGCTCGGCTATCGCCCGCGGCTCGACGCCTGCGCCGAGTGCGGCAGGGCGCTGTCGCCGCGCCGGCTGTTCTCGCCCGCGCGCGGCGGGCTGCTGTGCGACCGCTGCGCCGCCGGCGAGGCCGGCACCATCACGCTCTCGGCCGACGCGCTGGCGGGCATCGCGCTGCTGCTCACCCGCCCGGTGGCCGAGGCCGGCGACTTCGTCCCGGTGCCGCGCGCGGGCGAGATCCTCAAGGTCGTCGAGGCCTTCCTGCGCCACCACTTCCAGCGCTTCCAGGGGCTGCGCTCGCTCGAGGTGCTGCGCACCCTCGCTGCCGACGCGCCGCGGCCCCTGAAGCCGGAGGTGGTTGGGTAGTCAGGGGCGTGCCGTCGTTGCGTATCTCGCGTCTCACAGGAAAGCTCGACTCCCAGGGGTCGCGAGAGGACCGCCGTATGCAGGCTCCACCCGAGACGCTGGACTATCCGCGCAGGTCCGAGGAGGGCCGATCGATGGCCTCGCCGCCGCACGCGACGCTCGCCGGTCAATACGACCTGTTGCGCGAGATCGGGCGCGGCGGGATGGCGACGGTGTACCTCGGCTTCGACCGCAAGCACGACCGCAAGGTCGCGATCAAGGTGCTCGACCCCGAGCTGGCCGCGGCGATCGGCCCCGAGCTGTTCCAGCGCGAGATCACGCTGACCGCGCGTCTCACCCACCCGCACATCCTGCCGCTGCATGACTCCGGGTCGGCCGACGGCCGGCTCTACTACGTGATGCCCTTCGTCGAGCAGGGGTCGCTGCGCGGCCGTCTGGAACGCGAGGGCCGGCTGCCGATCGACGAGGCCGTGCGGCACGCGCGCGAGGTGGCCTCCGCGCTCCAGACCGCGCACCGTCTCGGCTTCCTCCACTGCGACATCAAGCCCGAGAACATCCTGCTGGTGGCGGACAGCGCGGTGCTCGCCGACTTCGGCATCGCGCGTCTGACCGGCGCGAGCCGGGCGCTGGCCGACCTCGCCGGGAGCGGGACCTCGCTCTACATGAGTCCCGAGCAGGCGCGCGACGACCCGGGGCTCGACGGCCGCGCCGACCTCTACAGCCTCTCGTGCGTGCTCTACGAGCTGCTCACCGGCGAGCCGCCATTCCCGGGCGCCGAGCCGGAGACGATCAAGGCCCGGCACGCCTTCGAGGCGCCGCCGCCGCTCGCCGCGCAGCGTCCGGGTGTGCCCGCCGCGGTCGAGCGCGCCGTGATGCGTGCGCTGGCCAAGGATCGAGACCAGCGCCACGGCTCGGCGCTGCTCTTCGCCGAGGCCCTCAGCCTGCACCTCCAGGAGCCGGCCCCGGTCGTCGCGCGCGGCGCGGGCAACCTGCCGGCGGAGCGCACCCGCATGATCGGGCGCCAGCGTGTGCTCGAAGATGCTACGGCGCTGCTCGCCGGCACGCGCCTGCTCACCCTGACCGGTGTCGGCGGCTGCGGCAAGACCCGGCTCGCGCTCCGGCTCGGCGCCGGCGCGGTCGAGCAACACCCGTTCGGGGTCTGGTTCGTCGACCTGGCGCCGATCACCGACCCGACCCACGTGCCGCGCGCGGTGGCCGACGTGTGGGGGCTGGCGGAGGAGGCCGACTGCGGGATCGTCGAGCTGCTGGCGTCGCGGCTGGCGGGACGGCGGGCGCTGCTGATCCTCGACAACTGCGAGCACGTGATCGAGGCCTGCGCGGCGCTGGTCGATCCTCTGCTCCGCGCCGCCGGCGAGCTGCGCGTGCTGGCCACCAGCCGCGAGCCGCTCGGACTCGAGGGCGAGCAGGTCTACGCCGTGCCGCCGCTCGCCGCGCCGGCGCCGGGCGAGCACGACGCCGGCGCGATCGCGGCGAACGAAGCGGTGTCGCTGTTCGTGGATCGCGCCCGCGCCGTCCGTCCCGACTTCGGCCTCGATGCCGGTAACGCGGGCGCGGTGGCCGAAGTCTGCCGCGGGCTCGACGGCCTCCCGCTGGCGATCGAGCTGGCGGCGGCGCGCGTCTCCGTGCTGTCGCCGGCGCAGATCCGGGCCCGGCTGGCCGACCGCTTCCACCTGCTCACCGGCGCTCGCGACACGACCGGCGCGCGTCACCAGACCATGCTCGCCGTGGTGCGCTGGAGCTACGACCACCTCGAGGAGGAGGAGCGGCGGCTGCTGCGCCACCTGGCGGTGTTCCGCGGCGGTGGCGCCCTCGATCAGGCGATCGAGGTGGCCTCCCGCGACGAGTTCGCCGTGCTCGACGGGCTCACCAGGCTGATCGCCAAGTCGCTGGTCATCGCCGACGCCGGGGCCGACGGGGTGCGCTACCGCCTGCTCGAGACGGTGCGGCAGTTCGCCGCCGACCGGCTGGAGGAGGAGGGCGAGGGCGACGGGGCTCGCGAGCGTCACCTGCATGCCTATGGGGCGCTCGGCGCGCGGGCGGCACCGGCGCTGAACGGCCCGGCGCAGGGCGAGTGGATCGCCCGGCTCGACCGTGAGCTGGAGAACATCGTCACCGCGATCGAGTGGACGATCCAGACGCCGAAATGGTCCGGCGACGGCCTGCGGCTGGCCGACCGGCTGCGGGTCTATTGGCACCTGCGCGGGCGCTACCGGCTCGGGCTCCGGTTGATCGACGAGCTGCTGCCGCGCGGCCGTGAGGCGCTGTCGCCCGCGGAGCTGGCGCCGGTGTTGTTCGGCGTCGGCGATCTCGACCTCTGGACCGGCGACCACGCCGGCGCCCGCGCCCGGATCGGCGAGGCGCTCGCGATCTACCGCGAGCTCGGCGATCGCCGCGGGATCGCCCGCGCGCTCAACAGCCTGGGCGTCATCCACACGCGGGAAGGCGACGAGGACCGGGCGCGGGAGCGGCTGCTGGAGAGCCTCGAACACTACCGGGCGATCGGGTTCGTACGCGGCATCTCGATCGCCCACACCAACCTCGGCATCTCGGCCATGAACCAGGGCGACGCCGCGTCCGCCGAGCAATGGTTCCGGCGCGCGCTCGAGATGGCGATCGAGCAGGGCGAGCCCGACGGGATTGCCGGAATCACCGTCAACCTCGGCGTGGTCGCGATGCGCGACGGGCGCCTGGACCTCGCGGCCGCGCGTTTCGCGGAAGGGTTCGAGGTGATGCAGGGTTACAACCTCGTCCGTCTCGCGCCCGACACGCTCGAGGCCGCAAGCGCGCTGGCGGCGCGGCTCGGCGACGGCGAGCGCTGCACGCGCATCGCCGGCGCGGCCGCGAAGGCGCGCGACGACCTCGGCCTGGTGCCCGCGATGGAGGACCGCCGAAGCCACGAGGAGGTGCTGGCCCGCGGCCGCGAGCTGCTGGGCGACGTGCGCTTCGGGGTCGCACTCGCGGCGGGGCGCGCGCTGGCGCTCGATGCGGCGATCGAGGAGACGCTGACCTGGCTGCGCACGCGCGCGCCGGCGGATGCCGCGTCCTGAACTGCCGGCAACGGCCGCGAGTCGTGCTATCTTCGCCGGTCCGATGAAACCCGCGCGCTCCCTTCAGGAAATGATCCTCGCGCTCGAGTCCTACTGGGCGGAGCGCGGCTGCGTCATCCTGCAGCCGTATCCCTCCGAGGTCGGGGCCGGCACCTTCAACCCGGCGACCTTTCTGCGTGCGCTGGGGCCGGAGCCGTGGCGGGTCGGCTACGTCGAGCCCTCGCGCCGGCCGAAGGACGGGCGCTACGGCGAGAACCCGGTCCGCTTCCAGCAGTTCTACCAGTACCAGGTGCTGCTCAAGCCGGCGCCGGACGACGTCGTCGACCAGTACTTCGACTCGCTGGTGGCGCTCGGCGTCGAGCCGCGCGACCACGACCTGCGGCTGATCGAGGACGACTGGGAGTCGCCGACGCTGGGCGCGGCGGGGCTGGGCTGGCAGGTGTGGATGGATGGCCAGGAGATCTCGCAGTTCACCTACTTCCAGCAGGTGGGCGGGATCGAGCTGCCGGTGGTCTCGGCGGAGCTGACCTACGGGCTCGATAGAATTGGGATGATGCTCCAAGGCAAAGACCGCGTTCCCGACCTGATCTGGGCCCCGGGCGTCACCTGGGGCGACTTGTGGCTCCAGAACGAGATCCAGTGGTCCAAATACAACTTCGAAGCGGCCGACGTCGCCGCGCATTCCGAGATGTTCAAGATCTGGGAGCGCGAGGCGCTGCGGCTGCTCGAGGCCGGCCTGGTCAATCCGGGCTACGACGCGGTGATCAAGTGCTCGCACCTCTTCAACCTGCTCGACGCCCGCGGCGCGATCTCGGTGAGCGAGCGCGTCGGCTACATCGCGCGGGTGCGCAAGCTGGCCCGGCGCGCGGCGCTCGAGCACGTGAAGCATCGCGAGGCGCTCGGCTTCCCGCTGATCAAGGACGAGGCCGAGCGCGCGAAGTGGCTAAAGGCGCCCGAGGCCGGCGACGGCGCGGCGAGCGCGCCCGCGCCTGCGAAGAAAGAAAAGGCGCCGAAGCCGCCCAAGCCCGCGGGGACCCCCGCGTGAGCCACGAGCTGCTGTTCGAGATCGGCGTCGAGGAGATCCCCGCCGGCTACATCGCGCCCGCGCTCGAGCAGCTCGAGCGCGGCGCGCGCGAAGGCCTGGCCGAGCGTCGCCTCGCGTTCGAGGCTCTGGAATCCCACGCCACGCCGCGGCGGCTCACGCTCCACGTCCGCGGTCTCGCGGCGCGCCAGACCGACCATGACGAGGAGGCGATGGGTCCCGCCGTGCGCGTTGCCTTCGACGAGGCCGGCCAGCCGACGCGCGCGCTGCTCGGCTTCTGCCAGGGACGCGGCGTGAAGCCCGAGGCCGTGAGGCGCGTGCAGACGCCGAAGGGCGAGTACGTCGCGGTCACCGTGCATCACGCCGGCCAGCCGGCGATCGAGGTGCTGCCCGAGCTGCTCGCCGCGATCGCGACCCGGCTCCTGTTCCCCAAGTCGATGCGCTGGCTGCCGGGCTCCGACCTGCGCTTCGCGCGCCCGGTGCGCTGGCTGGTGGCGCTGCTCGACGACCAGGTGGTGCCGGTGCGCGCGTTCGGCCTCGAGGCCTCGCGCCACTCGTTCGGCCACCGCTTCCTCGCACGCGAGAAGGTCGAGGTGAAGAAGGCGGGCCAGTATCTCGCCACGCTCGAGAAGGTCCACGTCATGGGCGACCACCGCGCGCGCCGCGCGGCGCTGGAGGCGAAGGTCGCGCGCGAGGCGTCCGCGGCCGGCGGCCGCGTCGTCGACGACCCCGCGCTGCTCGACATCAACACCTTCGTGGTCGAGTGGCCGACCGCGGTGGGCGGGACCTTCGATCGCGGCTACCTCGACCTGCCGCGCGAGGTCATCGTCACCGCGCTGCGCGAGCATCAATCCTTCTTCGCCGTCGAGGACACGGCGGGGCGGCTGCTGCCGGCATTCGTCGCGGCGCGCAACGGCGACGAGCGCGGGCTCGAGATCGTGCGCAAAGGCAACCAGGACGTGCTGACGGCGCGGCTCGAAGACGCGCGCTTCTACTGGCAGACGGACTTGAAGCACCCGCCGGAGTCGCGGGTCGACGCGCTCGCCGGGGTCGTGTGGATGGAGGGCCTCGGCACGATGCGCGACAAGGCGTCGCGGCTGGAGTCGCTGGCGGATTGGCTGACACGGCGCCTGGCGCCCAGCGCCGGAGATGCCGCGCGGCGCGCCGCGCTGTTGTGCAAGACCGACCTGCTGTCCGAGATGATCGGCAGCGGCAAGGAGTACGCGAGCCTCGAGGGCGTGATCGGCGGCCACTACGCGCGCCGCGCCGGAGAACCCGAGCCGGTCGCCGCGGCGATCGCCGAGCACTACCGGCCGCGCGGCGCGGGGGACGCGCTGCCCGCGACCGACGCCGGCGCGATGCTGGCGCTCGCCGACAAGCTCGACCACGTGGCCGGCGCCTTCGTCGCCGGCAAGGCGCCGACCGGCAGCGAGGATCCCTACGGCGTGCGCCGCGCCGCCAACGGCGTGGTGCGGATCGCCGTCGAGCAGGCCCGCGCGCTCGACCTGCGCGACGCCACGATGGAGGCGACGCGGCCGTTCTTCGCCGCCGACCCCAACCTGCCGCAGGCGGAGATCGTGCGGAAGCTCGGCGAGTTCTGGCGCGGACGCGTCGACGTGGCACTCGAGGAGCGCGGCATCGCCTACGACCTGCGCGACGCCACGCTCGACGCCCAGGTGCTCACCGCCGACGGCCAGCGCCGCCCGGGTTGGAACGACCCCGCCGACGCGCTGCGCCGCGCCCAGGTGCTGGCCGGCTTCCGCGGCGACGCGCGCTTCGAGCCGCTGGTGATCCTGTTCAAGCGGGTCGCCAATATTTTGAAAGCTGCGACCGAAGAGATGCCACCGCGACTCGATTCGGCGAAGCTCACGGAGCCGGCGGAGCGCGAGCTGCTCGCCGCGTTCCAGAAGTCCGACACGGCGACCCGGCCGCTGTGGGAGCGCCGCGCCTACGAGGAGATCCTGCCCACGCTTCTCGGCATGGAGCAGGCGATCCACGCGTTCTTCGACAAGGTCATGGTGAACGTGGACGACGCGCCGACCCGTCTCAACCGCCTGCGCCTGCTCGCCGACGTGCGCGCGCTGTTCCTGCGCGGCTGGGATCTCTCTCGCGTCGTTGTGGAAGGAGACCGACATGCATGAGCGCGCCACGTCACTGAACGCGCAGCAGCACTCGGCGGCAAGGCGGTCGTTTGTCTAGACTGCGATCGTTCATTGAGGCTGATACTTGCCCTTGCAACCACGTATGTGTCCGTGACTCGTTCCTTGGGCCCGTCAACTCAACGCATGAAACTGTTTCTTCCAAACAGCGCTCACCTACAGAACATTGAGGGGTTTCTTCGAAAACTTGACCCCTCCGATCCAACGTCCCTGCGTTTCCGGATGCACGCGCGTTACGTGCACATGCACCCAGCCGCAATGGCTCTCGCTGCGTGTATGGGCGAGTGCGTAGCGGTCAACGGCGGGGGCACAAGTGGCAGAGTAAGGCGGGTGCGATCGCTTCCCTATCTCATTAGGATGAAGCTCTTTGATCACCTTCACATAGATCCAGGCCAGAGCGTCGCGGAACATGAAGAAGCAGGTCGGTTCATTCCTATCACACAGATTCGATCGAACACTGAACTAAACGACGTCATTAGAAACATGGTCCCATTGCTTCACGCGCCGCCTGAGGTCGCCGATCCAATTCGGTATGTAGTTAGTGAACTAATACGTAATGTGCTTGAGCATGCCCGCTCAGACGTAGGTGCCTTCATGTGTGCGCAGTACTATCGCAACTTGGAACGCCTCTCAATCGGCGTGGCCGATGCGGGCATCGGGATGCGTCGGTCAATGGCTCGGAGCCACCGTATTGCTAATTCGCGGGAAGCCATCATGCTGGCGCTTCAACCGGGAATAACTGGGGCAACATCGCGCATTGGCGGAAATGAATCCAATGCTGGCGCGGGGTTGTACTTCACGAAGAGCATCGCGGCGCTATCGAGAAACTACTTTCTTATTTACAGTGGCGATGCATTGTTCAAGCTCCTGCGACGAGAATCCGAGCTGCATGGCGATCCCCGTGAGGACGCACACACGATTACTACGGGACTTCCAGCCTGGAGCGGTACTGTCGTGGGGATCGACATCAGCGTGACGGGCGGCAGACACTTCGCCGAGCTGCTCGACGAGATTCGTCAATCGTATACTCTTGGTGTGAAGACGAAACGAAAGGCGTACTACAGGAAGATTAGGTTCGTGTCGTGATCGTCCACATGATGAAGGAAGCATCGGATTTCACTGAGGACAAGGATGTTGCCGCGAGGTTGAGGGAGGAGTGCATTCGCCCTGTTGTTAAGAGTGGCAGGACTGTGACGCTCGACTTCACGGGCGTGCGGCTGGCCACTCAGTCCTTCATTCACGCTCTCATAAGCGATGTGCTTCGGCGCGGCGGGGAGGCCGTGCTACAAAGAATTGTGTTCAAGGGGTGCACGAAGGAAGTTAAGGGCATCATTGGCACCGTGGTGCAGTACTCCCTGGAAGGTGTTGAGGATTGACGTGTCGACCAAATGTGCGTGGCCTTTGCGGTCTCATTGAGTCCTCAAAGAGGGCTCTTCCGAGAATGGTGTGGCTGGAATCATGCGCCTGACCACGCGCACGTGGGGTAAAGGTCGAGGCCGCCGCAGTGGAAGTAGATCGCGGTGCGGAAGCGCTCGCGGTTGCGGAACCCGCAGGCGCGGCGCTTGGCCGACTGGATCTTCGCGTTGAGCGCCTCGGTCCCGGCATTGGTGATGCGGTGCGTGAAGTAGGTGCGGATGTTCGCCCAGTGGCGCTTGATCATCGCCGTCACCCTGCGCATGGGTTCGAGCCGGCTGCGACGCGCCCAGCGATACCAGATGACGAAGTTGCGGTCAGCCACGCCCGGATAGCGCAGGGTCCACAGCGTCATCGCCGCTTCCCGCAGGGCCCACGCCCGGCCGACGCGGGCCACGATCTGACGCAGCAGGTTGAACGCACGGGTGGCAGACCAGTCGCGGCCGCTCGGGTTCTCGAGCCAGCGGTACCTGGTTCCCTTGAGGATGGCGTCGCCCTGGGCGAGGCGGGCACGGTGTTCCTGCCGTCGCAACCAGGTCGACGGCGTTGCCGAGATGCTGCGCGATGTGGAACTTGTCGAACACGATCTTCTGGTCGGCGCCCGGCAGGTGCGCGCGGGTCGACTGGATGTACGGTTCCCACATGTCCATCGCCACCGCTTCGATCCGCGCCCGCTGGGTGTCGCTCAGGCGGGTCCAGAAGCCATCGAGCGCGGCACGCCCACGGTCGTCGGCGACGTGCAGCACGATCCCGCGCTCCAGATCGCTCACCACCGTCACGTACTCGTGGCGCTTCTGGAAGCTGGTCTCGTCCACGCCCGCGTGCCGGGGTGCTTCGAGCGTTCGGCGCTGCAGGCCGCGGCGGACCGCGCGCTGCATGATGCCGTCGGCCTCCGCCCAGCTGATCCGCAACTGCGCGGCCACCGCTTTGACGCTCGCGTACTTCAGCCAGTCGATCGCCAGCACCTCGAACATGGCCGTGAACCGCGAGCCCACCTCCGCCCACGGCACCGGCAACTGCTTGATCCCATGCGTCGGACAGTTCAGCCGCGGCACGCGCGCATGCACCAGGGTCGGGAACTGACAGGTGTCGAGGTGACGCCAGTGGCGTTCCTGGTGATCGTGGATCGGCGCCGCACTGCCGCACTGCGGGCACACCCACCGCGTGCCCTCGGGCAGCGCCACGCGGATGTGCACCTCACCCGGCGGCTGCTTCATCTCCACGTCCGTGATCTCCCACGGCGCCTTCAGGCCCAGCAGTGTCGCGTACAGGGTCCGGCTGTCGGTCGTCATCGCGCGTCCTCGGGGTCAGGGTCCGCGCGCAGCCTATCAGCCCCTCACGCCGCTGTTCTCAGCCACACCAAAGTCGGAAGCCCCTCAAAGAGTTTGAAAGTTGTACCGAAGAACTGAAGAGCATGGCCTATGTTGCGGTGGGAACCCTTCCCGTACAGGTGTTAAGCAGGAGCGCACCACGCATTGATTTGAGCGGACCGTCTAGGAGTGTCGGAAGAAGAAGATTCTCGGGCGACATGTCGAGGACGAACGGCGTCCCTATGCGTACGATCGCCATCCACTCCTCGATCCAGCGACTACCAAGGCTGGTGTCGAACGGAGCGACGCTTATCCCCACTGGCACGTGAATACCACCGTCGGGCGCAACGGGCATCTTCATGTTCTTGGGCATTGCGTAAACGCGTCCGCCGCGTGAATGAAGAATAAACGCGCGCACGCGATGCCAGCGTAGGTCGGCGCAATAGTCTGCGCCCCTGTGCAAACAGATTGTCTCGAAAGCGATTTTAGTAAGAACGCGAACAAATACGTGATCAAGACGCATCTCGTGCTTGAAGCGAAGGCGAGAGCCCTCGAGGCCGTGACTATGCTCCAGAACCATGAGGCGCTCGCCCCTTCGCGATGCAGGTCTGATGTGACGACCATCAGGCGTGAACCAGGGGCGACGGGTAAAGTTAAGAGAGAGTAGGGCATCATCTCCGGGAGCAATGGCAGGGTGTGTCTTGTCAAGGGTTCCGGCAATGCCGGGGACGTTGATGGTTGTTGGACGTCCACGGGTGTTCTTTCCAGAACCAACGAACAACGGGATTAGGCCGAGCCTGTCCTTGAATGCTGCTTCGAGTGGAGCGAACCGGTGATTGCAGGGACCACAGACCTCGCCATTTGCAAGGACGAGTTCATCGTGATCGCCAAAAACCGATCTGGGAAAGATGTGGGCCTTCGGGGCTCGTCCTGCCGTGCTCCTGAGACAATAGATGCACACCATGGTGGAATCCCGGAGAGTTGAGACCGCCCGATGCGACTAACGCCGCGTACCTTCGCGGCGTTGCCGCCGCTCGATCGACTCGCGCTCCTTCTGCACCTCGGCCTGGGTGACCGCCACCTGCGCCTCCGCAATCGCGACCGGGTCGGTTTCGAGCTTGGTGAAGCGCCGGAACGCCTCGCGTGCGCCGGCGAGGTCGCCGGCTCGCGCCCGCGCCTTCACCCGCAGGCCCCAGGCCGAAGCCAGCCCGGGGTCTAGCTCGAGCGCCTTCGTTGCCTCCGACTCCGACACCGCCACGCGGCCGCTCGCCAACTCGGCGAGGCCCAGGTTCTTGTGCAGCACGGCGACACCGGGGAAGCGGGCCACCCCGCGCCGCAGCACCGCCGCCGCCTCGGGCGTGCGCCCGGCCTGGATGAGGGCGTAGCCGAGGTTGTTGTAGACCGCGTGCGAGGTGGAGTCGAGCGCCAGCGACTGCTCGAGGTGGTTCACCGCGCTGGGCCAGGCCCGCGAGCGCATGTCGACTTCGCCGAGCCCGTAGTGGGCGCGGGCGGCGAGATCTCGATCGTCGGGATGGCCCTCGAGCGCCTGGCCGTAATACGTGGCGGCGCGCGTGGCATCGCCCTGGCGCAGGTGCACGGTGCCGAGGTTGAGCAGCGCCTCGCCGTAGTCGGGGTCGGCGCGCAACGCGGCCTCGAAGCCGAGGCGCGCATCGTCGAGGTTGCCGCGCGCGAGCGAGTCGAAGGCCGCGTTGTTGAGCGCGATCGCCTCGTCGCCGCGGACCGGGCCGCCTCCGCGCCGCAGCAGGCCGGGCACGAGCAGCACGGCCGCGAGTGCCGACACCAGCGCGGCCGCGGACAAGCCGACCGCAAGGCGCCGCTTCGTGCGGTCTGCTCGGCGCTCGAGTCCCGCGCCGGGATCGGCGCCTGCGACCAGATCGCCGGCCGCGGAAGCATGCGGCGCGCGGACGACGGTCAGCTCCTCGGTGGTCGTGCCGGCGGGCAGGGACGGCGCGCCGAGCGCGCGCGCGGCGCCGTCGGCGTCGATGCGCGCGGCCGGGTCCTTCTCGAGCATGCGGCCGATCAGCGCCGCGATCTCGGCGGGGGTCTCCGGCCGCGCCGCGCGCACCGGGCGCGGCGGCTCGTTGGCGATGGTGTAGAGCAGCGCCAGCGGGCTCTCGCCGGCGAACGGCAGCGAGCCGGCCAGCATCTCGTGCAGGACCACGCCGAGCGCGAACACGTCGGCCGGCGCGCCGGTGTCGCCGCGTGTCGCTTCGGGCGCCATGTAGGCCGCGGTGCCGAGCCTCGAGCCGGCGACGGTCATGCGCGAGAGGTGCGCCGAGTGCGCGAGGCCGAAGTCCATCACCTTGACCGCGCCCTCGGCGTCGAACATCAGGTTCTCGGGCTTGACGTCGCGGTGCGCGACGCCGCGGCGATGCGCCAGCGCCAGGGCGGCCGCGGCGTCGCGGGCGATTCGGACGGCGTCGGCCACCGGCATCAGTCCGCGGCTCATCCGGTCGCGCAGGCGCTCGCCCTCGATCAGCTCCATCGCGATGAAGGGCCGCTCGGTCGAGCGGTCGAAGGCGTAGACGGTGGCGATGTGAGGGTGGGCGAGCGCGGCGGCGGCGCGGGCCTCGCGCTCGAAGCGGCGTAAGGTCTCGGCGTCGGCCGCGAACTCGGGCGCGATGAACTTGAGCGCCACGCGGCGGTGGAGGTTCAGATCGACCGCTTCCCACACCTCGCCCATCCCGCCGCGACCGAGGCGGCGCACGAACTCGTAGTGGGAGATCCGGGTGCCTTCCACGGCGCGGCGCGTCCCGGGCCGGGGTCTACTCGCGGGCCAGCGCCAGCGCCTGCTGGTACTCGGCGGCCGCCAGGTCCATCAGGCCCACCCGGGTGAAGACGTTGCCGAGCGCCTCGTGCGGGCCGGGTGACTCGGGCGTCAGCAGGCACAGCGCGCCGAACTGCTCGGCCGCATCCTGATAGATCCCGATGCCCGCCAGGTAGGAGCCCACCAGGTAGCGGGCCGCGGCGCTCTCCTCACCACCGGCGCTCTCCTGGATGCGCGCGACGTTGGCGCGCACCGAGCCCGCCAGCTCCTCGGACGCGACGCGGAAGTCGATCGACTCCGAGCGCACCACGCGCGCGCCGTCGAGCGCGTCGATCGTCCAGGCGTAGTCACGCCCGGCCTCGAGCGGCGCGGCGTCGGCCGGCCAGCCCAGCTCGAGCGCCGTGGTCTCGCGCGTCCACAGCTCCTTGCCGTCGGCGGCGGCGACCGCGACGCGATACTTGCCCGCGCCGTTCACCGCGCGCCAGCGCAGCGCCGGCCGCAGCTCGAGCACCGTGGTGCGGCGCGGGGCCACGATCACGGCCGCGCCGTCATCGGGCCCGCGCATCTCCGAGAGCGCCACCAGCCCGGTGCGGCGGGAGCCGGCGGTCACGAACTTCGACACCTGGGTGTAGACCTCGCCGGGCAGACCCGCGGCCATCGGGGTCTTGGCCTCCGCGCGGCCGCCGATCGTCACGGTGCTCTTCGACGCCAGCTCGACCAGGTTGCCGTCGCTGAAGAACACGGTGGCCGAGCCGCCGGCGGCCACGGAGACCTTGTCGCCGCGCTCCAGCGAGCGCCCGAACGCCGCGCGCACGGTCTTCTTGGTGGAGGCGGAGACGACTTCGACCTTGCCCTTCACGGCGGCGAGCACCGCGACCGGTTCGGCGTGCGCGGGAACGGCCGCGCCGGCGCCCTGCAGCGCGAGGACGAGCGCCGCGAGCAAAACGGTCGGAAGCATGGAGCGGCGGATGAGACGCGCGGATACCACGTGACCTCCCCGGGGGCTGTCGGCAGGGGAAGCGTACGCCGGGCACCATAGCCCGCCGGCCGTGGCGCGGCAACGGCCCACCCGGCGGGGGTCCGTGGCTACGGACCCGCCGTTCGCGGGCCGAAGTGCGTCATCAGATAGACCCGCAGCGTGTCGCGCTCCTCCGGCGCGAGCCGGACGCCCCACTTCTCCATCTGGCCGAGCGTCTTCTCCCACCCCGTCGAGTCCTTGGCCTGCTGCGTGACCAGAGTGGGGCTGTGACACATCTGACACCAGCGGTCGGCCAGGTCCTTGCCCGGACCGCCGGGGAACTCGTTGGCATAGACCCGCCGCAGCGCCGCATCGTCGGAGAGCGCCGTCACGGCGACCCCGGCGAGCGCGAGCAGCGCCACGAACGCTCCCTTACGCGACACGGAAGCTCACCTCGTGGATCGAGTTGTTGGCGTAGCCGGCGAGATTGACCGGGGCCTCGGCCGGCTGCTGCTCGCCCTTGCCGTCGGTCGCACGCGCCATCACCTTCATCCGCGCGGGCCTCTTGATCTCGAACTCGGTCGCCCAGGCGCGCCACGCGTTGACCGCCGTCTCGCCCATGAAGCCCGCCGGCTTCCAGGTCTTGCCCTGGTCGATCGAGACTTCGACCAGGCGCACGCCGCGGGGGCCGGCCCAGGCGAAGCCCGCCACCCGAACGCTGCCGCGCGCCACCTGGGAGCCTTCGAGCGGGCGCGTGATCACCGATTTCACCTTCATCTCCTCGACCGGCGGCGCCAGCGCCGGATCCTCGCCCGGATGGAGGTAGCGATAGCCCCGGGCCATGAAGTGGTTGTCCGACGGCGCCGCCTCGAGACGCACCCGCGTGACCCACTTGGTCGAGGCCATGGCGTACCAGCCGGGAACGATCGCGCGCACCGGTGCGCCGTGCGGGCGGGGGAGCGGCTCGCCGTTCATGGTGGTGGCGAGCAGCGCGTCGGACATCGCCTTCTCGATCGGGATGCTGCGCAGGAACGGCGGCACCTCGGGGAGCGTGCCGACGTCGGCGGCCTCGAACCACACGTGCCGGGCCTCGGGCAGCGGCTCCGCGCGGCGCAGCAGGTCCTTGAGCCTCACGCCTCCCCAGGTGGCGTTGCCCACCGCACCCCGCTCCCATTGGGTTCCGGATGTGCTGTGGAGCTTGAACAGCCCGCGCCCGTTGCCTGCACACTCCAGCGTGTGGGTGGCCTCGATCGGCGGGAGGGCATGGAGCTCGTCGAGGGAGAGCCTCAGGGGTTTCGCCACCAGGCCGGCGACCTCGAGTCGGTATCCGGCGGGGGCGACCTCGGGGACCGGGAAATGACTGCGCACGAAGAAGCGATCGGTACGGGTGATCCACGAGCGGCCGAGCGCCTCGAGCGTGGTCTCGAGGTGCTCGGGCCAGGCGTTGCGCTCGATTCGCTCCGCCGGCGCCGGCGCGGCGCGCGCCCAATCCGGGATCGAGCCCAGCGCCGCGCCCATGCCCGCGCTCCCGACCGTGAACAGGAATCGGCGGCGATCCATGGCGGCCATGGGGCGCACTGTAAGCGTTTCCATCTCCGACCGGGAAGGCCAGTCGTTCACGAGAGGGCACGCCGCATGAGAGGTACGGACGCTTGAACGGCGCCGGGGCCTGTGGCTATATCCCTCCCCCCGCTGCCTGCTGGCCCCCGGCCCTACGAGCCGGCGGCGTTCCTCGTTGCGACCCCTACCGAGGACTCGATGGTGATCAAGGAGAAGGCCGAAATCGTCGACGCCGACGGCGTGCGGCGCATCGTCACCCGCATCGCCCACGAGATCGTGGAGCGCAACAAGGGGGTCGACGATCTCGTCCTGGTCGGGATTCGCCGCCGCGGGGTTCCCATCGCGCAGCGCATCGCCCGCAAGATCCAGGAGTTCGAGGGTCGCGCGCCGGCCGAGGGCAGCCTCGACATCACCCTCTACCGCGACGACCTCTCGACCGTCTCGCCGCAGCCGGTGGTCGGCTCGACCTCCGACATCCCGGTCGACATCAACGGCAAGGTCGCGGTGCTGGTCGACGACGTGCTCTTCACCGGCCGCACGGTGCGCGCCGCGATGGACGCGCTCATCGACTTCGGCCGCCCGCGGTCGATCCAGCTGGCCGTGGTCATCGACCGCGGCCACCGGGAGCTGCCGATCCGGGCCGATTTCGTGGGCAAGAACGTCCCGACCTCCAAGAAGGAGGTCATCGGGGTGAAATTGGCCGAGATCGACGGTGTCGACTGCGTCGTGATCAAGGAAATCCAGGACTAGACCGCCGACTTGACGATTTCTTGTTGACTCGCGCCACCCCGCGCTCTAGCGTTTCTGCGCAGCAGTCGATTGGCTGATCCGACATAAAGCGCTTTGAATCGGCCGGCGAGCCGGTGTTGCGCCCGGGAGTCTCGTCATAAGGGCCGCCGCGTAGGTCGCAACGCGGAGACCTCTTGGGCCGCCCTCCGCCCCCGCGGAGTGCTGCGCTCTCGCCCCTCGAGAGAGCCGTGCCGCTCCCAATTCCTCCCCCCGGAGGACGGGTCTCGATCACATCGCGACAGGCATTGTCGCGCCATCACGCACGGGCCATCACGCGCAATAGTGCCCGCGGGTGAGGGCGTCGCTTCACACCTCGGTTGAGTATCGAGCCCCCAGAGCCGCCATCCACGAACAGGCGGGGAGGAATCACATGATTGCATCGCGTTGTCTGTTGACCGCCGTCCTGCTGCTCTCCGTGCTCGCCGGCGCCGCCGGAGCCAACACCGTGACTCCCGGCCCCGCGCCGAGCTGCATCTCGACGGCAAACACCTGCGTGGTCGTTCCGATCACGATCCAGCGCAGCGAGACGACCCCGATTCGCGGCTTCAGCGTGACCCTCCAGCTCAGCGCCGAGCTCACGCTCTGCGGGCCGATCACCTCGGGCGGGCATCTGGTCAATCCGAACTTCCACGTCATCGACAACGGCGGCGGCTCCTACACCATCGACGAGGCGACGCTCGGGCTCCCCTGCGGCGCCACCGGCAATGCCACGTTGTTCTCCGTCCCCGTCGCCAGCGCATCGCCGGGAGGCACCGGCACGATCACCGCGACCTCGGTCATCCTGCGTGACTGCGCCAACGCCTCCGTCGCGGTCGCGGCCGGGGGGCCGGCATCGATCACGATCGACAACGTGGCGCCCGCGGCGGCCTCGGCGGTGGCGTCCCTGCAGCAGAAGACCGGCAATGTCCAGCCGCCGAACGGCACCACCGACGTGGCGGTGAGCTGGGCCGGCCAGGAGCTGGGTTCCACCGTGCAGGTCTACCGCAGGGGCTTCGGCGGCTATCCCCAGTACGACGAGGCCGGCGGCGTGGTGCCGGCGACCCCGGCCACCCCTGCCGCGGCCCTCGGGGCCGGCTGGGCGCTGACCGGCGTGACCACCTCGGGCGGGGAGGACCGCACCGGCGCGCGCGACTTCTACTACTACGTCGCGTTCGTGACCGACGCGTGCGGCAACGTC
>Ga0137455_1000039_pt1 | contig 26078 bp, 18 predicted proteins | sample EasRivERMGT600_2_FD_102334 | JGI IMG/M metagenome (GOLD analysis project Ga0137455, IMG submission 102334) | Soil microbial communities from meander-bound floodplain in the East River, Colorado, USA - East River MetaG ERMGT600_2 | ecosystem: Environmental > Terrestrial > Soil > Floodplain ... | reverse complement strand
CGCGATCCCAGAGCACGATGCGCTCGCCGGACGTCTCGTCCACCGTAATCACGGCAAACCGGTTAGGGCACTCGCGCGTCAACACATGAGAGACGTCGACGCCGCGCTGCTCCAGCTCGCTGCGGATCAACCGGCCATCGTGATCGTGGCCGACACACCCGAAGTAGGCGGTCTTCAGGCCCAAACCGGCACATGCCGCCATCGCGGTCGCCATTTGCCCGCCGCACATGATGGCGTGGCTCGAGATGCGCAGCTTGGCGGTGGGACTGTCGGGTCTGGGCGAGGCGGGCAGCCGATAGACGCGATCGACGGAGTTGCAACCCACGCCGAGCACGTCCCACTGCTTGGAGGCGGGCATCGGCGGACAGTATAGGATGCCAGTATGCGGCTTGTCCTCGTTTTGCTCTTGACCGCCGGAGTTGTGGCGCAAGAGCAGAAGCCTGCCCCGGCGGAACCGCCCCCACAGCAGCCAATCTTCCGCGCCGGGACCGATCTCGTCCGCGTCGACGTCACCGTGACCCAACGCGGCGACGAAGCGGTCAGCGATCTCACGATGGAGGACTTCGAGATCAGCGAAGACGACGTGCCGCAGACCGTCGAGACCCTGAAGTTCATCAGGGTCGATGGGACGCGCACCTCCAATCTCGACGAGCCGCTCGAGATCCGATCGAAGGAGCACGCGCTGCTCGAGGCGTCGCGCGAGGACGTGCGGCTGTTCGCGATCTTCCTGGACGACTACCACATCAGCAAGCGCCCGGAGATCACGCTGCCGCTGCGCGAGGCGCTGACCAAATTCATCAATCAGCTTGGCCCCAACGATCTGGTGGCGCTGATGGAGCCGCTGACGACGCTGTACGACTTGAAGTACACGCGATCGAAGTCCGACTTGCTCGCGCGGATTCGCAACTTCGAAGGCCGCTACGGCGAAACCTTCCCCGTGAAGAGCGTGATCGAAGAGGCCCAGCTGTCGCAGCGCAACTGGATGGAGCTGCGCGGCGGCGTCACGCTGTCGGCGCTCAAGGCGCTGGCGACCCAGATGGGCGGGCTGCGCGACGGCCGCAAGTCGATCCTGTTCTTCAGCCAGGGGCCCGGCGTGCGTCCCGGCAGCCTCAACGATGAACTGATGCGCGAGATCGACGAAGCCGCCAGTCGCGGCAACGTCACGATTCACGTGATCGATCCCCGGCCTCTCGGCAGCGTCGGCTTTGGCGGTGACACCGTGCTCCGCCGCCTTGCCGCCGACACCGGCGGCCGCGCCATCGTCAACACCAACGATCCGATGCAGCAGCTGGCCGGCGTGATGGCCGACGCGAGCGCGTATTACCTCGTCGGCTACGCGCCGACCCGGCGCGCCAACGACGGTAAGTTCCACGAGATCAAGGTCAAGGTGAAACGCCGCGGCGTTCGCGTCACGGCGCGGCGCGGCTACTGGGCCGCGAGCGAAAAGGAAATGACCGCCGCCGCCGAAGCCGCGGCCACGCCGGTCAACGTTGGACTGACGACGGCGTTGTCGTCGCTGTCGGATTCGGTAAACACGCGCGCCGTGTCGATCTGGACGGGTTTTGCGAAGGCCGACGCGAAGAACACGCGCGTCATGTTCGCGTGGGAGATGAATCAACCGGCGCCGCCGGAGAAGCCGGCGCGGCTCGAGATTCAACCGGTGGACGAGACCGGCAAGGAGACGATGCCCGCGCAGGTGATCGGCGGCGCGCCGGGTGAATTGCCGCTGATGGCGCGGTTCGATTTTCCCGGCGGCCGTCAGCGCCTTCGCTTCACGTCGCTGACCGCGTCAGGCGAAGTGATCGATCGCTGGGTGCAGAACCAGGTGGTGCCGGACTTCAGCAAGCAATCGCTCGTGCTGTCGACGCCAAAGGTCCTGCGCGCGAGGAACATGATCGAGTTTCGCGCCATCGAATCGAATCCAACGGCGTCGCCGACCGCATCGACACGGCTGGCCGTCACCGATAGAGTGCTGATCGACGTCGAATACCAGTCGGTCGGCCAAACGCCGCAGATCAAAGTCGACCTGCTGAATGCCAAGGGCGATCTGCTGCAGAAGCTGGCGACGCCGCCGCCGGCCGACGGTCGATTGAGGATGCTGCTGCCGGTCGCCAGCCTTGCGCAAAGTACTTACGTGCTGCGCATAGAAGCCACCGCGGGCGACGAGACCGCGCAGCAGTGGATGGCGTTCCGCGTCGTGAGATGACTGTCCAGCGCTCGGCGAAGGTCTGGGTAGTTCGCATCCTGCTCGCCGGACCGTTGGCGGTCGTGCTGCTCGCGGTTGGCGGTGCGATCATGGCGGTCAGCAAGGTGCCGGATCTGCAGCCCTGGCACCAGCTGGCGTCGCGGCTCGAACCGCGCGCCGCGGACATCAATTCGACATTCACGCTCGAAACCTACCTGGCGCGCGAAGAGGCCGTGTTCCGCGAAGCGCGCGCACAGGTCGACGATGTGGTGTCGCCGAACGCCAACGCGCTGATACCCAACCGCTACGTGCTCGGCAGCCGCAGTCATCCCGATCGGATCTCGCTGCCGTGGAACCGGACGCAGATTCTCGACGCGGCGGAGCCGCGTGGCGGCGCGCTGCTCATTCACGGACTCACCGACTCGCCGTACAGCATGCGCGCGATCGCCGAGCGCCTCAACGCCAGCGGGTTCTACACGCTGTCGCTGCGGATGCAAGGACACGGCACGGTCCCGGGCGGGCTGACCAACACGACGTGGGAGGACTGGAGCGCGGCGGTGCGCATGGGCGCGCGCCATGTGCGCGAACGCATCGGTCCGGACCGGCCGCTCGTCCTCGTCGGCTACTCGAATGGCGGTGCGTTGATCACTAAATACGCCCTCGACGCCCTCGACGATGCGTCGTTGCCGCCGCCGTCGAAACTGATCCTGGTGTCGGCGATGATCGGCGTGTCTCCCGCGGCGCGCCTGGCGAGCACCATCAGCCTGCTCGGTCCCGTGGTGCCGAAGGCGCGCTGGATCGACGTCGTCCCCGAATACAACCCGTTCAAGTACAACTCGTTTCCGGCCAACGCCGGCGCGCAGACCGCGCGGTTGACAGGCGCCCTCAACACCCAGCTGCTGCGGGCGGGACGAGAGGGCCGGTTGTCGAAGATGCCGCCGGTGCTGGCGTTTCAGTCGATCGTGGATACGACGGTGAGCTCGCCGGCCGTGGTCGATGATCTGTTCGAGCATCTCCCTCCAGGCAAGAGCGAGCTGGTCGTGTTCGATCTCAATCGCCAGGCCGGCATCGATGCGTTCACGACGCCCGGCGCGATCCTGCCGCGATTGACCGGTGAACGGCGCCGCTCGTACGCGGTCACGCTCGTGACCAACGCGAACGCGGCGACGCTCGAGGCGGCGGCCATGTCGGTGGCGTCGGGCGCCGATGTCATCACCACCGAGCCGCTCGGGGTGTCGTGGCCCGAGTCGATCTACTCGCTCTCGCACGTCGCGCTGCCGTTTCCGATCGACGATCCGATCTATGGCGGGGAAGGGCGTGGCCGCGATCTGGGCAGCGTGGCGCTCGGCAGGCTCAGCCCGCGCGGCGAAAAGGGCGCGCTGATCGTCCCGGCCGAAGTGCTGATGCGGATGACATGGAATCCGTTCTTTCCCTACCTCGCACAGCGCATCGAGCGCTGGGTGATCGACACACCGCCGAGGTAAAGTCTTCGGGCATGACGACCCGCTACGTGGGGCGCGCGCTCATCATGATCGCCGCGCTGGTTGGGACGGTTGGCGCGCCCTCCTTCGCGCTCCGCGCTATGGAGGGCAGGCAGCAGACAGCTGCGTCTTCGACCGCAACGGGCGAGTGGCCGACCTATGGCGGCGATCTCGCCAATTCGAAATACTCGCCGCTCGATCAGATCACCGCCGCCAATTTTGCATCGCTCAAGATCGCCTGGCGCGCCAAGTCGCCCGACGCGTTCCTCAGCATGACGCTGCCAGACGGCACCGAGTGGTCGGCGGATTCGAAGTTGATCTTCGAGGAGCTGAGCCGCATCGATCCGAAGCGGTGGCGCGATAACCAGCCGCCGTTCGTGCAGAACTTCAAGGCGACACCGTTGATGGTCGGCGGCACGCTCTACGTCAACACACCATCGTCGGTCGGCGCCGCCTTCGACGCGCGGACCGGCGCGCTGAAGTGGATTTACAACCCCAAGAGCTACGAATCCGGCACGACGACGATGACCCTGCGGTGGAATCAGCGCGGCGTCGCGTACTGGCGCGAGGGGAATGATGTGCGCGTTTACTGGGGCACTGGTGATGGCTATCTGATTGCGGTGAATGCGAAGACGGGCCGGCCGATCGAAGAGTTCGGCGTGCACGGCAAAGTCGATCTGATGGAAGGCCTGCCGCGCGCGAAGCGCGGCACGCGCGATTACCTGAACGCGCTCACGTACTCAGTGCAATCACCGCCGATCGTCGTCAGGGATTTGGTGATCACGCCGGCGGCGATCTCGTCCTTGATCAAGACGAAAGAGCAGATCCCAGGTTGGATTCGCGCCTTTGATGCGCGCACCGGAAAGGTGCGATGGACGTTCCAGCCGATTCCGCAGAAGGGCGAGTTCGGAAGCGACACGTGGCAGGACGGATCGAACGAATATGCCGGCAAGGTGACGGTGTGGACGATCATGAGCGCCGACGAAGAGCTCGGCCTGCTCTATCTGCCGACGAATACCACCGCGCCGGATTTCTACGGCGCCCATCGGCCCGGCAACAATCTGTTTGCCGAGAGCGTCGTCGCGCTCGACCTCAACACCGGCAAGCGCGTGTGGCATTTCCAGACCGTGCATCACGGTTTGTGGGACTACGACAATCCGGCCGCGCCGAACCTGCTCGACATCACCGTCAACGGCACGCGGATCAAGGCGCTCGCGCAGATCACGAAACAAGGGTTCATCTACACCTTCGATCGCACGAATGGAAAGCCGGTGTGGCCGATCGAAGAGAAGCCGGTGCCTCCGTCTGATGTTCCTGGTGAGAAGGCGTCACCGACGCAGCCGATTCCGTCGAAGCCCGCGCCGTTCGAGTATCAGGGTGTGACGGTCAACGATCTCGCCGACTTCACGCCTGAGATCCGCGCGACGGCGGAGAAGGCGATTCAGGGATTCAAAAGCGGCCCGCTGTTCACGCCGCCGTCGGTCGGGGGCACGCTGGTGCGGCCAGGGACAACGGGCGGCGCGAACTGGGGCGGCGCCGCCTTCGATCCGGCGACGGGCATGCTCTACGTGCCGTCGCGCAACGCGTATGCCGTCAGCAAGCTGAGCCCGCCCGAGGCGGGGCTCGGCAGCAACCTGCTCTACATGCAGACGCCGGGGCGTAACCCGCAGATGCCCGACGGATTGCCGCTGTTCAAGCCGCCGTACTCGCGCATGACCGCGATCGACATGAACACCGGCACCCACGCGTGGATGATTCCGACCGGCGCCGGCGATCGCATTCGCAACAATCCAAAGCTCAAAGGCCTCAACCTGCCACCGGTTGGCGGCGACATCACGCTGGCCGGTCCGCTGCTGACGAAGACGCTGTTGATTTACGCCTTGACGACGGGCGGATCGAATGGTGGTGCGAGGCTCGTCGCCTTCGACAAGGCGACAGGGAGAGAACTGGCCTCGTGTGATCTTCCGGGCGCCGCGATCGGCACGCCGATGACGTATTCGATTGACGGGAAGCAATACATCGCGATCACCGTCAACGGCCGCACCTCGACGGATATTCCTGAGCTCGTAGCGCTGTCACTGCCCTAGAACTTTTCGCTCGTTTCGGAGTCTAACGATCGCCGATGCGCCTCCGGATTCTCATCTTCGTGGTGATCGCAAGCGGCTGCGCGCCGAAGGGACCGTCCCCGCAACTCATCGCGGAGATGGCGAAGGCCGAAGCGCTTCAGAGCCAGGGCTGCTACACGTGCCTCAAAGAGTCCCTCGCCATTTTCGAAAAGCTGCTCCAGGCAAAGCTGCGGCCGGCCGGCGTCGCCGAAAAAGCGTTTGATACGGCGCTCCTCGTCGCGGTGCGCGAAAAAGAATTGGGGATGCCGTCAGATGAGTCGATGGCGAAAGCTAAGAGCCTCGTGATGCCGTTGCGCCAGCCGGTGCTGGATGCCGCCGAACTGATCCTCGGCGACAGCACGGGTCTCGATCCGGAAATGCGCGCGTTCGTCACCGGGCGCAATCGCCCGGCGGTCGACCCCGACAATCCGAAGGGGCGCGCGCTCGATGCGTTTCCGCAATCGGATCTCACCGCCAAGTACGTCGGCCTTGCGATCGACTGCGAGCAACAGAAATTGATCGAGAGCATCGACATGAAGGCGCTGACGGCGGCTTATGCGGGCTCACCGCTGATCCAGTTCCGCCTGTCGACGTGCGGCCGGCCCGCGGCGCCGAACGTTGGCGCGCTCCGCGAAGCCGATCCGCGGTGGACCGACACGTTCTATTGGGAAGCGCGGCGCGAGATGGTCGCCTCGCTCGGCCAGGCGATCGACTTGTCGAAGGTCGTCGGCCTGTACGGCCAGGGCCGCGACGCGTTCCCGTCATCGTTGATGCTGACCATGGCATGGTCAAACGCGAACCTGATGGCGGAGGAATACGAGAGCGCGCTGTCGGGATTCGAGGAGGTGTTGAAGACGTACCCGACGCATCGCGACGCGATGAACGGAAAAATGCAGGCGCAGAGTTACCTGATGCGGCACGTCGATGCCGTGACCACGGCGACGCGAATCCTCGATCTCGGCACGTGGCACATCGCGGACGCCAACTACTGGCGGGCGTGGAATCGTTACCATCTCAAGGAATACGACAGCGCGTGGGCCGACGTCGAGAACGCGAAGAGGGGACTGTCGAACACCCGCGTCTACATGCTGGCCGGATTGATCGCCTACTCGCGGAAGGAGCTGCCAACCGCGGTCGATCGCTTCGATACCGCGTTCAAGCTCGATCCGAGTGCCTGCGATGCCGTGTGGATGTCAGGACTCGTCAGCATCGATCAGAACGAGCTTGCGGTGGCGGGTCCCAAGTTCACGCGCGGCATGACGTGCTTCGTCAGCGCAGCGTCGGGGCTGCGCCAGGAGCGGGCGCGCCTCGATGTGGCGATTCAGAAGCGGGGCACGCCGCCGAACGCCCGCGATCAGCGCAATCTCGATCGCCTGCAGCGCGACGCCGACACCGCCGAGCTGAAGTCGGCGCAGGCGGCCTACAACGGCGCGCAGTGCTACGCGCGCACCGGCGGCAAGGGGCTGGCGCTGAACCTGATTGACGTCGCGATCGCGCATCCGGGCATGAGCGAGAAGGCGATCGCGCTGAAGGCGTTGATCGAGAAGCTGCCGAATTAGATCCAATGAGCGTTGTTGCTCCGCTTGGCACGGCCGTTGCTTCGTCGCAAGCCGAGACCTGAAGAAGGCGCAAATTTGCGCCTGATTTACGTTGGTGTCGTAGCGTTTGTCATCGGCGACGGAGACTAAAGGCCGACGAGGACGCCGGGTTTGCATGATCTTACTAGTACGCGCTGACTATGAGGAAAGGTGAGCGAGCATGATACGGAAGCTAGTGTTTCTGGTCGGACTTTCGGTGTTGCTTGGTGCAAGCAACGCTAGCGCGGCGACGATCGTTCTGTTGTCCGCCACAGGGAATTTCGCCACTCCGAACAACGTTTTTGAACAGTCGTTCGCCTACGATCCCCTGACGGATGGGAACACCTTGGTCGTTCAGAGCTATGGGTACGGCGGCAGTGCGAACGCGCCCGGCGGGACGAACGCGAACGGGATCCTCATTTCTCCCGGTGGGTTTGACCCCATCGTGGGCTTGTTCTCGGGTGGTGACGGTGGCAACGGGCCGCTAATCGGCTCTAACGACGATGGCTCGTGCGGACCCGGAATGGGAGCTACCCATAACGGCATCTGCTTCGACTCAAGGCTGGTTTTCACCGGTCTTGCGGCCGGCACCTACACACTGGCCCTGACCGTGTTTCCGAACTTTCCTCCCGCGACCGAGGGCGGTGCCTACGGCTCCGGCGCATCTAATTTCAACCAACGCACGAACGCCTTCGCCGTCGATGTCGTCGCACCGAACCCTGTCCCGGAACCCGCGTCGTTAACGCTCTTGGGTCTCGGGCTTGCAAGCATGGGCGCACGCCGCTGGCGGCAGCGAAAGGGGTAAGCGCTTCGTCATCGTGAGTAAGGGGCCGCAGCGATGCGGCCCTTACTCTGTACGCAGCTCGGCATGAGCAGTAGATTCGTGCAGATTCGTGCAGGAGAGGCGCAAATGCCGGCGAGGATCCGCTAGAAACTAAATTCGACGACGACCGGTCCGTGATCGCTGCTGCCGATCTCGCGCTGCACGACCGCTGACTTGGCGCGGGCAGCTAATGCACTCGACGCCAGCACGTAATCAATGCGCCAGCCGATGTTCTTCTCTTTCATCTGCCGCCACGGCGCCCACCATGTGAACAGGTTGTCGTTGTCACGCTCGAACGAGCGATGCACGTCGACGAGGCCCTGCGAAATGATCCGCGCGAGCAGCGCTCGTTCTTCGGGAGTCGCGCCGATCAGGCCTGGCTTGCGCAGCTTCGGATGGATGTCACGCTCCTCCAACGCGACGTTGAGATCGCCGCAGATGATGACGAGCCTGCCCTCGCGATTCGCGTCGGCGATGTAGGACTCGAGCCCGTTCAGGAAGCGCATCTTCGCGTCGAAGTCCTTGCCGCCATTCGGCACGTAGACCGACGCCACCATGACGTCGCCGGCAGGCGAGGGTACGGTCGCGCAGGCGATGCGCTGCTCGAAGTCGAATCCTGGATGCGAGCACACCGGCAAGGCGCCGGCGAGCGACTTCGACACGAGCAGCCCGACGCCCGAGTAGCCTTTCTCGCCGTGCCAGTAACTCCAGTAGCCCTCGATGTCGCGCAGCTCGAACGTCAGCTGATCGAGCGCCGCCTTGATTTCCTGCAGGCAGACGATGTCGGGCTTTTCGGAAGCGAGCCATTCGAGCAGCTGCGCCGATCGCGCGCGAATGCCGTTGACGTTCCAGGAGGCGACTTTCATCGTCTCAGCCAGTTTGTCACGATCGTTGGCGGCGCGGCTGACTGGCTGGCGGCCGCGACGTTCACCAGGAAGCGCCCGTCGCGCGAAACGTCGTAGGCGCGAATGGTCGTACCGAGATCGAACAATTGAGCGACGGAACGGATCTCCGGAGGACTCGTCTGCGTGATGCTCACGCTATGAATCGCCGAGCCCCTGCGGAAGAACAACTCTCGGCCGTCCTTACTCCATCGCGGCTCGGTGCCGCCCGCCGTCGTCACGCGCACGCGCGTGCCGGGCTTCGGAAACGCATCAACGTAGATATCGAATTGCCCCGATTCGTTCGATGCGTACGCGATCGAGCGGCCGTCGGGCGAGAACGCGCCGTAGGCCTGATCGAACGCCGCCGTCGCGTACGGCTGCGCCGCCGCGCCTTCGACGGGTGGCTGGATCCAGAGATCATCCCCGGTGTCGTTGCTCGTGCGGCCGATCAGCAGCGATCGGCTATCCCGCGACCAGTCCCACACTTGCACAGGTGAATCGAATGTCGCGATCGTCTGCTCGGGCAGCACCGCGCCGGCGCCGCGCAGCATCACCTTGCGCCGCTGTCCGGCCCACGCGATGCGCAAGCCATCCGGCGACCACACACCGCTCTCGTCGACATCAGTAGACAACGAGAGCCGCGTCGGTGCCGGTTGGGATGCTGTTCGGATGAATACATCAAGGGTGCGCAGCTGGCGATCGATCTCCGTCACGACGATCCGTTTGCCGTCCGGCGCGATGCGCAGATCCCACGCATCGATCGGCTCGCTCGTCGATCCCGCCGGCGTGCCGTCGCGCGTCAGCCATCGCAGCTCGCGGAGCGTCGTGCCCGGCGCGCCGTAGATCAGCACATCCTCCGTCGCCGTCGCGAAGATCTGCCCGAGCGGGCCGCGCCCCGCCTGCAACCCCACGACCGCCGCGCGTCCTGATGGCTCGAGGGTGCCCGCATCGATCGGCTGCGCCATCAATGCGAGATCGTTGAGATGCAGCACCGATCCGCCGGCTGCGATCGCTTGTGAGTCGGAGGCTAGCAATCGCTTTCGCGAAGACGGGTCATCCAGTGAAGCGATCCAGATCCCCGATCGTGACGACTGCGATGAGCTGACGTGAAAGATCACGTGACGACCGTCGGCGAGAAACGATGGCCACGTATGCGCGGTCTCACCGGACTCCAGCCTCGTGAGCGACGCGATCGATCCCGACGCGTCGCGCCGCATCAGCCCGCTGTTCGGTGACGGCGCAAACACGAGCACGCCGTCGCGGTTCCACGATGCGCCGCGGCCGGATGGCGCGTCCGCGACGTCCGACGCGGTGCCGCTCGCCAGCTCCAGCACGCGGATCTTCCCGCCCGCGAAGAATCCGATCTTCGCCAGGTCCGCGGACCAGAACGGCATCGCCGCGCCGCTCGTGCCCGGCAATTCGCGCGTTGCGCCGCTCGACAAGTCGTGCAGCCACAGCGACGCCACCCCTGCCTTGGCCGCAGGGTAGACGAGCTGTCGGCCATCCGCGGCCAGCGACAGTCCAAAGGAGTAATCGGCCCCTGCGCCGGCATCGAGGCCGCCCGGAACGATCCATGTGCTCCGAAGCGGCTGAGCTGGGGGAACCTGCGCAGGAGGCCGTTCGCGCCAGTGACGAACGGCGGGAACGGCGAAGACGATCGCGGCAACGATCGCGATCACGGGAAGAATGCGCGGCATGGGCCTGTCCTGAGCGAGCCGATGACACGCGTGCGTGGCATCGGCGAGTCGAAGGATATACTTAAGCCCCCGGACTTAAGGAGGTTACTTCGAATGCGTACTCGTCTTCTCGCCCTGGCCTTGACGATCGTGGTCGCGGGTCTGCCTGGCGCCACGGCAGCGTACTCGCAGACGGCCGTGCCGACGCGGCGTCCCGATGTGATCTACGTGCCCACGCCCGAGGCGGTGGTGGAGGCGATGCTTCAGGTCGCCAATGTCACGAAGAACGACGTGGTCTATGACCTCGGCTGCGGCGACGGCCGCATTCCCGTGACCGCGGCCCGGAAGTACGGCGCCCGCGGGGTGTGCTTCGACATCGATCCCGAGCGCATCAAGGAAGCAAACGCCAACGTCGCGAAGAACAACGTCGGCAACCTCGTGAGGGTGGTGCACGCCGACTTGTTCGAGCAGGATCTCAGCGGCGCCACGGTGATCACGCTCTACCTCCTGCCGTCGCTCAACGTAAAGCTGATGCCGAAGCTGATGAAAGAGCTCCGGCCCGGCACGCGCATCGTCTCGCATGCGTTCGACATGGGCGACTGGAAGCCGGAGAAGGAATTGGACGTCGACGGTCGCAAGGTCTATTTCTGGACGATTCCGAAGCGATAGGTCCTAGGGTCTGAACAGAAGACTCTTTCTAATCGCGGCGGCGGTCTTCATTTCCGTCGCAGTCATCCTGGCCGCCAGCGGAGGTTTTCGGACCACCGTTGGCGGCCTTCGCATTTCGATGCGATCGCCGTTGCCGATCGCGATCCTCGCCGTCATCAACCTCGTCGTCTGGTTTGTCTCCGCTCGAAAAGAGGACGCGATCTCACGCGATCTCGAAGCGGCATGGGAGACGTTCGAGCGACATTCGAAATTCGTGATTGGCATCGCCCTGGCGAGCACGTTGGTCGCCGCGGCGTTCTCGACACGATCCGCAGCCGGCGCGGATGCGTCTGGGTACTTGAGCCAGGCTGCGGAGTGGGTCGAGTTTCAAGCGCCTTTTTACATCGAGCACCTTGCCGCTGATATTCCCGAGCTCGATGGTTGGATCACGACTCCTCTCGGCTGGCGGCCCGCCGGTTTTCCGGACACGATGTTTCGCGGCTTTCAGGCGCCAACCTATCCGCCGGGATTGCCGTTGCTGATGGCCATTCCGCAAGCGATTGGCGGCATCGACGGCGCCGTGGCGGTTGTGGTGCTGTCGACGGCGATAGCGGTTATCGCGACTGGACTGCTGGCGTCGCACCTTGGCGGCAGCGTCGCCGGCGTGATTGCCGCGCTGTTACTGGCCTTTACGCCGGTCTTCATCCACCAATCGATTCAACCGATGAGCGACGTGCCGGTCACGGCGGCGTGGATGATGTGTTTCATGCTCGTCTACCGCAAACATTCGTTCTGGTCGGGAGTGGCATGTGGGCTGGCGGTTTTGATCCGGCCCAATCTCGCGCCGCTCGCAATCGTGCCTCTGGCGATCGCGTCACATCGCATCGCCTTTGCGTCACCAGTGGCCGTTGCCGGTCTCTTTCTCGCTGTCGTTCAGGATTTTTGGTACGGATCGGCGTTTCGATCCGGCTATGGAACCGCGGACCAGCTGTTTGCAATCGGCAACATCGCTCCAAATGCATGGCGGTACTTCGCATGGCTCGTCGTGACGGCGCCGTTCCTGTTCTTTTCAGTATCTGGATTCATTCGGCTGAGACGCGATCGCACAACGCAGGCACTGTTCGCGTTCGTCGCGCTCGTGATCGGTTCGTACCTGATTTATGCGGTCTTCGACGACTGGTCATACCTGCGCTTCCTGCTTCCAGCGATAGCGGTGCTGGCGATCTTCGCGGCGGTTCAACTGGCGGCATTGCTCGAACGTTGGCCGATGTCCTGGCGCGCCCCGCTCCTGTTCGCGTTGCTGCTCGGCGTTACTTGGCACGCTCTTTTCACCGCGCGATCGCTCGACACCTTCAAGCTCGCCGATCAACTGCGCCGCGTGTCGCGCGTGGGTGGCTTCGTGAACAGCAACGTGCCGGACGGCGCGGTCGTCCTGTCAGGCGAGCAGAGCGGATCGATGCGCTATTACACGCATCGATCGATCCTCCGATGGGAAGCCGCCACTCCCGAAGCGCTCGCATCGGCTATCACCACGCTCGAACAGAAGGGCCGTCCCGTGTACGTCGTCCTCGATGCGTGGGAGAACGAGCCGTTCCGTAAAAAGTTTTCGACGGTGCCTGCCGTATCGCTCGACTGGCCGCCGGTGTTGGAAGCCGGCACCTCGCATCGCACGCGATTGTGGAGGCTCAGCGATCGCGAACGCTTCCTTCGCGGCGAGCCGTTGAACATCATTCGCCTGCCGTAACACCGTCCCCGGGCGCGACAGGACGCTCATCACCGGGACTGCCCGTCGTAACCTCCGCGGATGACGACAACGCTGACGCGTTGCCATCATCCTCTCGGACGCGGGAAACCGCATTTTGGCTCTTCGTGATGACGATTTCGGATTTCGGATCGAGTGGATCTCGGATCAATTGGCGATCGACGATTGCGGCATTTCGAGCGACCGACCAACGACCGATCCGAAATCCGCTCGATCCGAGATCCGAGATCGGTGTTGTCCCTCAAGTCGGTTACGCCGGGCAGTCCCGGTGCTGATCATCCTGTCGCGCCGCTCGTGCCGGCGCGCGGGCCGGACGCCGTTTGCTCCGGAGGGAGCGAGTTCCGCCGGGAGCCGCCGACTCCGATTGGAACGGGGCATCGAGGGCGGAGGCGGCGAACAGGTCACTTACAGGCAACATCGATGGTCGCGCCGAGCGGATCAGGGCCGACCATCGATTTGCCCAGGCGTAACGAGCGACCGGAGGAGCAAATGGCGTTCGGCCATTAGGCGCGCCGGCGCGATCCGAACAGTCAATCCGTAGCGCGGCCCGAGAGCAGCGGCTCGCACGGCACCGTCTGCGGCCCGTTCTCCGTGCACACCGCGTAGTTCGCCTGATACATCGACACGCCGGCGTATTCGCCCTTTTTGTTGACGATGTAAAAGTTGATGCCGAAGTTCGGCAGCCCGCGCGCGTTCAACAACCGCTTCTCGACGGTGTTCTTCTGGATGCGGCGCAGCGCCTCCATGCCGGCGTCCTTCGGCGACTTGCCCAGCCGCATCTGCTCGACGATCAGGAACGAGCAAAGGTTGTAGAGATTGGCTTCACCGCGGCCCGTCGATCCGGCGGCGCCGACGTCGCCATCGACGTACAGGCCGGCGCCGAGGATCGGCGAATCACCGACACGGCCCGGAATCTTCCACGACAGCCCGCTCGTCGTCGTCACGCCGCAGACCTCACCCTTGCTGTTGACGCCGTCGCAATTGATCGTGCCGTAGTAGTGATCGGGATCAATCAGGCCGTCGCGGACCATGCTGAGGCCCGCCATTTCCATCGCCTGGCCGCGCTTCTTCGGATCGAGATAGTGATCGGGATCGATGCGGCGCTTCCACTCGAGCCACAGCCCGCGCGACTTCTCGGTGTTGAGGTCGTCCTCGATCTTGAACCCCATGTTGCGCGCAAAATCCTGCGCGCCCTTGCCGACGAGCAGGTGGTGATCGGTCATCTCGAGCACGGCCTTGGCGACGAGCGACGGTGTGCGCACGCCTTCGAGGGCGGCGACGCCGCCGGCGCGCTTCGTCGGTCCGTGCATGCAGCACGAATCGAGCTGCACGATGCCGTCCGCATTCGGCAGCCGGCCGTAGCCGACGCTGCTGTCGGCCGGATCGAGCTCGCAGTTGTTCACGCCGGCAATGAGCGCGTCGAGCACGTCGGCGCCCTTCGTCATCATGTTGAAGGCCTTTTGCACGCCGACTTCCGCGCCGCCGTTCTTGTAGACGTTGCCGTTGTTGGAAGCGACGACGACCGGCTTCACGGCATTGGTTTGCACGGCCGGCGCCTTGCCGAAAACCGGCGACGCGCCGAGCGCGACCCCTGCAGCGGTACTGGTGCGGACAAATTCGCGGCGGGTGAGTTTCGTGGCCATGGTCGGTCCTCCAGTCGCAAATCTTACGTCAGGCCTTATGATTTGACGCATCGTGCGCAAGTTCGACGTGGTGATGCTGGCTGTCATCCTGTTGATAGCCGCCGGACTTCGCGTGTGGGCGCCGTGGGATGACGTCTTCCCTTCGACTTCGCTCAGGGCGGGCGGCGCCCCACGCGTCAATTTTCTCGAGACCGACGCGTGGTATCACGTCCGTCTTGCGGAGAGCCAGGTCCGCAACTTCCCGCATCGCGTCACGGTCGATCCGTATGCGGCGCCGGACGGGCAATACGTCGCCGTCGCCCCTCTGCTCGACACGATCATTTCCACCGCCGCGTTCGTCACGCGCGGCCGCCATGCGCCGACGCAATACATCGAGCGCGTCGCGGCGCTGGTTCCGGCCATTGTCGGTGTGCTCGCGGTCCTTGCCGTCTGGGTCTTTGCCACCCTTGCGTTCGATCGCCGCGCCGGGCTCATCGCCGGCCTCCTCGCGGCGGTGCTGCCCGGACACTTTCTCGATCGCACCTTGATCGGCTTCGTCGATCATCACGCGCTCGAAGTGTTGCTGTCGTTCGCGACGCTCGCCTTGATCGCCTATGGCTCTGTCCTTGGCGCCGGCATCTGCCTTGGGCTGTATCTCCTCGCCTGGGCCAGCGGTTCGTATTTCGTGTTCATCCTCGCAGTGTGGATCGTCCTGACCGCGATCTTCGCGCCGGAGCGTTGCGCGTCGGCAGGCAGGTTCACCGCGATCATGGCCGGCATCGCGCTGGCGATGGTGCTGATCTTCCAGGATCCCGGTCTCTTCCGCTACAACACGCAGATCGCCGCGCTCGCCGGCCTGCTGCTGATTGCGCTCCTGGTGATGTACTTCGCCGATCAGCTCGTCAAGGCGATCGGCATCATCACGGTTGCCACCGTGGCGATCGTGTTCCTGATCTTCCTGCTGATGCCGGGCCTGTTTGATCAGGTCGTCACCGATCTCAATCGCTTCATGCCCGACGCCACGCGCATGGCGGTGCTCGAGGCGCGGCCGTTGTTTCTCTATACCGGCAACTGGACCTGGTCGCAGCCGTGGATCTTCTTTCGCAGCGGGTTTTACGTCGGCCTCGTCGCAGTGCCCGCGCTCGCTTTGGCGACGTGGCGATCGCGGCGCGTCGAGCACATCCTGATTCTCTGCTTCACCGTCGCCAACTATCTGGCGACGCTCGGGCAAAACCGTTTCGGCTACTACCTCGTGCCGTCGACGGCGGTGGTGATCGCCTGGCTGGCCGTCCGCGTCCTCGATTGGGGCGGCGTGCCGCATGCGGATAACCCGCAACCGCGCCTCAGGCGGCCGCTGCCGTTCCAGCGCGAGATCGCCGTCATCGCGGTCGCCGGCCTGATCGTCGCGCCCAATCTCGTGCCCGCGGCGATCACGACGACGCGCGCCGGCGGCATGCCGACGTACTGGTTCGACGCGATGGAATGGCTGCGCACGAAAACGCCCGAGCCGTTCACGCAGCCCGATTACTACTACGCCCGTTATGGGAAGACGAATCCGCCGGCCGCGTTCAGCGTCATGAGCTGGTGGGACCAGGGCTACTGGATCATCCAGACCGGCCGGCGGGTGCCGATCAGCAACCCGACGCAGAGCGGCGCCGACAAGGCGGCGAAGTTCCTGACCGCGACCGATGAGTCCGCTGCGCTCGCGCAACTTGCCGCCGACCGCGCGAAGTACGTCGTCGTCGACTGGGAGCTGCCGTTTCGCGACGGCGCCGACGGATCGCTCGCCGGGCGCTTCCAGAATCTCGCCGACTGGGCGGACATTCCGACGTCGCGCTTCTACTCGCTGTGTTTTTCGCGGAAGTCGGATGCCGATCCGTGGGAGCCCACCTGGATCTATCGCGAAGCCTATTACCAGACGATGACGTATCGGCTGATGGTGCTGGGCGGACAAGCGTCGCAGCCGGTGAACAACACCTACGTTGCGCAGATCAGCAACCGCACCGACTCGACCGGCCGCCAGTTCTGCGAGGTCGTGAACCGCTGGCAGTACGCGCAGTCCGAAGAGGCCAGGCAATCCGCAGCGCAACGCGGCGCCGGATTCGAAGCCGTCGGATTCTCGCCGTGGCAGCCGGCCTTCTCGGTGCCGGCGATCAGCGGCCTGAAAGTGGTCGCCGACTTCCGCGAGCCGAATCAGAAGGCGAACGAAACGCCGATGGTTCGGATCTTCGAGGTTACTCCGCCCGCAAAGCCGTAGCCGGATCGGTGGCGGCTGCTCGCTTCGCCGGCGTCCACGCGGCGATGGCGAGCACGATCAGGAAGAGGAGTGCGGTTCCTCCGAACGACACCGGATCGATCGGCGGCACGCCAACCAGCAACACCTGCGCGAGCGTGCCGATGCCAGCTGCCAGCACCAGGCCAATCAGCCCGCCGATGCCACCCAATACGCCGGCCTGCTTGAGCACCATCGTCCGCATGTCGGCATGCGACGCGCCGAGCGCCATGCGGATGGCGATCTCCCGAGTGCGCTGCGTGACGAGGAACGCCATCAGTCCGTAAAGCCCGAGCGCGGCGAGGAAGATGCCGATCGTGCCGACGCTCCCCGAGATCCAGGCCACGAGTTTCTGCGGCAGCAACCCGAGCGCGGTCGCATCGTCAAACGATTGCAGCATGACGATCGGCACGTTCGGTTCGACCTGGGCCATCGCCTTCCGGATCTCGCCGGCGAGTTGACGGCCCTCGGCGTGACGGATGTAGAACTGAATGTCGCTTTGCGGCTGCTGCGCGAACGGAACGTAAATGAACGGCTCGTTGGCCGAGCTGATGTAACGATACTTCGCGTCACGGGCCACGCCGACGACCTGCAGCGGCCGCGTCTGGTCCTCGCCCATATTCTGAAGCATCGTTCGGCCGACCGCCGACTGCCCGGGCCAGGCCTGACGCGCAAAGGTCTCGTTGATGATCGCCACCCATGGCACGTCGGCACGATCTGAATCGAGGAAAGCCCGTCCGTCAACAATGTCCATCTTGACCGTGTCGAAGTATTCCGGCGACACGACATCCCAGTCGGGATCGAACTTCCCGTCACTTCTAGGGCCCTTCACGCCTGGAACCTCGAGGCCGCCCATGCCGAAGCCGCTGCCCTGAAGCGGGATCATTCGTGCGTTCGCCACCGACTCGACGCCGGCGATGCCCTTGAGACGCTCCTTGAACCGGGACGCCACTTCCACTGCGGATTGTTCGCGATAACCGGAGAGCGCGACGTCGACCGAGGCGATCTGAATGTTGGCGGTCTGGAAACCGGGATTGGTCTGGGCCGCCTTCTCGAGCGATCGCAGGAAGAGGAGCGCCGTCACGACCAGCATCAACGACAACGCGACCTGCGCGGTGACGAGCGAGTTGCGCAGGCGGAATCGCTTGCGATCCGCCGTAGCGTAGGCGCCGTGCAACATCGGCGCGAGGTCGGAGCTAAGCGCGTGACGGGCCGGCGCGAGGCCGAAGATCACGCCCGTGATCAAGGCAATGCCGAAGGCGAAGGCCATGACGCGGATATTGACGTCGAGATCGAGGTTGAGACTCAGCGGCAACGCCGGCAGTGATCCCACCATCAACGACACGAGCCAGAAGGTCAGCGGCACCGACACCGCGGCAGCGACCACAAACAACACCATCGTCTCGGTCAGCAGTTGCGCGATCAATTGTCCGCGGCCGGCGCCGACAGCCAGACGCGTGGCCATTTCGCGGCGGCGACTGGCGGCGCGCGCGAGCAGCATGCCGGCGACGTTGCTGCACGCGATCGCGAGCAGCGCGCCGGTGAGCGCGAACAGGAAACCAATGAATGCGAGGAACGGGATTCGCACCGGCCCGGGAATGCGTCCCATCGGCGCCGTGTTGATGGTGTGATGCTGATTCGCTGTCGGCTCGGCCTTCTTGAACGCGGCCATCAGCGTGTTGAGCTCCGCTTGGGCCTGACCGATCTTGTAGCCCGGCTTCAGGCGGCCGATTGCTACATGCCAGGCGCCACGCACTTCCGTCAGCCGGTTCGCGTTCGCCTCGCCAGTAACGACCTGCACCATCGCAAATGGCACCCACAGGTCGGTGCCGATCATCGATGATCCCTGGAAGCCGGCCTCGGCCACGCCCACCACCGAGAATTCACGATTGTTGAGACGCAGCGGCTTATCGAGAATCGCGGCGTCGCTATTGAAACGTTTGGTCCACATGTCGTGGCTCAGGACGACAACCGGGCGCTCGCCGGGTATCTGGTCTTCATCAGCCCGGAAGAATCTGCCGAGCGCCGGCCGTGTGCCGAGCACGTCGAAGTAATTGCCCGAGACCTGTGTGCCGATGACGCGCTCGCTCGTCCCGCTCGTGCCCAGGCTCATCGGTCTGCCGCCGAAATCTACGGCTGCGACCTCCACCGTCTGGCTGTGCTCGCGAAGGTATTTGTAGGCAGGATGCGACATGTTGTCGAACCCGCTCCCCTCATTGGCGCGTCCGATGTCGATCAACTCGGATGCGTTGCGCACGCCGACCGTCGGCTCGAATAACAAGGCGTCCGTAAGGCTGAAAATGGTCGCAGCCGCACCTATGCCCAGGGCGAGCGAAATGATGGACGTGAGCGTGAAGATCGGGCTGCGCCCCAGCAAACGGACGGAATGTCGGAGGTCGGTCGTAAAGGCCATGGCTGACTAGACTAAATTCCGTGTCGTTTTGTTTCATAGGGGCACAAAATGGCAACGATCTAGCAAGAAAACCTGCTGGACAGCATGCCGCAGGTGTCTACACAGCCGTTCGCTCATCGTGCCGAGGCCGGGGAGTTGCTTGCCGAGAGGTTGAGCGCCTATCGCGATCGCGACGACGTGGTCGTGCTGGCGCTGCCCCGGGGCGGCGTGCCGGTGGCGCGCGAAGTGGCGCGCGCACTCGGCGTCCGGCTCGACGTGTATGTGGTCCGCAAGCTTGGCGTGCCCGGGCACGAAGAGCTCGCCATGGGCGCGATTGCGACCGGCGGCGTTCGCCTGCTCAATCACGACGTCATCGGCGCGCTGGGCATACCGATGAACGTGATCGATGCGGTCGCGGCCCGTGAGCAACAGGAGCTGGCGCGGCGCGAGCAGGCCTATCGCGGCGACCGCGGCCCGATCGCGTTGACGAACAAGACGGTGATCCTCGTGGACGATGGCCTCGCCACGGGAGCGACCATGCGCGCCGCGGTGATGGCGGCGCGGCAACAACAACCGGCACGAGTGATTGTGGCCGTGCCCGTTGGAGCGGTCTCGACCTGCGCCGATTTGGCGGCCGAGGCCGACGATGTGGTGTGCGTGCGAACGCCTGATCCGTTCGTCGCCGTTGGCCTGTGGTATCGCGACTTCACGCCGACGACCGATCACGAAGTGCGAAGTTTGCTCGGGAAACGCACGTGACCTGGCCGTCCAGTAATCTCTATCGTCATCTGGTGTCGTCGGCGCAAGCGGTGGCGCAGCCCTTCAACGCGACGCGCGACGATTTAAGCGCCTTGCTCCAACGCACCGCGTCCGCGCAGATCGTTCTTCTCGGCGAGGCGTCGCACGGCACGCAGGACTTCTATCACCTCCGCGCCAGCATCACGAAGCACCTGATTCAGCATCACGGCCTGACCGCGGTCGCCGTCGAGGCCGACTGGCCCGATGCGTATCGCATCAACCGCTTCGTGCGCGGCGAGGGCCGCGATGCCGACGCCAACACGGCGCTGTCAGGCTTCGAGCGTTTTCCCTCGTGGATGTGGCGCAACACCGAAGTGCTGTCGTTCGTGCGCTGGCTGCGTGAATGGAACGACGAGCATCCGAAAGGCAAGGTCGGCTTCTACGGGCTTGACCTTTACAGCCTGAGCACTTCGATCCGCGCCGTCATCTCCTATCTCGACAAGATCGATCCCGAGGCCGCGCAGCGCGCGCGCGATCGCTACGCGTGCTTCGATCACTACGCCGCCGATTCACACGCGTATGGCTACGCGGTGTCGGCCGGCATCATCGAGCCATGCGAAGACGATGTGGTGAGGCAGCTGACCGAGCTGCGGGCCCGCGCCGTCGAGTATGCCAATCGCGACGGCCAGGTCGCTCACGACGAGTTCTTCTTCGCCGAGCAGAACGCCCTGCTCGCGAAGAACGCCGAGGAGTACTACCGGGCGATGTTCCGCGGCCGTCATTCATCCTGGAACATCCGCGACACGCACATGGCGGACATGCTCGACGCGCTGGTCGATCACCTCGGGTGCCAGAACGGGACGAAGCCCTGCATCGCGGTGTGGGCGCACAACTCGCACCTGGGCGACGCCCGCGCCACGGAAATGGGCGAGCGCGGCGAGCTGAATCTGGGACAACTCGTGCGCGAGCGCTACGGTGCGGACGCGCAATCGATCGGCTTCACGACCTACGACGGCACCGTGACCGCGGCCTCGGACTGGGATGCTGATGCCGAGCGCAAACTCGTGCGTCCGGCGCTCGATGGATCGATCGAAGCGCTGATGCATTCCGTCGGCATTCCGCAGTTCGTCCTCAATCTCCAGGATCAGCGGCTCGGCGGATTCTCGACGCCGCTGCTCGAGCGCGCCATCGGGGTCATCTATCGCCCGCAGACCGAGCGGCAAAGCCATTACGTCCACGCCCGCCTGATCGAGCAGTTCGACGCGTTGATCCACGTCGATCGCTCGACCGCATTAGTACCGCTTGAACCGTCGACGCACTGGTATCATGAGGAGGTTCCAGAGACTTATCCCTCAGGTCTCTAGTGCGGAGACTAGAGAATGAGACCACTTTCGCAGGCGCAGCTGCTCCGGATTCCCTCCCATGGAGCAATGCTCAATGCCGATCTTGTAATTCCGGTCGAGGCGCGCGGCATCGTGCTGTTTGCGCACGGCAGCGGCAGCAGCCGCCACAGTCATCGCAACCAGTTCGTCGCCCGCATGCTGCAGGAGTCCGGTTTCGGCACGCTGCTGATGGATCTGCTGACGACGGAAGAAGAGCACCTCGACAACCAGACGCGTGAGTTACGGTTCGACATCGATCTCCTGGCCAATCGACTGCTGGCGACGGTGGACTGGACTGCGGCTCAACCAACGTTGAAGCACCTGCCGATCGGACTCTTCGGCGCGAGCACCGGCGCCGCCGCCGCGCTGGTCGCGGCCGCGAAGCGCCCAGATCTCGTGCGCGCCGTCGTCTCTCGCGGTGGGCGTCCCGATCTGGCCGGCGATGCATTGAAGCAAGTCAGGTCGCCGACGATGTTGATCGTCGGCGGCTACGACGACGCCGTCCTGGTCCTGAACGAGCAGGCGAAAAAGAAAATGACCTGCGACGTCAGCCTGAAGGTCGTGCCGCGCGCGACGCATCTCTTTGAGGAGCCCGGCGCGCTCTCGCAGGCGGCCGACTTCGCCTCGTCGTGGTTCTGGGGCACGCTCAAGACCGAGAACGCCAAGGCTGAACAATAATTAGATGTGAAACGAAATCGCCTGACGTCCTTCCAGAAACTGGCGCTCTGGACGACGGCGACGACTTATTTCCTGATTCTCGTCGGCGGACTCGTGCGCGCGTCGGGCGCGGGGCTCGGATGTCCCGACTGGCCGCGCTGTTTCGGATCGTGGATCCCGCCGGCGTCGGCCGCGAACCTCCCGCCGCAGTTCGATCCCGCTCAATTCAATCCCACGCTGATGTGGACGGAGTACGTAAACCGTTTGCTCGGTGTCACGGTCGGCTTTCTGATTCTCGCCACCGCGATATCGGCGTGGCGCAATCATCGCCACCAGCCGCGCATCTTGTGGACGACGATCGCCGCATTTCTGCTCGTTGGTTTCGAAGGATGGCTGGGTGGTCGAGTCGTGGCTCACGAGCTCGCCGCCTGGATCGTGACCGCGCATCTCATCGTCGCGATCATCATCGTGCAGTTGCTGCTGTATGCGACTTTTGAGGCATTCACGGGTGCAACGAGTGCAACGAGTGCAACGGGTGCAACGGGTGCGACGAGTGCAACGGGTGCGACGAGTGCAGCCGCCGTATTAATCTTCGTGACTTTGGTACAAGCCGGATTTGGCACGCAGGTTCGCGGTCATGTCGACACCGCGCTCGATGCGGGCGTGGCGCGGGACGCTGCGCTTGCAACCGTGGGCCGCCTCGATTACCTGCATCGTGATCTGGCGTTCGTCGTCTTGATCGGTGCGGCCGCCCTGACCCTCTGGCTGATGTCCCGCCGATCGACGTTGATTCGCTGGTCTTTCGTCGTCCTGGCGCTGGCGATCGCCCAGATCGCCCTGGGCGTGGTGATGGCCTATGCTTCGCTGTTACCGGCCGCGCAGGTCGGGCATCTAACCCTCGCCAGCCTGTTATTGGGCGCGGAAACGGTGTTGTGGCTTATGAGCCGGAGGCAGAGCGTATGAGAGTTCGAGTCCCCTTCGTAGCGGTCGCCGCGATCGCCGGCGTCGTGACTGTTGCAGCGTGTTCGCGTCAACCCGCGCCGGCGCCGCCGGCCAATCAGTCGTCGCATGATGCGCACGGCGACGCGCCGGCTGCCGGAACGCCGCGCACGGCGCTACTCGGCAATCTCGGCGCGTATCACCGCGCGATCAAGACCTCTTCAGCCGACGCGCAGAAGTTTTTTGACGAAGGGCTGACGCTGCTCTACGGGTTCAATCACGAAGAGTCGTTCAAGTCCTTCGAGATCGCGGCGGCGAAGGATGCCGCGTCGCCGATGCCGCACTGGGGCATGTCGCTCGCGCTCGGCACCAACATCAACGACATTGCGCCGGCCGATCGATTGAAGCAGGCCTACACGCATCTCGCGGAAGCGGCGAAGCGGAAGGCCGCCGGCAGCGACGTGGAGCAGGGACTCGTCGACGCGCTCGCCAAGCGATACGTGGCCGATCCGACCGGCGATCAGACCGTCCGTGAGCAGGCCTACTCGGATGCGATGGGCGCGCTCTCGAAGAAGTTTCCGGAGGATCTCGACGTCGCGACGTTGTACGCGGAGAGCCTGATGAACCTGCGGCCGTGGCGCCTTTACAAGAAGGACGGCACGCCGGAGCCTGGCACCGACAAGATTGTCGCGTCGCTCGAAAGCGTGATGAAGCGCGATCCGAATCACCCGGGCGCGAATCACTATTACATCCACGCCGTCGAAGCCTCGAAGTCGCCCGATCGCGCGCTGCCGCAGGCGGGCCGGCTCGAGACGCTCGTGCCGGGCGCCGGACATCTCGTCCACATGCCCGCGCACATCTACATTCGCACCGGGCAGTACGCGAAGTCGGCGAAGAGCAACGCGGATGCGGCCGGTGTCGACGAGAAGTACTTCAAGGCGACCGGCGCCACAGACGGCCTCTATCCGATGATGTATTACACGCATAACCTGCAGTTCGAATCCGCAGCGGCGATGTTTGCCGGCAACCTCGCGCAGGCCCGCTCGGCCGCCGAGCGCACGGTGAGGTTTGCCGATCCGATCGCCGATCAGATGGTGATGGTGGAGCCGTTCGCGGCGCAGGACCTCACGGTGCTGGTCCGCTTCGGACAGTGGCCCGAGATTCTCAAGGCCAGGGCGCCTGCTCCGTCGCGCTTGCTGCAAACCGCGGTTTATCACTTCGCGCACGGCGCCGCGCTTGCCGCGACCGGCAAGATCGCGGAGGCCGAGTCCGATCTCGCCGCGCTTCGGGCTGCGGCGGCCAAGATCAAGAAGGACGAGATGATCGGCTCATCGAATACCGTCGTCGACGTGACCGCTGTGGCGATCGCCGATCTCGGCGCGCGCATCGCCGATGCGAAAGGTGACACTGCGGCTGCGATCAAAGGATTCACGGCGGCGATCGCGGCGGAGGATAGGCTCGGCTACAACGAGCCGCCCGACTGGTTGAACCCTGAGCGCGAGCGCCTTGGTGCGGTGCTCCTCAAGGCCGGGCGCTTCGCGGAAGCGGAGAAGGTGTTCCGCACCGATCTCGAGAAGAACATCGGGAATCCCCGCTCGCTCTACGGTCTCTATCGTGCGCTGGAAGGGCAGAAGAAGGCCGCCGCGGCCGAGACCAAGGCGTCGTTCGACAAAGTGTGGGCGGGCGCCGACGTGACGCTAACCGACGATCTTTACGGATCTCGTCGCTGAAATGAAAAAGGAACCCGCCACATTTTTGCGGGTTGCGTAATTTCGTTTTGCGTAAAAATGTAGCAGGTTCCGTTTGAGAGGAAAGACGATGAAAAAAATTAGCGTGCTGTTGGCCTTGGTTGCGACCGTCGCGTCGGCGCAGACTTACGACGAGGCCGGGCTCAAGGCGTTCCGCGCCGAGCGGGAGAAGATCCTGCTCGCCGACAATGGATGGTTCACCGTGGCCGGCCTGCATTTCCTCAATCCCGGCGAGAACAAGTTCGGCTCCGATCCGTTGAACGACATCGTGCTCGATTTCGCCGACATGCCGAAGCAGGCCGGCGTGATCACGATGAACGGCAACACCGTGACGATCAAGGCCGCCGACGGCCAGACGCTGACCTACAACGGCAAGCCGGCGAAGGAAGGTCCGCTGCGCCTGTCCGAGCCGGGCCGGCCCGCCGATCAGATCACCTACAAGTCGACGTTGTTCTTCCTGCACTTCAGCGGCCCGCGCCTCGCGATCCGCGTGCGCGATCAGAATGCGCCGCTGCGGAAGAACTTCTCGAGCCTGAAGTGGTATCCCGCGAATCCCAAGTACGTGGTGAAGGGAAAGTTCACGCCGCTTGCGGCGCCGAAGGTCGTGCAGGCGCCGACCATCCTCGGGGACCTCGAGCCGTTCACCGTGCCAGGCAACGTGGCGGTCACGATCGACGGCAAGACCGCGAACATGGAAGCGTGGAAGTCGGGTGACCGGCTGTGGTTCGTGTTCCGCGATCTGACGAGCGCCGACACGACCTATCCGTCGGCGCGCTTCCTCTATACCGATGCCGCCGACAAGGACGGCAACGTCACGCTCGATTTCAATCGCGCGCAGAATCCGCCGTGCGCCTATAACCCGTGGACGACGTGCCCGCTGCCGCCGTCAGCCAATAAGCTCCCGGTCCGCATCGAGGCCGGCGAGAAGCGCTATCACGCTGAGGCCACTTCGAACGCTGCCGTACTGAGGAAGTGAGCCGAGCGGCGATCGATTCGAGTTACCTCGCATTCTTTACGTTCACGTTCGTTCTCGTCGTCACGCCCGGTTCGACGACCGCCGTTGTCGTGCGCAATACGCTCGAAGGCGGCCGTCGCGCCGGGTACCTCACCGCGCTCGGCGCCGCCCTCGCCAACACCATCATCGCGATCTCCTGCGGACTCGGGCTGTCGGTCTTGCTCGCGGTCTG
>Ga0137455_1000037_pt1 | contig 26773 bp, 26 predicted proteins | sample EasRivERMGT600_2_FD_102334 | JGI IMG/M metagenome (GOLD analysis project Ga0137455, IMG submission 102334) | Soil microbial communities from meander-bound floodplain in the East River, Colorado, USA - East River MetaG ERMGT600_2 | ecosystem: Environmental > Terrestrial > Soil > Floodplain ... | reverse complement strand
TCAATCCGCCGGCACCCCGCTCGCCTTGATCGGGCCGGCCCATTTTTCGATTTCGCTCGGGATGTACTTCGCCAGGTATTCGGGGCTCCTGCGCTCCGGTGCCGGGATGGTTACGCCTACGGTTTCCAGGCGCGCGCGCACGGACGCCTTATCCACCGTGTCGCTTGCCGCTTTGGCGAGGCGGCGGACGATCGCTTCGGGCGTCCCTTTCGGATAGACGAAGGCGGCCCAGGAGCTGCAGTCGAAATCGGCGAGGCCCTGCTCGTGCGCGGTCGGGAGGTTCGCGAGCCCCGGCGCGCGGCTCAAGCTCAGCGTCGCGACCGCCTTCACCCTGTTCCCCTGGATCAGCGGGAGCGCCGTCGAGATCTGTTCGCAGATGTAATCCAGACGCCCGGCCATCAGATCCTGCATGGCCGGCCCGGCGCCGCGGTACGGAACGTGCGTGATGCGCGTGCCCATGGTCGAGTCGAGCAGGATAGCGCACACGTGCGTCCCCGAGCCGGCTCCGGCCGACCCGTACTGCATCTTCTCCTGGTTCGCTTTTGCATAGGCGATGAATTCGGCGAGCGTATTCGGCGGAAGGTCCTTGCGCGTGACGAGCACCCTCGCCGAGTCCGCGACCAGGGCGACGGGCGCGAAGTCGGTCACCGAGTCGTAGAGCGGCTTCTTGTACAGGGTCGGGATCTGCGCGAGGGTGGCGGTGCCGGCGAGCAGGAACACATAGCCGTCGGGCGCGGCCTTCGCCGCGCGGCTGGCGCCCGTCATGCCGCCCGCCCCGCCGACGTTCTCCACGATCACCTGCTGGCCCAGGGTCTCGCTCAGGCCCGAGGCGAGGATGCGTCCGATCGTGTCGACCGGGCCTCCGGCGGCGTAGGGCACGACCATGGTGACCGCCCGCCGCGCCGGCCAGTCCTGCGCGAGAGCGGGCGCGGTCAATGCGATCAGCGCGAATAAGGCACTCAACACCGATTTGGACATGGGCATCCTCCGTCGCGCATCGTTCCGGATTGTAGCGCCCGGAGGGAAGAGGGGCGGCTCGAGCAGCAGCGCTGGTGGAACGAGCTGCAGCGCGCCACGATCTCGCCCGCGAACGCCGCGCGCTACATGCGCGCGGCGAGTGAGATGGATGTCACCGAGCTCGCGCGCCAGGTGTCCTGCCCGACGCTGGTGGCGCACTCGAAGTCGGAGGCGCGCGTTCCGTTCGAGGAAGGCCGGGCGCCGGCGGACTCCGCGCGCGTTTGTGTCACAGAGCGGAAGCTTCGGATGAGCGATATCAGAAACGTCGTTTGCGTACCGTTACTGAAAAGCTTCCGCTGGACGCATTGCCGGCCGCGTCCCTCGCGGTGCAGCTCACCGTGGTCGTGCCGACCGGGAACACGCTGCCCGAAGCCGGCGCGCAGGTCACGCTTGGCATTGTGGTCAAGTTATCAGTCGCCGATACCGTGTAGCTCACCGCGGTTCCGGCAGAACTGGCCGTGTTCACCGTGATGTTCGCCGGCAGCTTCAGCACCGGCGGAGTCGCATCGATGCGCAGCGTCAATATCTTGTCGCCTTCGACGTTTCCGGCGGCGTCGCTCGCGTGATAAGTGACCGTGCTGATTCCTTGCGAGGAAACCACGAAGGAACCCGCGGCACCGGTTACGGTGCCGCCGGCGAGGACGGTACCGGATGGCGAGACCGTGCTGACCGAGTAGACGATCGACTTCACGCCGCTGCCGCTGTCGGCCGCGCTAAGGCCTACTGTTACCGGCGCGTTGTTCCAGCCGTTCGCATTCGGCGCCGGGGCGGCGGTCGCCGTGCTGACCGGTGCGATTCCGTCGATCCGGACCGTCAGCGTTTTCTGCGCCTCGACGTTGCCGGCGTTGTCGACGGCGGAGTAGGTGACGATGTTGATGCCCGCGGCGGAGACCGGGAATGAGACCGAAGCGGCATTGACGGTGTTCGACGCGGTGGAAGAACCGTTGGCCACCGTGTAGCTGATCGATTTCACGCCTGCGCCGCCGGGGTTGTCCGCCGCGGCAAGCGTCACGTTCACGCCGGCGTTGTTCCAACCCGCGGTGTTGGGCGCGGGCGCCGCGCTCGCCGTCGTGGTCGGCGCGACCGTATCGGCCACGGGAGTCAGGAGATAAAAGCGGGCTTGGCCATGAGTGCCGGTGCCGACTATCTGCCCGCTGCCGTTGATGGCCCCTGCGCCTCGAAGTATCGTCCATCCGGCCGCCTTCACCTCGGGCACCTGGGCGAGGTTGGTCATGACGCCGTCGCTGTAGAGAAAGGCCAGCGAGACCTCGCCGCCCTCGACCCGGCCGGATCCGACGACCTGGCCGCTGTTGTTGATGCCGGCGGCGCCTGTGTTATACCCGAGCGGGGCGCCGAGATCCTGCATCGTGCCGTTGGACCAGAGGAAGGGGCGGAACGTCAAACCATCGCTCAGATAACTGGTTCCGACCACTTGGTCGCTGTCGTTGATGGCATAGGCGATGCTGAGGTCGCCGCCGAGGGTGCCGAGATCCTGCATCGTGCCGTTGGCGTACAGGAACGCGTGCTGAAGTCCATCGGCCGTGGTGCTGTAGCCGACGACGTGCCCTGCGGCATTGATGCCGAAGGCGCTGCTGAAGTCGCCGCCCAGTGTACCGAGGTCCTGCATGGTGCCGTTGGCATAGAGAAACGCGTGGCACGCGCCGGCGCTCGTCGTGGTGCTGCAGCCGACGATCTGGCCGCTGTCGTTGATGGCGTTGGCGGAGCTGTAGTCGCCCCCCAAGGTGCCGAGGGCCTGCATGGTGCCGTTGCTATAGAGGAAAGCGCGAGTGAAGCCGTCGATCGTGGCGCTGTAGCCGACCACCTGGCCGCTGGCGTTGATTCCCGTGGCGACCCCGGTCTCCCCGCCCAAGGTACCCAGATCCCGCGCCGTTCCGTTGCTGTACAGGAAAGGGTGGTAGACGAAATCGTCCGTGGTGAAGGTGCCGACGATCTGGCCGCTTGCGTTGATGCCCGTGGCTCGGCTGTAATCCATAAAGGGCGGGCCCATGGTGCCCAAATCGGTGATGACCCAATTCGTCGCCGAAGCGCTGAGGCTGAACCCGAACAGGCCAATCGCGAGCAGCCATTGACGCACGCATAAAGGGAGAGAAAATCGATTGGTCATCCTGCTTCCTCCAAACGGGTTTTCCGACGAGAATGTCCGACGCCCGACAGGGACGTCATGAATCTATCCCTACATTCCGCAGAATGTTTAGAACCCGTTTCAGTGGGCGCAAAAGGCACATGAGCTATCGTGCCGCGCGATTTCTACTCGGCATCGCAAGGCACAAAAGGGCGTCGAGTCATGCGCGCGAACCTCCAGCGTAGGTGGAAATGTCGCCCATTTCGTCTAGACTTCGCATGGTCCCCGCCATGCCCGCTCCCTCTCAGCAGATCCGTTTTTGCACGAGCGCCGACGGCGTGCGCATCGCGTACGCCACTTCGGGCAGCGGGCCGCCGCTGGTGAAGGTCGGGACGTGGATGACGCACGTGGAGTTGGACTGGGAAAGCTCGGTGTGGCGCCCCTGGCTGCGGGAGTTGTCGCGCGACCACACTTTCCTCCGCTACGACGCGCGCGGCTGCGGGCTGTCGGATCGCGAGGTCGCGGAGCTGTCGCTCGAGGCCTGGGTGCGCGATCTGGAGTCGGTGGCCGACGCGGCGGGCATCGAGCGCTTCCCGCTGCTCGGGCTCTCGCAGGGCGGGGCGATCGCCATCGCCTATGCCGCGCGCCACCCCGAGCGGGTCAGCCACCTGGTTCTGCACGGCGCCTTTGCCCGCGGGCGCTTGCGGCGCAATCCCTCGCCGCAGCTGCGCGAGGACGCCGAGACGCTCGCCAAGCTCGCCGAGCTCGGCTGGGGCAAGGACGACCCGGCGTACCGCCAGTTCTTCACCACGCAATTCATACCCGACTCCACGCCCGAGCAGCAGCGCTGGTGGAACGAGCTGCAGCGCTCGACGATTTCGCCCGCGAACGCGGGGCGTTTCATGCGGGCGTTCAACGAGGTGGATGTCACGGAGCTCGCGCGCCAGGTGTCCTGCCCGACGCTGGTGACGCACTCGAAGGGGGACGCGCGCGTTCCGTTCGAGGAAGGCCGCACGGTGGCGAGCCTCATTCCCAGGGCGCGCTTCGCGCCGGTCGAGAGCCGCAACCACGTTCTGCTCGAGCATGAGCCCGCGTGGCAGCGCTGGCTCGAAGAGGTGCGCGCGTTCCTGCCCGAGGCGGCCCGGGGCGGCGCGCCGTTCTCGGGGCTGACGCCGCGCGAGTCGCAGTTGGTCGAGCTGATCGCTCAAGGACTGGACAACGCTCAGATTGCCGCGCGGCTCGAGTTGAGCGACAAGACTGTGCGCAATCACATCACCAGCATCTTCGCCAAGCTCGGCGTCGAGAACCGCTCGCGGGCCATCGTGCTCGCGCGCGAGGCCGGATTCGGCCGCAGAGCACCCTGAAGCCGCCCACCGGGACCGCGGTCCCAGGCAATCCGGTTCGATAAGCGCGGTTCTTCCAGGCGTCTGGGGCGCAGGTCTCATGACGCGCCGCTTCCGTCTCCCCACAATGGGGTCCGTAGCCCATTGGACAGGAGACGGATCATGAACGGGAATCGCGGACGGGACGAGACGGCAGTGCAAAACGGCAGCCTGCTGCGGCTCAGCGAAACGCGCGAGATCGCGATTTACCGGCGCGACGGCGTCGTGTGGGTTGCGGATTTCAGGGGCGGGCGCGGCGAGCTCTTCACGGTGGGCGAGTGGTTCGCGCTCAATGGCCGCGGGAGCCTTCTGCGCCGCGCCGGGCTCGATTCCATCGTGCCGCTGCCCGCGGACGTGATCGAGAGGATCGGGCGGCTGCATGGCGCAGAAGACCGGGCGCCGCTGGCCGCTCTGGCAGCACGGCTTGTAGATCGTCTGGCGGAGTTTTCCCGCGAGCTTTCATGCCGCACACCTGCGGGCGCGCTCAGCCCGCGCACCTGACGCAGCCAAATCAACCAGGGAGGATCGGCCATGTTCGCGCGCACATTCATTTTTCTGTACGGCATCGCAAGCTACGCGGTATTTCTCGTGTCGTTCCTGTACGCCATCGGCTTCGTCGGCAATCTGTGGGTGCCGAAATCGATCGACACGGGCGGCGCCGGGTCTCTCGCCGAAGCGCTGATCGTCGACGCGCTCCTCCTCGGCGTATTCGCGATCCAGCACAGCGTGATGGCGCGGCCCGCGTTCAAGCGCTGGTGGACGCGCGTCATTCCCGCCGAATCCGAGCGCAGCACTTTCGTGCTCGTGGCCAGCCTCCTGCTATTGCTGCTCTTCTGGCAATGGCAGCCGGTCTCCACGCCGGTCTGGCAGGTCGCCGGCGACACCGGCCGTATCGCTCTGACGGGCGTGTTCTGGCTCGGCTGGTCTATCGTGCTTTTCTCGACCTTCCTGATCAACCATTTCAACCTGTTCGGCCTGCAGCAGGTGTTCGCGGCGCTGCGCAACCGCGACCTGCCGGAGGTCGAGTTCAGGACGCCCTTGCTCTACAAGCTGGTGCGCCATCCGATCATGCTCGGCTTCCTGCTCGCCTTCTGGGGGACGCCCGACATGAGCGCGGGCCACCTGCTCTTCGCGGTGATGACGACCGGCTACATCCTGGTCGCGCTGCAGTTCGAGGAGCGCGATCTGATCAAGCTCTTCGGCATGGCTTACCAGGAATACCGCCGGCGCGTCCCGATGATCGTTCCGTTCCTGCCCAAGCACTGATCCGCTGCTTTCGCGGCGTGCTGCCGCGGGTTGCGGCCGATCGCCGCAACGGAGTTGCATGATTCCGAACGGTGTCACAATATGGGCCTGTCCTGTTCACGGCGCTTGCGGCATGCTCGGAAATGCGTTCAAGAAAGACGTGGCGCCCCTCCCTGCTGAGGCGACGCGGCCGGGAGGAGCGCCGAATCAGACCGGCGCGCAGCCTGTGTCGGGGATTTCCGAAGCCGAGCTGCAAGCCTGGCGAGAAAAGATATCTGCGGCGGAGGCGGACGACAGGGCGCTGCTGCAATTGGCGCATCAGGCGCCCGGCGTTGACTTGAAGCTCGTCGCTCTTGCGGCCCTGACGCAGGAAGATGCGCTCAAACAGGCGATGCGCGAATTTCGCGATCAGGACAAGCGCCTGCTTCGCGCCGCAAAGTCGCGCTGGCAAGCCGCCGTCGCCACACGCGAAACCGTCGCCGAAGCCCGGGTCCTGATAGCAGGTGCGCACACCCTGATCGGGCAGGAGAGGATTCCCGCCAATCGCCTGGTGGAACTGGATCGTGCCTGGGCAGCGTTGAACGTCGCCTTGCTCGATGAAGCCCTGGCGAGCGAATTTGCGGTTGCGCGCGCGCAACTGGGTGCCAAGGTGCGTGAGCGCGGCGAGGGTGAACAGACGCTTGCGCGCTGGCTTGCCGCCACGGACAGCGCGATACATGCCCTGACCGCAAGCCTCGCCGGTGTGGCGCGCGGTGCGACGGCGCCTGCATCGCCAGACCCGTCGGTGCCGTCGAACGCGCCGGCGACCCTGGCGGCGGCCCTGCTGCAATTGCTGAACCAGGTTCCCGGCGCGAGCGGCGCGGCCATCGATGCGCGCTGCACCGAGAAGACCGAGACCGCCAAACATGCGCTGGCACTCGCCTCCAGCGTGGTGCAGCGCGCCGAATTTCTGCAATCCTTGCCCGCTGCGGGCGTTGCGGATGAAACAGATGAAAAGGCGAAGATCGAACAATGGCGCACTTTCCCGGAGGCTTCAGACGGTGAATTGCAGACCTTGCTCGCGCGTCGCTTTTCCGATTGGCGCAATGCAAGCAGCCAGGAACGGCAACGCGACCGCGATGCGCGCCGGACGCATGAACGCGAGCTGAGCGCCGAACAAAGGAAACGGCGTCTCGCCGTCATGCAGCGTCACGTCGAGTCGGCCGAAGCGGCGCTCGCCGCAGGCGAGGTGGCGGAACTGACGCGCCTGATGACGGTGATCGACGACGCGCTCAAGCCCGGTCCGGTGAATGCTGCGCTTGCCCGGCGCATCGAATCCCTCCGCCAGGAACAGCTGCGCCTGCGCGACTGGCAGCGCTGGAGCGGCGGACAGCGGCGCGAGGAACTGGTGGCCGAGGCGCAGGGTCTGGCCAAGGTGGCCGGCGAAAAAGCCGCGCTCAGGACCCATGCCGATGCCATCGAGAAACTGCGCGAGCGCTGGAAGGAGCTGGACAAGCTCGGCGGCGCGACCAACAGGACGTTATGGCTCGCCTTCGACGGCGCCTTGAAGGCCGCCTACGTACCGGTGGCGGCGCATCTGGACAAACTCAAGATTGCGCGCAACGAGAATCTCCTCGCACGCAACCGGGTGATCGATGGCCTGGTCGACGCGCGGGCGAAATTCTTCCCCGCTGCGCCGGAAGAGGGGAATTCTCCTGCTCCCGCCCCGGCCGCGGGCAACCGGCCGGACTGGCGTGCGATGGCCCGCACCCTTGAAGAAGCCAGAATCGCCTGGCGTAAATTGGGACCGGTGGAGCACACCGTGCCGCGCAAGGCACAAAAGGGCGACAACGCGGTGACTGCGCGTTACGCCGCAGCCCTCCAGGTCCTGGAGGCCTCGCTGACCCTGGCCTGTCGCGAGGCAAGCCAGGAGCGTGAACGACTCATCGCCGCCGCGAAGAACCTCGGCGAGTCGAAGCCGCTCGCGCGGGATGCGATCGACAGGGCACGCGGGCTGCAAGCGCAATGGCAAGCCCATGCCAAGGCCCTGCCTTTGCCGCGACGCGAAGAGAATGCGCTGTGGAGCGCGTTCAAAGCGGCCACCGATGCCATATTCATCGCGCGCGACGCCGCCCGCGCCGCCCGCGAAACCGAAGCCGGCGAACAGGTCAGGGCGCGCGAAGCGATCATCGAGGGCCTGCTCGCGCTTCCCGCCGCGAATTCCACCCGCGGCGCGCAGGAGATCAAGCGCGCGCTGGCGAATGCCGAGACGGCCTGGCGCGCCTCCGGCGAAGTCGCCAGGCCGCACGCCGCCGGGCTGGACGCGCGTTACCGCGCCGCGCGCGATGCGGCGGCGACGCGGCTGCGTGACATTGCCGGCCATGCGGCGCAGGCGCGCTTTGATGCCCTCATCGCGGCGATGCGGCTATGCGATGAGCGCGAAGCGGCCGCTGAACTCGGCCCCGATCTGGAGGCCCGCTGGAGCGCCGTTGAAAATCTTCCCGATGCCTGGATACCCGCCATGGAAGCGCGTTTCCGCGGCATTTCCGCTCCCAAGGCCGACCCTCAGCCCGGCCCCCGGTCCGGCATGGGCTCTGATGCAGGCCTGCCCGATACCCTGTTGAAACTCGAGGTCGCCTGCGGCATCGACACCCCGAGCGAGTTCATGGCCGCGCGGCAACAATTGAAAATGCGCGCGCTGAAAGACGCGATGGAAGGCCGCCGGGCCGGCGTGAGCACGCCGGCGGATATCGAGCGCTGGTTGCTCGACGCCGCCGCCGCGCCCCGTCCCGATGAGGTGTCGCGAGAGCGACTGGGGAAAATCATCGCCGCAGTCCGGGTTCGCCCTCCGGGGTGAGAACCGTGCTGAAATAAACAGGGTAGTGTGATCGGCTCGCAACCCGGTGTTCCCCCACACCAAGCGGACCCGTCGGGGATCGCGCTGAGCCCGGCTCGCTAGGGCGCGCGCTCCGGCGGCCGGGAAGCGTTTCCCTTGACCGGCCGGAAGAAGGCCGGATGCATGAAAAAGCGTGCCGCCATGATGAGCGCGCCGACGAGCAGGAGGCCGACGCCGACGACAAGCGGCACGCCGACGCCCAATACAAGCCCCGCCGATGCCGGCTTGGCGAGTGACACGCACGATTCTGCGAACACCCAGGTCAGGGTCGTGGCCCCCAGCAGGGGCAGGACGGCGAGCACGAGCACGTTTTTCCCCGAGAAGATCCCGGTTTTGCGGTACACGAGGGGGCAGGCATAGCCGGTAAGGGCGTAGGCGAAAGCAACGAGCAGCGCAGTGGAAAGAATCGAGTCCGCGAGGACGTCGGTGCTCCAGAAAGAGAGTGCGGCGAACCACGCGCAGGAACCGGCACCCAGGGTCCACGTCGCCGCGTGGGGCGTCTGGAACCGCGGGTGGACGCTCGCCAATGCGGCGGGTAAAGCACCCGCCGCGGCCATGGACAGCACGCAGCGCGTGGTCGGGATCACGGTCGTCTGCGCAGCGGCAACGGCAGAGGTCAGCACCCCGAGGATGAGCAGCCGGTCCCACGGTGGAGGCAGCACGTCGCGCGCGAGTGCCGAGAAGACGTCGTCCGCGTGCTCGGCGAGAAACCCCGATCCGTGCACGGACTGCGCGGCGGTGGCGACGAGCACATAGACGAACAGCAGGATCACGACGCTCGCCAGGCCCGCGCGCCCGGAAGTGCGGATGGAATTGCGGGTCTCCTCGTTCATGGAAAGAGCGCTTTCCCATCCCCAATAGAGGAAGATGGAAGCGAGGATCGCGCTCGCAAACGCCGAGGAGCTTTCGACCGTTCCGGGGTTGAACCAGGACGCGGCGGGCTTCAGTGCATCTGCCGGAGCGCCGGGGCCCGTGGACGTTGCGAGCGCCGCGACGGTGAATACGATCAGGGCGATCAGTTCCAGCCCGAGCAACAGGTACTGGGTGCGCGCAGCCGATTCAATTCCGTGCGCGCAGATCCAGGTCATGAGCACCACCCAGGCCGTGCCGGCCAGAGCCACCGCGAGCCGGCTTTCCGCCAGAGCGTCCATTCCCAGAAGGCGGAACGTGTAGATGCCCGAAACCTGGGCGAGGCTTGCCATGACCAGGGTGCCTGACAACAACGTTGCCCAGCCGGCCATCCAGCCCATCCAAGGCCCCATACTGCGCGTGACCCACGCGAAGGTTGTCCCGCAGTCGGTGTCGACGCGATTCAGCCGGTCGAACGCCACCGCGATGCACAGTATCGGCAGAAATGCGATCAGCAGCACCGCCGGAGCCGCGGTGCTGCCGGGCCCCAGCTCCTTCGACACCAGGCCGAGCGTCGCGGCCAGGCTGTACGCGGGGGCGGTGGAGGCGATGCCGATCGCCAGCGCGGCGGCGAAGCCGATGGCGCCCGGGCGCAGGCCGTGGAGCGCGAAGGAAGACGACTCGCTCAAGGCAGAACCCTATTTTCGCTCGGACGTTCCGGCCCCCGGGGCCGCGCTCGAGGGAAACGAGGATTCGCGCACGGATTGGCAGACGGTAATGCGGTATTCGCTGAAGTACCGGTCGCGGCCGGCGGCCTGCGCGCGCAGGTGCTCGGGATGATTGCGCCACGCGGCGAGCGTTTCCTGGGATTCGAACTCGACGATCGCCACGCTCTCCCCGTCGGCGGACGCGTACTCGCGATATGAAACGAACCCCGGCATCGAAGTGGCGAGCTCGTACATGCGTGCGCCTGTCTTCTCGATCTCCTTCTCGACGCCCGGCCTGAGTCGCGAACGAAAGACGACGACAACCATGTTTTCTCCTGTTGAATGAAATTGCGAAGTGCCGGAGGCAGCCCGGCGTCAGATTTTGCCTGCCGGGTCTTTCCTGAGCAGGATCCTGTAGATCTCTTCCGGCGACCAATGCGGCGTTCCGGGCACCAGCGACGAGGACTTTTGCACGAGCACGAACTTGCCGTACTTTTCCCGCAGGTACTCCTCCTTGCGGGCGAGCGAGTCCAGGTTGTACGCGACGGCGGCGGGGCTCGCGAAGTTGGTGTGCTCCCAGATGAAGTAGACCTCGTTCAGCGACGGCTTGCCCCTGGCGACCGAGTCGAGCGGAGCCACGCATTTCCAGAGATACCCCGAATACACCGTCGTGCTGCGGGGGAGCGGCTCGATGCCGTGCTTCGGGTTGTCCTCGTCCATCCACAGGCAGAAGTCGAGCAAGCCGCCGAAGAGCTCGAGTGCGTCCTGTTCCAGCCCTCCCTTGAAGTACTTGCGGTGTCCGAGCACGCCCGTCATCTCGGCGTCGATCCCGCCCCACTTGTCCCCGGGTTTCTGCTCCTCGATGTACTCGTACAGTTTCTTCGCCTTCGCGCTGGGAATCAGCACGGGCAGCGAGTTGGCCTCATCGCCGTCGCCGAGTTGCGCGATGAAATAGGGGTGCTGTTTCGCGGTTTCCCATTGATCGAGGTGCCAGGTGAAGTCCCACGACGGCCCCCAGAGGTCAAATCCCTGGAACAGCCACTCCTGGATTTCGTCCCGCCATTTGATTTTCTTGGTGAATGCCTTGTTCTGCTTCTCCCACCAGCCGCTCGACAGCAAGGCGCACGGAAACAGGGTGCCGGTCACGGTGATCGGCACCGGCCTGGGCGGGCGCTTCCTGCCGAAAAGCAGCTTCGTGCGCAGGTCCGCGATTGACTCGTTTCCGCCAATCTCGGGGTCCCACGGCCCGCCGGGCCGCCCTATGAAGGCGCGATGCGCTTCCGGCCCGCGGCCCGTCATGTAGACCTTCATCGACTCGACGACGGTGATATCGCGCCCGGCGCGCGCGTCGCTGACTTTGATGCCGGTGCGCTCGACGCCGGAAACCTCAGCGGCAGCGGCTGCGCGCGCCGCTACCGCCCCGTAGGGTTTTTTCCCGCCCGGGCGCCCTTGATATTGATGTCCTTCTTGGCCTTGATGCGCCGGGCGGTGATCGCGCCTTGCGCCACCAGGTCCTCGATATTGACGTTGGCGCCGGACTCGAGATCCTCGATCGTGATGCCGGCGCTTTCCGCGGCGGCGGGATCGTGCTCCTTGACGGCGGCGAGGACTTGCTGCGCCTGCTTCAGCACCTCACCGTCGGCGAGATCGTCGGCCCTTTCCAGGTCGCTCTTCACGAGCTGCTGCCGCGCCTTGTCCGCCGGATCGCGCTCGAGCGATTCCATCTCGACGCGGCTCCATTTCTTCCTGATCAGGGCCTTCAGCCCGGCGTAGGCGTCCTTGACCGCCTGCTCGGCGGTCGGCTTCAGCGCGGCGGTGGCACCCGCGATGATGGCGCTGAAGATGAGCGACAACGGTTCCATGGTTCCCCCTTGCGGTCTTGGGGCCGCGTCCAACGCTACAAGCCCGGAAATACAGACGTGTGAAGCATGATACGCGCGTGCATCGAGGTAGTCATCGACCGGCCGGCCGTCTGCGAAAAGGCAGCTTCCGCCGCCTTTGAGGTCGTTCTACTCGGTCTGGTGCCCCTAGCCGAGGCGGTCTCGCGGACGCATTCCCGCGCCGCGATACGCGCGGATGCGCGCGCTCCGGTCGAGAAGGCCCAGCCCTCGTGGCCTGTCATTCAGGTTTGATCGCCGAAGCCCTGATCACCTTCCCCCATTTCTCCGCCTGCGCGCGGATCAACGCCGCGAACTCCGCCGGGGTTCCCGCAAGCGGCACCGCGCCTTCGAATTCCAGGCGCTCCTGCCATTCGCGCGTGGCCGTGACGCGTGCAATCTGCGCGCGGATTTCATCGAGCACCGTCGCGGGCGTGCCCCGGGGCGCGAGGATGCCGTAGGCGAGGGTGCTCTCGAATTCGGGCAGGCCCGATTCGGCCACCGTCGGCACCTCCGGCAGCTGCGGCATGCGCTGCGCGCCGGTGACCGCGATCGCGCGCAGGCGGCCCGAGCGTATCTGGGGAAGCGCCGCGGGAATGACGCTGAACATCATCGGCACCTGCCCGCCGATCACATCGGTGATCGCGGGCGAGGTTCCCTTGTAGGGCACGTGCGTCAGCTTGATGCCGGCGAGGGCCTGCAGCAGTTCGCCCGAAAGGTGGGAGCCCGTGCCGTTGCCGCTCGATGCGTAGTTGAGCTCACCCGGTATTGCCTTGGCCATGGCGACGATATCGCCGACCGAGCGCAGACCTGAGCCCGGGTAGGCCACCAGCACCAGCGGCGCGGAGGCGAGCAGGCTGATCGGCACGAAATCGCGCTGCGGATCGTAGCCGGCTTTCGTATACAGCGCCGGGTTGATCGCGAGCGTCCCGGTGTGCCCGAGGAGCAGCGTGTAGCCGTCCGGTGCTGCGCGCGCGGCGAACTCGGTGCCGATGTTTCCGCCCGCCCCCGGGCGGTTCTCCACCAGCACCTGCTGCTTCCAGGCTTCGGAGAGTTTCTGCGCGAGGAGCCGCGCGAACACGTCGTTCCCGCCCGAGGGAGGGAAGGGGACCACCAGGTGCACCGGCTTGGCCGGATAGGCCTGCGCCAGGGCGTCGGCGGCAGGCGCGAACGCCAGCAGCAGGGCGAGGAAGGCGCGCATCATGTCTTCTCCGTCAGGAACGATCCAGGGAGCGGCGAACCGGCGCGCGGAACTCATCGATACAGCCCGGGCTGCTCCGCGAGCCACTTCTGGATGATCGCGGCGATCTCCAGGTTGTTCCTGTCCATGATCAGCATGTGGCCGTTGCCGCGTATGCCCATCTGCGGCAAATCGGCGATGCGCACGCTCCCGCCGGCCTTGCGGATCTGCTCGAAGTACGTCTCCGCAGTTTTCCGCAGCGTTGCCCAGCGCGCATCGACGTCGAAATAGTCGCCGAACACGGCGAGCACCGGGATGTTCTTCAGCGCTGTGGCCTGGTCGGCGTCGCCGATGCCGGCGGGCTCGACCACTACCAGAGCTTTGACCTTGTCGGGTCGCGCCTGCGCCGCCTTGAACGCGAAGAGAGCCCCCTGGCTGTGGACCACGATGACGCAGGGACAGACCTTGTCCACCAACGCGATGTAGGCGTCGGTCACCGCCTGGTCGGTGGAGAGCCAGCGCGGCACCAGCTGCCGCGTGAAATCGTCGTAGGCCTCGACCGGGAAGCGGTTGCCGGGAAGGACTCTGCGCCTTGCGGGATCTTCGCTGTAGGTGCCGGCGCCGCCGCCGATGCGAAAGCGCTCATAGGGATCGGTCTTGGTGAGGAAGATCGGCTGCCCGGCGAAGATGTCCGGCGACGCGAATCCGGAGCGGCCGCGCTCGACCGCGTCGGAGTTGTAGCTGTCCCAGCCCCGGCGAACGAAATAATTCAGCCACCCGGGGCGGCCGTCGGGCGTGGTCTCGAAGGACGCGCCGGTCAGCCCGCCGCCGTGCCACAGGAGCAACGGGAGTGCGCCGCGCCGGTTCGCGGGCAGGAAGTACTGCACGTAGGCCTGCTCGACCTGGTAGGTCCCGTTCGGATCGAGTTTGGTCAGAGGACCCGTGGGCGTGCGCCGGATCTCGGTCACCGGCTTGCCCGACACCACCACGGTGCGCCCGCCGACGTGGAGGGAGCCCATGTCGCGCAGTACGAGCGGTCCTTCGGTGGCGCAGCCCGCGAGAGAGAGGATCAGCAGCGGGAGCGCGCGCGCCGCGCGTCGGCGGCAGCGCGCGGTTGGCCCCGACAGTCGTCGCGTATCTTGCAGCGTGATCATGGCTTCCTCGCCGTCGGTCAAAGGCCACCCCGCTTGAGTATCACCTCCTCAAAGGACCTGGCCCACTTGTCTCTCTGGTCGAGCGCGACCGCCGGGTCTACCAGCGTGAAACGCCACCGGGTGAGCGGCGACGGCACCTCGGTGTTTGTCGGGACATAATCCATCGACAGCATCAGTTTCTGCGCTTCGGCGGACAGCATGAAATCGTAGAAGAGCAGCGCGGCGTTCGGATGCGGTGCGCGGCGCGCGATGCCCATGCCGCTGGTGCGCGCGACCGCCGGCTCCAGCACGAACCAGTCGATCGCCGCACCCTTGCGCTTGGCGGGTTCCGGCAGGAACTGGTAGACCGTCAGCGCGAGCGGCACTTCGCCCGCGACGACCATGTTGTTGAGCAGCGAATGCCCGGTGCGCACCGAGATGCCGTTGCGGCCCACCAGGTCGCGGAAGAACCTGATGCCCTTCTCCTCGCCCATGTCCAGGACCACGGTCGAGTACCACTCCGGGACGTTGGCCTCGATGCCGAGTTTGCCCTTCCACTTCGGGTCGAGCAGGTCCTGGAAAGTCCTGGGCAAGTCTTCTTTTCTGACGAGGTTCGTGTTGTAGGCCTGCACCCAGACCGACAGGTAGGTCGCCACCCATTCGCGATGGGGCCGCAGCGCGCCGGCGATCAGCTGCGTCGAAGGCGGTAATGCGACGGGTTGCAGGATTTTTTCCCGATGCAGCGTCTCCATTTCGAGCGCGGAGGAGTGGATCGCATCGACCTCGTAGCGCCTGGCCGCCGCTTCGGCGAGGGTTCGCTGCAGCACTTTCTCCGACCCGGCACGCCAGACCTTGACCTTGACGCCGTATTTTTTCTCGAACGCGCCGGTCAGCGGCGGCAGGTCCTTTTCGGCGAAGCTCGTATACAGCGCGAACGAGCCTTCCTTTTGCGCCGCCGCAATCAGCTTCTGCGCCCGATCCGGGCCGTCATACCGCGCGAGCGACTCATCCTGCGCGAAGCCGGGCAGGGCCGTCGCCAGTGCCGCTAGGGGCAGTACCCAACGGCGTATGTTTCGTGTCCGGAGCATGTTCTTCCTTCGCTCGCGCGTGCGGCCGGGCGAGCGCTTGAGGTTGGCACTGCACTAATCTAACATCGTGAACTTCCGCGCGCCAATCGGTCCGGGGCGCGCTCTGGAGCGAAGGAGACACCATGCAGGTAACCGATCAGGACGACAAGCAGCACATCGCGCGTGCGGCCGGCAAGGCGACGGCGAAGAAGCCGTCGTTCTTCAAGATGCGCGCCCAGATGCTCGACAAGGGGCGCACCAACACCGCGCTCGCCAGGACCGACAACCTGTGGGCGATCCTCAAGGTCTACGCCTCCGGCGGCGAGAACGCTCTGCACACGCATCCCAACGAAGACCACACCTTCATCGTGTTGCAGGGCAGCGCGCGCTACTACGACGCGGACGGAGGCCATAGGGACGTCGGCAAGCACGAGGGGATCATGCTGCCCGCCGGTGCGTATTACTGGTTCGAGGCCACCAGCAAAGAGCCGCTGGTGCTGGTGCGGATCGGTTGCCGGGTGGGACGCGAGGACGCTTCCGGCCGGCTCAATATCCGCGGCGAGCCCATGCCCGGCGATTCGAAGGAGAACAAGCGCGTTCCCGTGGTGGTTCGCGACGGCGAGTTCTTCGAGTAACCGATCGAGCAGGGCCTGAACATGGCGGCGACAGATACCCGGGGTCGCGGGATAGACGGGGTCATCATTTCGGCCGATTCCCACGTGATGGAGCCGGTCGATCTCTGGAAGAGGGGAGTGCCGGAAGAATATCGCGAGGCCGCACCGCTGTTTCCGCCTCATAAATTGGGCGAAGGATTCCAGCGGCGCGAGGGCGGATCGGATCCGAACGCGCGGATCAAGGAGATGGAAGTCGACGGCCTGAGCGCCGAAGTGCTCTATCCGACGCTCCTCTTGAGTCTCTACGCTCTCAAGGATGCCGGACTGCAGGAAGCCTGCTTCCGCGCCTACAACGACTGGTTGATCGAATATTGCAGCGCGAACCGGAACCGTCTTATCGGCATTCCGGCCATCTCCGTTTATAACGTCGACCATGCAGTCAAGGAGCTGGAACGTTGCCGCAAGGCAGGGCTCAAAGGGGCGTTGATCTGGCAGGCGCCCCATCCGGATCTGCCTTTTCATTCAGGCCACTACGACAAATTCTGGGCGTCGGCTCAGGACCTGGATGCGCCCGTCAGCATGCACATCCTGACGGGCCACAGCTATCACAGCAAGGAAAGAAAAGGCATCGAGCATTACCGCGGCAGCGTCAACCTGAAGCTCGCGGACGTCACCAACGCGCTCTTCGACTTTATTTTCTACGGCGTGCTGGAGCGATACCCGAAACTGAAGCTCGTGACGGTGGAAAACGAATCCGGCTGGCTCCCCTTCATGGTCCAGCAGTGGGACTATTACTTTCGCCGCTTCCGCGGCGTGAACCCGCCGCCGTTCGCCCGGGACCCGAGCGAGACCGTTCGCAATCAGGTCTTTTCCTGCTTCTTCAACGATTCGGTCTGCGGCCGCAACCTGGAGTGGTGGGGTCAGGATAACCTCATGTGGTCGAATGATTTTCCCCATGCCAATTCGACCTGGCCGAATTCGATCAAGGTCATCCGGCGCGATCTGGGCCACCTGCCTGTGGAGACACAAACGAAAGTGCTGGCCGCGAATGCATGCAGGTTGTACGGCCTCGACATGTCGGCACTCCCGGCCGGACTTTCCAGGGCGGCGCAGGCAGCGCAAGGCGCGCAAGCGGCGGCTTAGCGGGCTTTTGAAAAACGAAGCGCTGTCATTCTGAGGAGCAAAGCGACGAAGAATCTGCTCTTCCAGGTGATTGATTCAACGCAACAGCAGATCCTTCGCTGCGCTCAGGATGACAAGGAATAAGCCCGCCTGAGGGTTCGGTCTGTGTTCGTCCAATTTTCACGCGTGATGGTTTCCGCGTTTCTGCTGGCCGTTGCGGCCCCTTCCGCATCGGCACAATCGTTCGCCGAGCTGGCATCCAACGACAGCCCTTCCCGTCATCAACGGCTGGCGGAAGCGGCACAACAAGAAGGCTCTTTGACCGTCTACACCTCCAATGCTGCAGAAACGATCGAGGTCCTTCGCGCCGATTTCGAAAAGCGCTATGGCGTCCGCGTCAATGTCTGGCGGGCATCCTCGGCCAAGGTGTTGCAGCGCATGGTGGCGGAAAAAAGAGCGAACCGCTGGGACTTCGACGCGGTCAGCGTTTCTTCGCCGGAACTCGAAGCGCTGTATCGGGAAAAACTTCTGCAGGAAGTCAATTCCGGTTTGCACAAGGAAATGCTGGAAGGCACCCTGCCCGCCCATCGCGGCTGGGCTCCGCAATTCATCAACGTTTTCGTGCAGGCGTACAACACCCATGCAGTCAGAAGTGAGGATCTGCCCAAACGCTGGGCCGATCTGCTCGACGCGAGATGGAGAGGCAAGCTGGGCGTGGAGGCGAAAGCCGGCGAATGGTATTGCAGGCTGCTCAAGAATCTGGGCGAGGGAAAAGGCACGGAACTCTTCCGGGAGATCGCGGCGCGCAACGGCTGGTCGGTGCGCAGCGGCAATTCGGTTCTGGCCAACATGGTGGTATCGGGCGAGGTGCCGCTGGCGCTGGCCGTTTACAGCCACATGATCGAGCAGGCCAAGCAACAAGGCGCGCCCGTCGACTGGTTTGCGATCGATCCGGTGATCGGACGTTCGAACGGCATAGGCGTATCGCGCAAACCCCCTCATCCGAATGCCGCCTTGCTGTTTTATGAATACACGCTCGGCGATGCGCAGCCGCTGATGCTGAAGTTGAATTATCTGTCGCCGGTGAAGAAACTGGCCTCCCCGCTGCGCGATGCCAGGATTCTGCTCGTCGACCCGGCGGCGGACAGCGCGGAAGTCGAACGTTGCGACAATGCCTACGACGCGCTGATCAAGACGAAAAAGCAATGATCACCACCGGCGCCGCCCCGGCCCGATCCAACCGCAAGCGCGACATGGTCGCCGACGGGGACGTGCGCATCGAAGTGATTGCCGAAGGCGCGGGGCCGCTGGTCGTGGTCCTGCCCTCGCGCGGCCGCGATTCGGAGGATTACGACGAAGTCGCCTCGGGGATCGCGAAAGCCGGGTTTCGCGTGCTGCGCCCGCAGCCGCGCGGCACGTGCCGCAGCACCGGGCCGATGAAGGGCCTGACGCTCCACGATTTCGCGCGCGACGTGGCGGCGGTGATCGAGCATGCGGGCGGCGGCCCCGCGGTCGTCGCCGGGCATGCCTTCGGCAACTGGATCGCGCGCATGACCGCGGTCGATCATCCCCGGCTCGTTCGCGGCGTGGCCATTCTCGCGGCCGCCGCCAAGACCTATCCCGGGGCGCTCTCCGAAGCCGTCACAAGGAGCGCCGACATCACGCTTGCAGAGGACGAGCGCCTGAAATACTTGCGCTCGACGTTCTTCGCGCCGGGTCACGACGCCGGCGTGTGGCTGAAAGGCTGGTATCCCGAAGCGAACGAAAGCCAATTCGCCGCCGGCCGGGCCACCCGGCAGGAAGAATGGTGGGGGGCGGGCACAGCGCCGCTGCTCGACCTTCAGGCGGCGCTCGATCCCTTCAAACCGCGCGCGGCAATGAACGAGCTGAGGGACGAGTTCGGCGAGCGCGTCACGCTCGTCGTGATCCCGGATGCGGGCCACGCCCTCATCCCCGAGCAGCCCGCCGCCGTCATAGCCGCGATCGTCGCGTGGATGCGAAAACTCCCGCGGTAGCGGGATCAGTTTTGGCTCTCCCCCGTCAGCTTCGATCTCTTTCTTCGTCTGCGCGCGGACCCATGCCTCGAATTCTGCGGCAGTTCCCTGCAGCGGGAAGGCACTTCCCGGACGAAACTGTCGCCTGCAGGAGACAAATGTCCGCAAGATCGCCAAAAAACAGTCCGCGCGGCGCGCTTTGCTTGGCCGCACCGCAACTTCATGATATTGTCATCCGGCTACTTGGCGTCCCAGTCAAAGGGAGAAATTCATGTCCTATCGCTGCGTGGGCTTATGAGTTGGATCACACTGGTGGTGGTCCTGGTCGTGTGGACCTTAGTCGGGCTGGGGGTGGCCTATCTGTTCGGCCGCTTCGTACACGGAGTGGAGATCTCGGGAAGCGCCAGGGATCTCGCACCCCCCGTGTTGAGCCACCTGCGTATCGTGAAGCGCGCAAGGACGTCTTCGCGCGCGACAACCCAGACCAAAATGCGGCGCGAAGCCGCCGGCGGACGCCGCTCGCACTGAATCTCTTCCGCAGGGTGCTCGTCGCGGAAAGGGATATTCCTTTCCGGCAATAGGGCGAGTAGTTCTCACTCCGCTCCTTCGCCTCCAAGTACTTCTCCCTCGCCGCCCGAGTCTTGGGTGCGGCGGGTCGTCTCACCCTTCGGAAACCTCACCCTTCGGAAACGAACCGCTCAGCGCGACGAATTCTTCCGCGGCGTCCCATTGGACGAGGGTGCTTGCAGCGTTGGACGAGTTTGACCTGCGGGGGCTTCAGCAACTGAAGGGCGCACGCCCCGGCCCGGCGGGAATGCTCTCTGAATCAATTCCATACCTTTTGCAGAAATGCGAAAGCGCTGCTCTCCAGACCGCCTCGCGCTCGGGCGCTCGATCCCCGCCGCAATTCGGGAAAAGCGATCATCCCTTGTTCAGACGGATCTTGATATAGGTCAATAAAGCAAACCAGGAGACCCGTAGGATCGCCGAGGGGCAGGTTACATGGTCTCGGAGGCTACCCGTGTTCAGTCAACGGATCAGAAGCGTGATGGAGCGAAAGAAAATGCTCACCGCTCCGCCGGAAACCACCGTCGCCGAAGCCGCCAAGCTGATGGCAGGTAAGAACGCCGGCGCGGTCATGGTCGTCGAAAAGGAACGCCTGGTCGGAATTTTTACCGAGCGCGATGCCGTATTTCGAGTCGTGGCGCGGGGCCTTGATGCCCAGACCACCCGGCTGGCCGATGTGATGACGACCGCGCCGCAGACCGCAGATCCCGACAAGACATTCGGGTACGCGTTGCGCATGATGCACGAGAACGGCTTCCGCCACGTGCCGGTGATCGAAAACGGCAAACCTGTCGGGATCGTCTCGGCTCGCTATACGCTGGATCCGGAAATGGAAGAGTTCGTATCCGAAGCGCAACGGCGAGAGCATATCCGCTAGTGTCCTGAGTCAATGATTCGCGGCATGAATACGCTCCCGTCATTCCCGCGAAGGCGGGAATCCAGTGTCTTGAAAAGTCTCTGGATCCCGGCTCATGTCGCTTTCGCGACGTGGCCGGAATGACGGTATGAATATGCAACGCATTGGCGATTCACGACGCTAGCATCGGGAAGGGCGGAAGGCCGCTGAAACCCTGGTACGTCGTTCCGCCGGCGGCACCCGTCCGAACCGGAGTCTCAGCACGACTCCGCGTCCAGCCGTTACCATACGCCCATGCTGCGCAACGATGCCGATTCCTGGGGCGCCCCGGCCAAGCTGTTTCACTGGGTGATGGCGGCCCTGATCCTGGCGCAGATCGCGCTCGGCGTGATGGCGGCGAGCTGGCGGGTGTCGCCGACGAAGCTCGAGCTTTTTTTCTGGCACAAGTCGACCGGCATGCTGATCCTCGCGCTGGTGGCGCTGCGGCTCCTGTGGCGGCTCGCCAATCCCACGCCGGCATTGCCCGCCGGCATGCCCGCCTGGGAGCGCGCCGCCGCGCAGCTGAGCCATGGGCTCCTCTACGTGCTGATGATCGCCCTGCCCATAACCGGCTGGATCGTCAACTCCGCCTCCAGTATTCCGTTCCGGATTTTCTGGCTGATCCCGCTGCCCGCGATCGTGGCGCCGGACAAGCCCACCGCCGACCTCGTCGCGCTGGTGCACGGCGGGCTCTTCGCGCTGCTCGCGCTCGTGCTCGTCGCGCACATCGGCGCGGCGCTGCGGCATCACTTCGTCAAACGCAATACCGTGCTCGAGCGAATGCTGCCCGGCACCTGGAGAACGCCATGAAAAAAATCGCCGCCGTGCTCGGACTCTGCGGCCTCTCGGCCTTCGCGCTCGACCCCGCTCAAGGCGCGGACTGGAAAATGGATCCGGCCGGCAGCAAGCTCGAGTTCATCGCCACCTTCGAGAAGACCGCGGCTCCGGGCGTGTTCAAGGAGTTCGATGCGCGCCTGCGCTTCGATCCGGACAAGCCCGCCGGGAGCAGCCTCGAAGTCACCGTCAAGGTCACGAGCGCCGACATGAACATCGCGGACGTGAACAAGGAAATCCGCGGCAAGGACTGGTTCGACTATGCCGGCTTTCCGCAGGCTGAGTTCCGCTCGACCGACCTGCGCCGCACCGAAGGCAATCGGTATGTGGCGCACGGCGCGCTGTCTTTGAAAGGCGTGAAGCAGCCGCTCGAGGTGCCGTTCACCTGGACCGGCTCGTCCGACGGCGCCGTCATGGAAGGCGAGCTGACGGTGAAGCGCGGCGCGTTCGGCATCGGCGCGGGCGAATGGGCGGCGAGCAACGTCATCGGCGCCGACGTGAAAGTGAAATTCAAGGTGAAGTTGCGCAAGGCCGGCTAAAGATGCGCCTGCCCCCTCATCGCGCCGGTCTCGCGGCGGCGCTCTTATCGACAACGCTCGCGCTGATGCTCGCGGGCTGCGCGCCGCTCGTGCGCGAGCCGGCACCCGCGCCTGCCGCTCCGCCGGCGGAGTTTCCGGAAGGCCATTACCGGGAGGCCCTGGCGCAGGGGAAGCCCGTGTTTCGCGTCGATCCGGCCGAGTCGCTCATTGTGATCGAGGTGCGCCGCTCAGGCTCGCTCGCGCGCCTGGGGCACGACCACGTCGTCGCCAGCCGTGAGGTCGTCGGCTATGTCGCGCCGGAGGAAGGCCGCGCCGACCTGGTTGTCGCGCTCGAGCGCCTGACGGTGGACGAAGCGTCGCTGCGCACCGAGGCCGGCTTCGACACGCAACCCACCGAGTCCGACGTCGAGGGAACGCGCGCCAATATGCTGGAAAAAGTTCTCGAGGCCGAAAAATTTCCGTTCGCGCTCATCGGGGTGAGCGGCGTGGGCGCGAAACAAGGGGAGGTCACGCTGAGCGTCGCGATCACGCTGCACGGCACGACGCGCACGCTGCAGGCGCCGGCGAGAATCGACGCCAGTGCCGACCGGATGAGCGTGACCGGGCGGCTCTCGTTCGACCAGACCGATTTCGGCATCACGCCCTACTCGCTCCTGGGCGGCGCCATCGCGGTGAAGAACGGCGTCGATCTGCGCTTCCGCATCCAAGCGCGCCGCCTGTCCGGCGCGGGGTAGCTATCGTCCCACCCCGGTCCGAGGGCGGCGATCTTGAGCGCCTCGATGTCGGAAGCGTCGTGTTTGCGTCCGGCACAATGCGGACGCCCCGGGACCCCGGGCCGTCTTTATTTCTCCTGGGCCGGTTTGCTCGCCGCCTCGGGGGATTGCGGTCCTTTCTTCTTCCTCCCGTGTTTTTGAGAACTCTCATCCGGCGGAATTGAAATCCGCGGTGCCCATTCCAGCCAATCCTTCTCCGGCTGGTCGTAGAGGAAGAATGACGTTCCGTTCCTTGCTTGCCTGGCTTTCGGATCGTTCGGGGTGGCGAATACAATCCCCCCTCCCACGAGCGATTTCAGCGACTCCACATTGACTTCCAGGCCGCTGAACAGGCCAAACTTCACGTCCGCTCCGCTCGAATTCCAGAACTTCGAGCCGCTGCGCACCAGTTTCACGTAGCGCGGCTTGATCCGCACGTGGATTTCCGCGGCGGTCGCATCCGCGCTGAGCTGGACGGCCCGTACCGCACCCACCTCGATGCCTCGATAGTAGACAGGCGAACTGGGCTTCAAGGACCCGAGGCGCCTGGTGTGCAGAACGACCTCCAGCCCCTCGGGCTCCAGCGCCGCCTGCGAGCCTTCCATGCCGACAAAATCCGATTTGGGTTCGCCGGTACCCGGCAATACCTGGATGTACGCACCGGTAATGACCGTTCCCAGGTTGGAGATGTCCTGAAGCTCCGTTCCGAGACGCACGATCCAGAACACCGATCCTTCCCTGGCGACCGAGGCGGCCGAGCGCAGCAGGCGCACCTCGACCATCACGTCGCGCAGATCGTCGCTCAACCTCACCGACTTCACCTCGCCGATCCGCACGCCGTTGTATTGGATCAGCGTTCGACCGGGCTTGAGGCCGCTGCCGTCCTTGAACCGGAGGGTGATCTTCGGACCGAACTCCCGGACCTGGTCATAGACGAGGTAACCTGCCACCAGTGCAGCAACCACGGGGACGACCCACATGACCGGAAAGCTCCACCGGTGCCGCTTCACCTTCGCCCGGGGCAGTTTGTCGACGGCCCCCGGATCCTCCTGCGAATCGGTCATGGTTTTTGCTCCGTTTTGTCCCAGATCAGGGTCGGGTCAAAACTGGCCGAAGCCAGAATGGTAAAGACCACCATGGCGGTGAACGCGACGAGCCCGCGGCCCGGCAGCACCGTGGCAATCTCTCCCAGCTTGACCAGGGCCACGAGTATTGCCAGGAGGAACACGTCGAGCATCGCCCACGGACCGATCACGTCGATGATCTTGTAAATCCAGGTGCGCTCCTGCCGCCAGAATGTGGACTTGAATTTCGTCGCAACGACCAGAAAGAAAAGGCCGAGCAGTTTGAAGATCGGGATCAGGATACTGGCGAGAAAGACGATCGTCGCTACCGGCCACTGACCGTCCTGATACAGTTTCACGCACCCGTCCCAAACGGTGCTTTCTGAATACGCTCCGTAGAAATCCATGCGCAAAATCGGATAGATATTGGCCGGCACAAAAAAAATCAGCGCCGCCAGCGAGAACGCTGCCGTGCGTGCAAGGCTGTCGACCGGGTGCTTGCCGATGACGGACCCGCAGCGAAAACACTCGGCCGCAGTGCCCGGTTTCAGCGCCTCGAACCGCTGCAGCAGACCGCAGGTCTTGCAAGCGATGATGGTTTCCACCCGGTCTCAGCCCCGTGATAGGAAATGCAACGAGCGGTGAGACGGCCCTGGCGAAGGCGCTAGCCCTTCTTGCCCGAAAAAAGCAGGAGCCCGCCGATCGCTATCGCCCCCACGCCGACCCAGACCGGGACGTTGACGGTCTGTTTCTCGTCAACCGACATCTTGATCGGACCAATCTTGGTGTCGTGGGTACTGGTGAAGCTGAACTTGCCATAGGCCAGCGCAAAGATGCCGGCGGCGATCAGTACGATTGCCACGATTCTGACTGCGCTCATATTGTCTCCTCCAAGGATAGATCGGTGGGACGTCAGGGAAATTATCCATGGCGTCGCAAGCCGATCTCTGTACGCTGGCGTACATACTGAGGGGAAAATGGCGAGTCGACCAAGCTAAGGGGCGTGCCTGTCGCGCTCAGGCGATGTCGGGAGCTACAGATTCCGTGCGTGAAATCGAAGGTGATCTTCGATGAAGCTCGCGATGAAAAAGTAGCTGTGGTCGTACCCCGCTTGCAGGCGAAGATCCAGGGGGACACCGGCGCCCCTGCAAGCCTCCTTCAATAGCTCGGGCTTGAGCTGGCTCTCCAGAAACTGGTCGTTCGCGCCCTGATCGACCCGAAGCGCCGGCCCCTTCCATCCGCGGCTCTCGATCAGGGCGCTCGCGTCGTAGTCGCGCCAAAGAGCGCGATCGGCGCCGAGATAGCCGGTCAGCGCTTTTTCGCCCCAGGGGCAGCGCATCGGCGAGCAGATCGGGGCAAAAGCCGACACCGACTTGTAGGTGTCCGGATTCTTGAGCGCGATGGTGAGCGCGCCGTGCCCGCCCATGGAGTGGCCGAAGATTCCCGTGCGCGCGGGATCGACGGCAAACGTCGATTCGATCAGCCGGGGTAATTCCTTCGCGACGTAGGAATACATCCGGTAGCCCCGCGACCAGGGTGCTTGCGTCGCGTCCACATAGAATCCCGCGCCCAAGCCGAAATCGTAGCTGTCGGCCTCGCCGGGAATCTTCAAGCCGCGCGGGCTGGTGTCGGGCACGACGATGGCGAGGCCGAGCTCCGCGGCCACGCGTTGCGCGCCTGCCTTGACGATGAAATTCTCTTCCGTGCAGGTGAGGCCGGAAAGCCAGTAGAGCACGGGCACCGGGTGTGCTTCGGTCTGCGGCGGAAGAAACACGCCGAAGCGCATGACAGACCCGGTTTCGCGCGACTCGTGGCTGTAGACGGCCTGGACGCCGCCGAAGCATTTGTTGCTGGAAACGCTGGTGATCGCCATCTTCGGGCGGCGCGAACTACGTGCGGCTCGAGATCAGTAGACCACGACCGAGCGTATGGATTTGCCCTCGTGCATCAGGTCAAAGCCCTGGTTGATGTCGGCGAGCTTCAACTTGTGCGTGATCAGGTCGTCGATGTTGATCTTCTTCTCCATGTACCAGTCGACGATTTTCGGCACGTCGCGCCGGCCCCTGGCGCCGCCGAAGGCGGTGCCTTTCCATACGCGGCCGGTGACCAGCTGGAACGGGCGCGTCTTGATTTCCTGGCCCGCGCCCGCGACGCCGATGATCACCGACACGCCCCAGCCCTTGTGGCAGCACTCCAGGGCCTGGCGCATCACGTCGACGTTGCCGATGCATTCGAAGCTGTAGTCGGCGCCGCCCTTGGTGAGGTTCACCAGGTGCGCGACCAGCTCGGTGCCGGCTTCCTTTGGATTGACGAAATGCGTCATGCCGAACTTCTCGGCGAGCGCCTTGCGCGCCGGATTGGTATCCACGCCGACGATCATGTTGGCGCCGGCCATGCGCGCGCCCTGGACCACGTTGAGCCCGATGCCGCCGAGACCGAATACCACGACGTTCGCCCCCGGCTCGACCTTGGCGGTGTTGATCACCGCGCCGATGCCGGTGGTCACCCCGCAGCCGATGTAGCACACCTTGTCGAACGGCGCGTCCTCGCGGATTTTCGCGAGCGCGATTTCGGGCACCACGGTGTAGTTGGCGAAAGTCGAAGTGCCCATGTAGTGGAAGAGTTTCTTGCCGCCCAGCGAAAAACGGCTGCTGCCGTCGGGCATCACGCCTTGACCTTGCGTGACGCGTATCGCCTGGCACAGATTGGTCTTGCCGGAGAGGCAGTATTCGCACTGCCGGCACTCCGGGGTGTAAAGCGGAATGACGTGATCGCCTTTTTTCACGCTGGCGACCCCCGGCCCCACTTCCACCACGACGCCCGCGCCCTCGTGGCCGAGAATCGCCGGGAACAGGCCCTCGGGGTCGGCGCCCGAGCGCGTGAACTCATCGGTATGGCAGATGCCGGTCGCCTTGATCTCGACCAGCACTTCGCCGGCCTTCGGCCCCTGCAATTGCACGGTTTCGATGGTGAGTGG
>Ga0137455_1000036_pt1 | contig 26899 bp, 21 predicted proteins | sample EasRivERMGT600_2_FD_102334 | JGI IMG/M metagenome (GOLD analysis project Ga0137455, IMG submission 102334) | Soil microbial communities from meander-bound floodplain in the East River, Colorado, USA - East River MetaG ERMGT600_2 | ecosystem: Environmental > Terrestrial > Soil > Floodplain ... | reverse complement strand
CGGGGGCGCGTGGCCGATGCTAGTGTCGCGCGCGCATGGAGCCTACGTCGTGATTACGACCGACGCCCTCACCGACCTGCTCGAGACGCTGGTCGACATCCCGAGCGAGACCGGCCAGGAGGCCGGCATCGCCGACTGGGTCGTCGAGCGCCTGCGCGCCTCGGGGCGCGGCGAGATCCTGCGCTCGGGGCACTCGGTGGTCTGGCGCGGACGCCCGGCCTCCGGGCGGCCGGCCCGCCCGCGGGTGGTGCTGGCCGGTCATCTCGACACCGTGCCCGCGAATGGCAACGCCGGCGCGCGCCGGGAGGGCGACCGCGTCTACGGCGTGGGCTCGAGCGACATGAAGGCGGGCGACGCCGTGCTGCTCGCGCTGATCGAGTCGCTCGACCTCGACGCGCTGCGCTTCGACCTCGCGGCGGTGTTCTACGACGCCGAGGAGGGCCCCGCCGATGGCAACGGCCTGCGCCGGGTGCTCGACGAGATGCCGTGGCTGCGCGAGGCCCGGCTCGCCGTCCTGCTCGAGCCGACCGACCTCAAGGTCGAGCTGGGATGCAGCGGCGCCCTCAACCTCGAGGTGCGGGTGTCGGGTCGCGCGGCGCACAGCGCGCGTCCCTGGCTGGGCGAGAACGCAGTCGGCCGCGGCGCCACCTGGCTCGCCGAGATCACGCGCTTTCCCGTGACCCCGGTCGAGGTGCAGGGGGTCGAGTACCGCGAGACGCTCCAGGTCACGACCCTCCACGCCGGACGGGCGCGCAACGTGGTCCCCGACGAGCTGGTCGCCAACCTCAATTACCGCTTCCCACCGGATCGCACGCTGGCCGACGCCGAGCGCCGCGTGCGCGCGCTGGTGCCCGCCGAGTTCGAGGCCCGCCGGGTCGACGGCGCGCCGCCCGGCCGCGTCTGCGCCGACGCCGCCGAGGTGAAGGAATTCGTGCGGCTCTCCGGCGCCGCCGTCGCCGGCAAGCAGGGCTGGACCGACGTCGCCCGCTTCACCGAGGCCGGGATCGCGGCGTTCAACTACGGGCCCGGCGTGGCCGAGATGGCGCACCGCCGCGACGAGTACTGCCCGGTCGCCAACCTCGAGCCGGCCTACCGGCATCTGGCCTCGTTCCTCGGGGCGCGCGCGTGAGCCGGCCGTCGCCGCCGCTCAACCCGCTGCTCACCGCGCCGGGCGAGTACCCGTTCGTGGCGCTCGAGCGCCGCGCGCGCGAGCTCGCGCCGCCGGACGTCGAGGTCATCCACTTCGGCATGGGCGATCCGCGCGAGGAGACTCCGGCGTTCATCCGCGACGCGCTGCGCGGTGCGGTGCCCGAGGTCTCGAGCTACCCGGCCGCCGCCGGACGGCCCGAGCTGCGCGCCGCCTGCGCGCGCTGGTTCGCGCGGCGCTTCGGCGTGACCCTCGACCCCGAGCTGCACCTGCTGCCCGCCAACGGCACCAAGGAGGCGGTGTTCCTGCTCGCGCAGGCGGTGGTGTCGCCCGAGCGGCGGGTGATCGTGATCCCCTCGCCGGCCTACCCGGTCTACGAGCCGGGCGCGCGCTTCGCCGGCGGCGAGCCGCTGCTGGTGCCGCTGCGGAGCGAGGACGGCTGGCGCTTCGATCCCGAGCGCGTGCCGCGCGCGGTGTGGGAGAAGACGGCGCTGCTCTGGCTCAACTACCCGCACAATCCGACCGGCGCCGTGATGAGCCGCGACGATCACGCCCGCGTGATCGAGACCGCGCGTCGCCACGGATTCTGGGTGGCCTCGGACGAGGCCTACGCGGAGCTGTGGTTCGACGCGCCGCCGTCGAGCCTGCTCGAGCACGGGCTCGACAACGCCCTCGCGCTGCATACCTTGAGCAAGCGCTCGGCGATGACCGGCTACCGCTCGGGCTTCATGGCCGGCGATCCGCGGCTGATCGCGGCGCTGCGCCGGTTCCGGCCCAACGTCGGCGTCGCCACCCCCGACTTCGTGCAGGCCGCCGCGATCGCGGCCTGGGACGACGACGCCCACCCCGCCGATCAGCGCGCGCGCTACGCCGCCAAGCGGACGCTGTTCCTCGAGGCCTTCGCGCGCCGGGGGTGGAGCGTCGAGGCCAGCACGGCCACCTTCTATCTGTGGATGCGGGCGCCGGGCGGCGACGACGTCGCCTTCGTCGAGTCGCTGATGCGCGCCGGCGTGGTCGCGACGCCGGGCTCGTTCCTGGGCGAGGCCGGCCGCGGCTTCGTCCGCTGGGCGCTGGTGCCCACCCTGGCGCAGTGCCGCGAGGCGCTGCGCCGGATCGCCGCGGTCCCGGATCCGGTGGCGCGGTGACCGCCGAGCACGAGCGCTGGAAGGCCGCGGTGGCCGAAGCGTGGGACGGCGCGCGGCCGCTGAACGATCCGGCGGTGCGCGGCGCGGTCGAGGCCGCGATCGCCGAGCTCGACGCCGGCCGGCTCCGCGTCGCCGAGAAGCGCGGCGACGAGTGGATCACCCATGGCTGGCTGCAGCAGGCGATCGGCCTCTACTTCCGGCTGCGGGCGCCGACGACGATCGAGGTCGGGCCCTTCGAGTACCACGACAAGGTACCGCTCAAGCGCGGTCTCGCGGCGGCCGGCGTGCGGGTGGTGCCGCCCGGGGTCGCGCGTTACGGCAGCCACCTCGAGTCCGGCGTCGTGCTGATGCCGGGCTACGTCAACATCGGCGCGCGGGTGGGCGAGGGCACGATGATCGACACCTGGGCGACGGTCGGCTCGTGCGCGCAGATCGGCCGGCGGGTCCATCTCTCGGGCGGCGTCGGCATCGGCGGCGTGCTCGAGCCGCCGCAGAGCCGCCCGGTGATCGTCGAGGACGACTGCTTCGTCGGCTCGCGTGCCGTGGTGGTCGAGGGGGTGTGGGTGGAGGAGGGCGCGGTGCTCGGCGCCGGCGTGGTCCTCACGGCGTCGACGCCGATCGTCGACGTCACCGGCTCGCGGCCGCAGCTCTCGCGCGGGCGCGTGCCGCCGCGCGCGGTCGTGATCCCCGGCACCATGCCGAAGGCATTCCCGGCGGGCGAGTTCGGCACGCCGTGCGTGCTGCTGATCGGGCGCCGCACCGAGTCGACGGACCGGAAGACGTCGCTCAATCAGGCCCTGCGGGAGTTCGCGGTACCGGTCTGACGTGACCTCTCGCCGCGCTCATCGATCCGCCGCCGTCAGGGACGCGCCGGAGTCACCCGTGGCGGCCTGGGTGCGCGCGCTGGCGCTGCTCGGCCTGGTGCTGCTCGTCCACTCGGGCGCGCTGGTGCTGCCGTTCCTGGGCGAGGACATCGCCTTCCTCGACGCCGCGCTGCGGCGGCCGCTCGGCGCGCTGCTCACCGAGGCGCCGCCGCTCGGCGGCGCGTGGCGACCGCTCGCGCGCGAGCTGCACTGGTGGCTGTGGGGGGCGCAAGCCGGGCTCGACGCGGGCGGGCTGCACCTCGTCGGCCTGATCGCCTTCCTCGGCGCGGTGGTACTGCTCTACGCCGTGGTCGCGCGCTGGCTGGGCCCGCGCCAGGCCGGGATCGCGGCGCTGACGCTCGCGCTGTTCCCGCCGGTGGGCGCGGTGCTGGCCTGGACCTCGCGCGTGCAGGAGCTGTCCGCACTGGCGTGGACGCTGGCAGCGCTGGTGTTCCACCAGCGCGGCCGGCCGACCGGCGCCGGCGTCGCCGCGGCCGCGGCGACGTTCTCGTGGGAGGGCGCCGCGATGGTCCCGGTGCTGCTCGCCGCCTACGACGCCAGCGGCGGATCGTCGCGCCAGACCGACAAGCGCGGCGCGCGGCTGGTGCCGCCGGTGATCGGCGTCGCGCTGGCGCTCGGTCTCGGTCTGGTCGTGCGCAGCGGCTGGCCGCGGGACGTGCCGTCCGCCTGGCTGGCCGGAGGCATCGCCGAGGTGTGGCGGCTGCCGATCGACTTCGCGCGGGCCTGGTGGCCGCCCGCCACGGTGAGCGGCGCGTTCGCGGCCGTGCGACAGGCGCCGCTCGCGGTCGGGCTGGCGGCGCTGGTGGCGATGGTGGCGGTGCCGGGAGGCCGGGCCGTCTCGCTCGGCGGGCGGGTCTCGCGGGGCACGCCGCTGCGCTTCGCGGTCGCCTGGGTGGCGATCGCCTCGCTGCCGGTGGCGGTGATGGCCGAGCCGTGGCGCGGCACCTCGTTCCTGCTCGCGGCGCCCGGCGTGTGCATCGCGCTCGCCGTGCTGTTCGCGCGCGCCGGCGTCTGGCCGCTGCGCGTCGCCTACGTCCTCGCGACCGTGGTGGCGATCGGCGCCAATTTCATGACCTCCCCGGTCGGCGGCGGCGACCCGCGGCACGACCTGACGCTCAACCAGGCGCGGGTGCGGGCCGAGGCCGACCGCACCGCGCTCCTGCTGGCACGGATCGAGCCGTGGTGCGCGGCGATCCGCGATGACGGCGAGACCTTCGTCACCGGCATGGAGCGGGACGCGACCTTCGCGTTCCTGTTCGGGCCCGGACTCCGGGTGGCGTGCCGCGACAGCAGCCGGGTGCGGCTGCTGGCCGCGCTGACGCCGGAGCTGGCGCGCGGTCGGTTCGGGCTGCTGCGGTTCGATCCGGCGGCGCTGCGGTTCGTGCACGAGCAGGCCGACGCCCGGGTGCGCCGCCTGATCGGCGAGAACGTCCTCGTGCGCGGGCGGCTCGACCTCGGCGTCGCGCTGCTCGAGGCCTCGCTGCGCGAGCGGGACGATCCGGAGGTGCGTTACCTGCTGACCGCCGCGCGTGCTGCCGCCGGGGACTCCGCCGGCGCCGCCGAGACCTGGGCGCAGGCGATCCGCGACGGGGCCCGGCCGCGCGCGGACTCGCTCACCGGTCGGCTGCTCGCCGGGCTGCCCGCGGCCATCGCCGACTCCGCCTTCCGGCCCACACGCCTGCTGGTGCGCGCGGTGCTGCTCGAGCCCACCATCGCCGCGCCGCACGCCGATCTCGGCCGCCACCTGCTGGCGCTGGGACGGCCGCGCACCGCCGCGATGGAGCTGGGGCTCGCCTACGGGATCGCGCGCCGCAGCGCGGACCTGGCCTGGCTGGCGACGGCCTACGAGGGCATCGGCGCGATCGACGAGGCCCGCGCCGCCTACCAGCGTGCGCTCGGCGAGGGGCTGCGTGGGCGCGAGTTCGATCGCGCGCGCGAGCGGTTCATGCGCCTGGAGCAGGCCGCGCAGGGTGGAGGGACGGCGCGTCTTGACCGTCCCCCGACGCCCCCCTAGACTCGCCGCCGCAATCCCGGAACCGCAAGCCAATGCCCCGGGAGCGCGGCGGTCGGCCGTCAGGTCGTCCGCCCGTTTTCTATGGGGAGATCATGGCGACGATCCGGCTAGAGGGACTCTCGGTGTTCGGGCATCATGGCGCCCGGCCGTACGAGAAGGAGGCGGGGCAGCGGCTCGAGGTCGATCTCGAGCTCGAGCCCAACGATGATCGCGCCGAGAAGAGCGACCGGCTCACCGACGCGGTGGACTACGACCAGCTCTACCGCACGGTGCGCGAGGTGGTCGAAGACCAGAGCTACCACCTGCTCGAGGCGCTGGCGGCGAGCACCGCGTCCACGATTCTCGACCGCTTCGCCGTGCGCCGGGTGCGGGTGCGGATCGCGAAGCAGAACCTGGGCTGGACGACCGGTGGCCGCGCCGTGATCGAAGTCGTGCGGGAGCGCTCATGAAGGCGTTCATTGGCCTCGGTTCCAACCTCGGCGAGCGCGAGACCCACGTGCGGCTCGCGCTCGACGACCTCGCACGCATGCCCGAGACCCAGCTGGTGCGCGCCTCGTCGCTCTACGACACCGAGCCGGTCGGCGAGGTCGACCAGCCCAACTACCTCAACGCCGTGGCGCAGATCGATACCGAGCTGACGGCGCGCCAGCTGCTGTGGAACCTGCAGCTGATCGAGCGCCGCCTCGGCCGCGTGCGCACGCGCAAGTGGGGCCCGCGCACGATCGATCTCGACCTGCTGCTCTACGGCGACCTGATCGTCGACGAGGCCGACCTGCAGGTGCCGCACGCCGAGATCCTCAAGCGCTCGTTCGTGCTGGTGCCGCTGCTGGAGCTGGACCCGGCCCTGGTCCATCCGGTCACCGGCGAGACGCTGGTCGCGCACCTCTCCGAGCTCAAGACCCGTCCGCCCGTAAAGCGCGGCACCCGACTCTGGAATTGAGGCCGGCCGCGGCCGCATGGACAACCGCTACATCGTCGTCGAGGGGGTCATCGGCGTCGGCAAGACCAGCCTGTCGCGGCTGCTCGCCGAGCGGCTGCAGGCGAAGCTGGTGCTCGAGGAGGTCGAGGAGAATCCGTTCCTCAAGGACTTCTATCGCGACCGCGAGCACTACGCGTTCCAGACCCAGATGCATTTCCTGTTCAGCCGCTACCAGCAGCAGCGAAATCTCAGGCAGATGGACCTGTTCAGCGAGCGGATGATCGCGGACTACCTGTTCCAGAAGGATCGCATCTTCGCCGGGCTCAACCTCTCGGAGCGCGAGCTGGTGCTCTACGAGAAGGTGGTGGGGTGGATGGAGCTCGACGTCATGAAGCCGGACGTCGTCGTCTACCTGCAGGCCGCCACCGAGACGCTGCTGGAGCGCATCGTGCGGCGCGGGCGGCCCTACGAGAAGGACATGGACCGCGGCTACATCGCCGAGCTGAACGAGGCCTACAACCACTTCTTCTTCCATTTCACCGAGGCGCCGCTGCTGGTGGTCAACACCAATGCGATCGACTTCGTCAGCAACGCCGAGGACTTCGAAGACCTGCGCAAGCGCATCGTGACCCATCGGCAGGGCACGACGTACTACGCGCCGATCGAGCGGGAGAGCGCGACATGAGCGGGGAGCGGACACGGGAGGCCGGGGCGTCGGGCGGGGTGCGGCCGCGGTGGACGGCGCCGCGGATCGTCGAGCTGAAGCGCAAGGGCACGCCGATCGCGGTGGTCACGGCCTACGACTACCCGATGGCGCGGCTGGCCGACGAGGCCGGAGTCGAGATCATCCTGGTCGGGGACAGCGTCGGCACCGTGCTGCTGGGTTACGAGACCACGCTGCCGGTCACGGTCGAGGACGTGCTGCATCACACCAAGGCGGTGACGCGGGCGCGGCCGACCGCGATGGTGGTCGCCGACCTGCCGTTCATGTCCTACCAGGTGAGCGCGGAGCAGGCAGTCGAGAACGCCGGGCGGATGGTGCAGGAGGGCGGGGCCGACGCGGTCAAGCTCGAGGGCGGCGAGCGGGTGGCGCCGGCGATCGCGCGCATCATCGAGATCGGCATCCCGGTGATGGGCCATCTCGGATTGACGCCGCAGTCGGTGCTCGCCTTCGGCGGCTACAAGGTGCAGGCGCGCGGCGAGGCCGATCAGGAGCGTCTGGTGCGCGAGGCCCGGCTGCTCGAGCAGGCGGGGTGCTTCTCGATCGTGCTCGAGGGCATCCCGGCGCGGCTCGGCGCCCTGGTCACCCGCGAGGTGTCGGTGCCCACGATCGGCATCGGCGCCGGGCCCGGCTGCGACGGCCAGGTGCTGGTGAGTCACGACCTGCTCGGGCTCTACCTGGGCCGCACGCCCAAGTTCGTGCGCCGCTACGCCGCGATGGCCGACACGATGCGCGACGCCTTCGGCCGCTACGTCGAGGACGTCAAGGCTCGCCGCTTCCCCTCCGAGGAGGAGTCGTACTGATCCCGGGGTCGCAGCCTTGATGCGTCGCGTCCGCCGCGTCGCCGAGGTCCGGCACGCCGTGGCCCGCTGGCGCCATGCCGGGCAGCGCATCGGGTTCGTGCCAACGATGGGCGCGATCCACGCCGGGCACCTCAGCCTGGTCGAGCGCGCCGGCCGCGACGCCGATCGCGTGGTCGCCAGCATCTTCGTCAACCCCCTCCAGTTCGGTCCGCGCGAGGACTACCGGCGCTACCCGCGGCCGGTCGCGTCCGACCGCCGCGGGCTCGAGCGCGCCGGCGTCGATCTGCTGTGGGAGCCGCGGGTGGAGGACCTCTATCCGCCGGGCCACGCGACCCGGGTGCGGGTGACGGAGATGTCGGACGTGCTCGAGGGCGCGTCGCGCCCCGGGCACTTCGAGGGCGTGGCGACCGTGGTGCTCGAGCTGCTGAACGTCGTCACGCCGGACACGCTCTGGCTGGGGCAGAAGGACGCCCAGCAGGCGCGGGTGATCGAGCGCGTGGTGACCGACCTCCACCTGCCGGTCCGGGTGCGGCGAGGCCCGACGGTGCGCGAGCGCGACGGGCTCGCGCTCTCGTCGCGCAACGCCTACCTCGGGCGCGAGGAGCGCGCCGACGCGGTGGCGCTGTCGCGCGGGCTGGCGGCCGCGCGGGCCGCGCTCGAGCGGGGCGAACGCTCGGCGCGACGCATCGAGGCGGCCGTGCGCCGGGTGTGGCGGGCGTACCCGCGCGTGCGCGAGGACTACGTCGCCGTGGTCGACGCCGTGACGCTGGCGCCGGCGCGGCGCATCGACGGCCGCGTGCTGGTGGCGGTCGCGGCCCGGGTGGGTCCGGCGCGGCTGATCGACAACTTCGAGTGGGAGCCGCGATGAATCGTCACCCACGGGTCGCCGCGCTGGTGCTGGCCGCCGGCCAGGGCACGCGGATGAACAGCGACCTGGCCAAGGTGCTGCACACGATGGCCGGCCGGCCGCTGCTCGCGCACGTGCTCTCGGCGCTCCACGCGCTGGGGCTCGGGCGCACGCTGGTGGTGATCGGCCACCAGGGCGATCGTGTGCGCGCGGCGTTCGCCGACGCCGAGGTCGAGTGGGTGGTGCAATCGGAGCAGCGCGGCACCGGCCACGCCGTGCTGGTCGCCGGCCCGGCGCTGGGCGGCTTCGAGGGCACGCTGCTGGTGGTCTGCGGCGACACGCCGCTGCTGCGCGCCGAGACCCTGGACGCGCTGCTCCAGGCCCACGAGGCCTCGCGCGCCGCGGTGACCGTGTTGTCGACCCGGGTTCCCGACCCGCGCGGCTACGGCCGGATCCTGCGCGGCAAGGGCGACACGATCACGGCTATCGTCGAGGATCGCGACGCCACCCCCGAGCAGAAGGCGATCGACGAGATCAACTCCGGGATCTACGCGTTCGACTACGCCGCGCTCACCGCCGCGCTGAGCGGGCTCACCGCCCACAACGCCCAGGGCGAGTACTACCTGACCGACACGGTGCGCCTGCTGCTCCAGCAGGGAAGGAAGACCGCCGTCCTGTGTGCGCCGGAGTGGCGCGAGCTGCTCGGCATCAACACGGTCGAGCAGCTCGAGGAGGCGGAACGGATCTATCAGCAGCTACGCCGCAACGGGCGCGGGGCCGTCCGATGAGCCGCCCGGCCCGCCCGGCCCGCCCGCCCCGCGCGCGGACCAGCGCCGGGCTGGAGCGGTTGTGGGCGCCGTGGCGCATGGCCTGGATCCGTTCGGCTGCGGAGCCGTCGGGTTGCCTCTTCTGCCGGGTGCGACGACTGCGCGATGATCGCGCCTCGCTGGTGCTGGTGCGGCGGCGGCACGCGCTGCTGATGCTCAACCGCTTTCCCTACACGCCGGCGCACCTGATGGTGGCGACCGCGCGCCACGCGCCCCGTTTCGAGTCGCTCGCGGCGGAGGAAGGCGCCGAGCTGCTCGAGCTGATCGGGCTGGCCGAGCGCGCGCTCGCGGCCGAGTACCGCCCGCATGGCATCAACTACGGCGCCAACGTCGGGCGGATCGCCGGCGCCGGGTTCCCCGGCCACCTGCACGTCCACCTGGTGCCGCGCTGGAGCGGCGACACCAACTTCATGACGGTGACCGGTGGCGTCCGGGTGCTGCCCGAGTCGCTGCCGCGGACCTGGAGCCGGCTGCGCCGGGCGTTGCGGGCGCTGGCGCGGGAGTAGAGGATGACCGCAGGCGGGGGGCGTCTCGCCCGTGCCGGGATCGTCCTGCTCGCGGTGGTGGTCGGCGCGCTCGTGCTATCGTGGGCGTGGGCCACGTTCCGGCCCCGGCGTTCGGCCCCCAGCACGGGGCCGGAGCGGCGTGTCATCCGGGTGCAGGTCTGGAACGGTTCGGGCGAAGGCGGCATCGGCGCCCGGGTCGCCTCGCATCTGCGCGAAGGTGGATTCCACGTCATCGAAGTGAAGAACGCGGACCGCCTGGATTACTTCGCCACCATGGTGGTGGCGCGCCGCGACGACATACGGCCCGCGGAGACGGTGGCACGCTACCTGGGTGACCCGCCGATCGTGCGCCAGACTTCGGGCGCGGATGCGGCGGACGTGACGGTGGTCATCGGTCGCGACCGCAGCCGGCTGAGGCTCGGCGACTGAACGAGAGGGAGGCGAGGTGTTCGGATTCGGCGGTCAGGAAATCGGGCTGGTGTTCCTCATCATCCTGCTCATCTTCGGACCGAGCCAGATCCCCAAGATGGCGCGCGGGCTGGGCCAGGCCCTGCGGGAGTTTCGCAAGGCGCAGCGCGAGATCACCGACGAGGTCTCGCGCGAGGAGCCGCCGGCCACGCCTCCGGCGGAGAAGCCGGGCTCCAAGCCGCTCGACTAGGCTCGCCCGCTCCGCTAAGGGACGTAAGCGCGCGAGCCGGGCCTACGGCTCGCGGAGGTCCTTCACCTTCGCCTTGAGCCGCTGCTCGGCGACCCAGGACGAGAAGAAGTCGTTCTGCTTGCGCTGCAGGATCTCGGTGGTGATCTGTCCCTTGATCTGGGCGTTCTGGAACAGCATCGAGTCCAGCGGGGAGCTGCTGTCGACCCGGCCGAAGTACCAGCCCGACGGCGACGCGATCGGTCCGACCACCTTGCCGGTCCCGGCGGCGAACAGTGCGCCGACGAACTCGGGCGCCCCACCGAGCCGGGGATCCGGCTGGGTGCGGCTCATGCCCATGACCTGGAAGCTCGGCACGCCGGCCCCTTCGGCCGCCTGCTCGAGGGTGCGGCCGGCGGCCAGCCCCTGCGTGATCTGGTCGGCCTTGGTCTTCGCCTGGGCGCTGCGCGCCTCCATCTCGGCGAGCTGACGAATCTGCTCGAGCACGTCGTTCTTCGCCGCGGTGCCGGCCGGGCTCTGGCTCACGATCTGCACGATGACGAACTCCTCGAGTCCGCGGAAGGCGGGGCTGACCGCCTTCTCCTTGGCGCCGATCGCCCAGTCCATCCCCTCCGGCACCGTGAACAGCTGCGCCGGCGGATTCGAGTAGTCGAAGGGGCCCGTCCGGGTGGTCGCCATGCCGTGCTCGGTGGCCGCCTTGCCGAGCCCGATGCGCGTGGCGCGGTCGCGGAGCTTGCGGGCGGCCTCGTACTGCCGGGTCTGTGACTCCTCGCTGGCCCGCACTTTGACCACGATCTGGGCGATGCGGAGACCCGGGGGCGAGCCCGGCTGCTCGACCTTGTCCAGCAACTTGATCACGATGTAGCGCCCGGCCTCGGGAATCGGATCCGAGACGTCACCCTTCTGCATCGCGGCGATCTGCGGCGCCAGCTGGGGCCCGAACTCCGAAGGTTGGAACGTGCGGGCGATCTCGCCGCCGCGGTCCGCGCCGGGACCCTCCGAGTGGTCGCGGGCCAGCGTGGCGAAATCCTCGCCGGCGCGGGCGCGGGTCCCCAGCGCTGTGGCCGCCTCGCGCGCGATCCGCAGCTCGTCTTCGGTGTAGCTGCGCGGGATCGAGAGCACCTCGGCCTCGGTGCGCGGGCCGGAGGAGAAGCGGCCCTTGTACTTCTGGTAGACGCGGTCCAGGTCCGCCTCGCTAACCGCCGGCGCGGGGCCATCCATCGCCGGCATGATGTGGACGGCGGTGGCGCCGATCCGCTCGAAGCGGTTGCGGAGCGCGTCCTGCAGCTCGGGCTGGGACAGCTTGACCGAGGCGGCCAGCCGTTCCTGAAGCTTCCGCAGCGGGAGCTGGTTGCGCACCATCTCCTCGAAGGGCGTCCAGTTGTTGTTGGGGTTCTGGAGCGCGGCGCGGTACTTCTCGGGATCGAACTTGCCGTCGGTCTGGAAGTCCGGCACCGAGGCCAGCATCTGCGGGGGCGTGGTCTGCAGCGTGAGCACGACCTCCTGGTCGGTGGCCTTGAGCCCGAGCCGCCGCGCCTCCTCGCTGATGACGCGCTGCATGACCAGGTTACGCCAGGCCTGGGCCTCGAGCATGCGGGCGTCCTGGTCGACGGGGGCCGTGTTGTACTGGGTCTGGTAGTTGCGGCGCTGCTCGTCGAGCGCCATCTGGTACTCGGCCCGGGTGATCGTGTGGCCGTTGACGATCGCCACGGCGCCGGGATTCATGGCGGTCGTGCCACCGCTGATGCCGCTGCCGAACAGGAAGATGAAGCCGCCGAGGAAGGTGACCACGGTGACCACGATCAGCACCCACCAGATCATCTTGGTGCGCTTGCTGCCCATGCGCAGGTACTTGAGCATTTCGGAAGAGCTCCGCGAGGAGGGACGTGCAATGAGGGGAAGGCGACCGGGCAGTCTATCAAGCCCGCCACCGCCTCAACAACGACCATCTGGCCCCGCCGCCGGTGCCGCCGACCTCCAGCTGCTGCCGGCGTCGGTGGTTGCGGGGTTCGCCGGGCCTGTGCGACTGTGAACGCGCACCACGCGCGTGGGCCCCGGAGGAGCTTGCCTTGAGCACCCGCAGCGAAGCCGTCCGCCCGACCGAGACGGCGGCGGCGGTCACGCCGCCGGCGCTCGCCGCACCGCTGCCGCTGCCGGAGCAGGTGCTCGATGCGCTCGAGCACGGCGTGGTCGCGCTCGACCGCGAGCGCAAGGTGGTCTACGCCAATCGCTGGATCGCCGACCTGCTGGGCCAGGAGCCCGACGACCTGCACGGCATGCCCGGGTCCCGGCTCTTCCCCGGGGCCGAGGCGCGCTGGCTGAGGGGCACCTCCCGCGAGCCGCGCGACTTCCGGATCGAGGCCGAGGGCCGGGAGACCACGCTCAAGGCCGAGTCCCTGCCGCTGCGCAACGGGGACGGCGACGTCGTGGGCTCGGTCGTGCTGGCCGAGGCGATCGCGGAGACCGAGGACGGCGAGTTCCAGAAGAAGATCGACCGGCTGGTCTCGCTGGGCGAGCTGTCGGCCTACGTGGCGCACGAGATCCGCAACCCGCTCACCGGGATCCGCACCACGGTCCAGTTCGTGGGCTCCAAGTTCCGCCCCAACGACGCGCGCCGCGAGGACCTCGACGACGTCATCAAGGAGCTGGACCGGATCGAGCAGATCATCACCGGGCTGCTGCTCTTCGCGCGGCCCCCGGCGGCCCGGCCCCAGCCCTGCGACCTCCACCAGGTGCTCGACAAGACGCTCGACATGATCGAGCTGCAGCTCGGCGATGCGCGGGTGGGCCTGGCCCGCGAGTACACCGACGACCTGCCGCTGGTCTACGCCGACCCGGACCTCACCCAGCAGGTGTTCCTCAACCTCTGCCTCAACGCCGTCCAGGCGATGCCGCAGGGCGGCGAGCTCAAGGTCGCGACCGGGGTGCGCCGCTACCGCACCCGGCGCTCGATGGTCGACGTGTCGTTCACCGACACCGGGGTCGGCATCCCCAAGGACCTGATGGAGAAGATCTTCGACCCGTTCTTCACCACCCGCTCGATGGGCACCGGCCTCGGGCTGCCGATCTCGGTGCAGATCGTGCGCGAGGTCGGCGGCGTGATCACGGCGAAGAACAACCCCGCGGGAGGCGCCACGCTGCGGGCCTCGTTCCCGGTGCCGGCCGAGCCGCCCGGCCGGCAGCCCGAGGAGTAGCGCGCCGATGCGCATCTCCGTGCTGGTGGTCGACGACGAGCTGCTGATCCGCAAGTCGCTCGGCAAGGTGCTGCGGGCCAAGGGCCATCAGGTCGAGGTCGCGAGCAGCGGGGCGGAGGGCCTGGAGAAGGTCTCCGAGGTGCAGCCTCAGGTCATGATCCTCGACATGCGCCTGCCCGACACCGACGGCATCTCGGTGCTGCGGCAGGTGCGCCAGCTCGACCCCCTAATCCAGGTGATCCTGATCACCGCCTACGGCGACGTGCAGTCGGCGGTCGACGCGATGAAGCTCGGGGCCTGCGACTTCCTGCGCAAGCCCTACGAGATGGACGACATCGTGCTCACGGTCGAGTCGGCGGCCCGCACCTTCCGCCAGGCCAGCGAGCTGGACGTACGCCGGCGCCAGGCCTGGCAGCACTACTCCGACGAGGAGATCGTCGGTCGCTCCGCCCCGATGGGGGAGGTCCGGGAGCTGATCGACAAGGTGGTGCGCAGCCAGGCGACCTCGGTGCTGATCACCGGGGAGAGCGGCACCGGCAAGGAACTGGTCGCCCGGGCCATTCACTACCGCAGCGACCGCGCCCAGGCGCCGCTGATGGAGGTCAACTGCTCGTCGTTCCACGAGAGCCTGCTCGAGAACGAGCTGTTCGGCCACGAGAAGGGCGCGTTCACCGACGCCTCCGACACCAAGAAGGGACTGGTCGAGCTCTGCGACCGCGGGACGCTGTTCCTCGACGAGGTCGCCGACATGCCGCTGGCCACCCAGTCCAAGCTGCTGCGCTTCATCGATCACCGCAGCTTCAAGCGGGTGGGCGGGGCCCAGGACATCGGGGTCGACATCCGCATCGTCACCGCCACCAACAAGGACCTCGAGAACGAGGTGCGCGGAGGCCGCTTCCGCAGCGACCTCTTCTTCCGCCTCAAAGTGGTGAGCATCCACCTGCCGCCGCTGCGCGACCGGGGGGAGGACATCCTGGTGCTGGCCCGGCACTTCCTCCACGAGTTCTCGCGCAAGTTCCAGAAGCGGTTCCGTGACCTGGCGCCTAGCTCGTGCCCGCCCCTGCTCGCCTACGGCTGGCCCGGCAACGTGCGCGAGCTGCGCAACCTGATCGAGCGCGTCGCGCTGCTCGAGGAGGGCGACCTGCTCGAGGCCGAGCACCTGCCGGCCGAGATGCTCGGCCGCCGCGTCGCGGTCGCCTCGGCGATCGGGCCCAGCGACGCGATCGCGCTGCCGACGCTCGCGCAGATGGAAGCCGAGCACATCTCCGAGGTGTTGCGTCTCACCGCCGGCAACAAGAGTCGCGCGGCGCGCATCCTCGGCATCTCGCGCCAGGGGCTGATCGAGAAACTGCGCCGCCTGCGCATGGACGTCGGGGCCGGTCGTCAAGTCTCTTGACACCCCAAGGAACTGGACAGCGGCGCGTTCTCCATTGATGACAACGCGTTGCCGATCTCGTTCGTCCTAATCCCCCACAATATTGACACTTAGAAGTGACGCGCGCGCGTCTCGTCGCGCGTGAAGTGACGCGAGCTGCGGAAGAAATCGCGCTGCGACGAAAAGAGTTGCGATCTGTCGGTGGGTCCGTGGCCCAAGTCGTGGCACGTTGCCTGCTGTGATGATTCGATGTGGCCAGGCGGTGCGCTCGGGCGCGCCATGTCTGGACCCCGATGAGGTCGCCTGACGGCGACCAGTGGACTCGTCCCGGCGAGGGCAGTGCTCACGCCGACTCGATGAAGCGCCGAGGAGGTGAATCGGATGGCCAAGAAGAAGAAGGCTGCCAAGAAGGGCACGAAGAAGAAGGCTGGGAAGAAGAAGAAGTAATCAGGTTGTCTGGACCTGGCACGTCCTCGGGGGATTGGTCGGCCGAACGTCGGCGGCCAATCCCCGACTCTTTGAGGCGCCCTGGAGACCGAAGCCAGGGCCGGCAACCGAGCTCCAGGATCTCGCGACGGCCCGCTCACGGATGAGCGCGGCCGTTCGCCTTTCGGGTTGGAGCCTGATGCTATAGTCGCGCGCTCACGCCGACGCACGAGGCTCCGTTTGAACGATCCCGCCGGACCCGCGCCGCGCCGCGGCGCCGCGGCGCCCCACGTCATCCGCATCCGCGGCGCCCGCCAGCACAACCTCAAGAACATCGACCTCGACATCCCCCGCGGTGCGCTCACCGTGGTGACCGGCGTGTCGGGGTCGGGCAAGTCGTCGCTCGCCTTCGACACGCTGTACGCCGAGGGTCAGCGCCGCTACGTCGAGTCGGTCTCGACCTACGCCAAGCAGTTCCTCGACCGGCTGCCGCGCCCCGACGTCGACGCCATCCACGGGCTCACCCCCGCGGTCGCGATCCGCCAGAGCGGCGGCCCCGCCGGCGCCCGCTCCACCGTGGCGACCGCGACCGAGATCCACGACTACCTGCGCCTGCTGTTCGCGCGGCTCGGCGTGGTGCACTGCGGCACCTGTGGGCGCCCGGTGCGAGCCGACAGCCCGCGCAGCATCGCCGACGAGGCGGAGGCGTGGCCGGCGGGTGAGGCCCTGCTGGTGCTGGCGCCGGTGGCGCTGGCGGGCGGGATGGCGTGGGCCGAACAGGCCGGCCACCTGCTGACCGCCGGGTTCACCCGGGCGTGGATCGGAGGCGCGATCGTGCCGCTCGAGCCGCTGCCCCGCCTGCCGCGGGGCGCGCGCGAGGTGGCGATCGTGATCGACCGCTTTACCTGGCAGCCCGCGGAGCGCGACCGGCTGGTCGAGTCCGCCGAGCAGGCGTTCCGCCGCGGCGAGGGCCGGCTCGACCTGGTCCTCGGCGACCAGCCGCCGGCGCGCCGCAGCGAGCGCTGGGAGTGCGCGAACTGCGGCGCGGCCGCGATGCGACCCGAGCCGGCGCTGTTCTCGTTCAACAGCCCGCTCGGCGTCTGCCCGACCTGCCGCGGCTTCGGCAACGTGCTGACGTTCATGCCCGAGCTGATCGTGCCCGATCCCGAGCTGACGCTGCGGCAGGGCGCGCTGCGGGTCTGGGCCGGCTCGCTGCGGCGCCACTTCTGGCCGCGCCTCGAGAAGCTGGCGGAGGAGCAGGGCATTCCGCTCGACCTGCCGTGGCGACGCCTGTCGGCGGCCCACCGGCGCCTGCTGATGGAGGGGGGCGAGGGCTTCCGTGGCGCGATCCCGTTCCTCGAGCGCCTGCGCCGCAAGTCCTACAAGGTGGGCAATCGCTTCGTGGTGAAGAAATACCAGTCGCCGCTGCCCTGCACCGCCTGCGGCGGGGCGCGGCTGCGTCCGGAGGCGCTGCTGGTCAAGCTCGGCGGCCTCCACATCGCCGAGGTGGCAGCCCTCGACGTCGACCAGGCCGCCGCCTGGCTCGAGCGGCTCACGTTCTCGCCCGCCGAGCGCGCCATCGCCGCGCCGGTGCGGGTGGAGCTGGAGTCGCGGCTCCGCTTCCTGCGCCGCGTCGACCTCGGCTACCTCACGCTCGACCGGCCGACCCGCACGCTCTCGGGCGGGGAGGCGCAGCGCATCGAGCTGGCCAATGCCCTCGGCGCCAACCTGGCGGACACGCTCTACGTGCTCGACGAGCCCACCGTCGGCCTCCATCCGCGCGACAGCGACCGCCTGGCGGCGATGCTCGGCGAGCTGGCGGGGCGCGGCAACACGCTGGTCGTGGTCGAGCACGAGCCGCTGCTGATGCGCGCGGCGAGCCATCTCGTCGACCTCGGGCCGGGCGCGGGCGAGGCCGGCGGCCACGTGTTGTACGCCGGTCCGGGAGGCGCGGCGCTCGAGGGCGCCGACACGCTGACCGCGCGCTACCTGCGTGGCGAGGAGCGCGTCGCGCGGCGGCGGAAGGCGGCCGCACCGGCGGAGTTCGTCACCGTCGAGGAGGCCACGCACCACAACCTCCGCGGCGTCACCGCGCGCTTCCCGATCGGATGGCTGACCGCGGTGACCGGGGTCTCGGGATCGGGCAAGAGCAGCCTGGTCGACGACGTCCTGTATCGGGCCGCCGCCCGCCGGCTCGGCGAGGGCGGCGACGAGGCTCCCGGCGCCCATCGCGCGGTGAGGGGGCTCGAGCGGATCGCGCGCGTCGTGCTGGTGGACCAGTCGCCGATCGGGCGCACGCCGCGCTCCTGCCCGGTCACCTACCTCGGCGCCTACGCCGCGCTGCGCGAGGTCTACGCCCGCCAGCCGGCGGCGCTGGCGCGCGGGCTGCGCGACGGCGCGTTCTCGTTCAACACCGCCGGCGGGCGCTGCGAGGCCTGCGAGGGGGCCGGCTGGGTGACGATCGAGATGGTGTTCCTCGCCGACCTGCTGGTGCCGTGCGAGGTCTGCGGCGGCGCGCGGTTCCGCCGCGAGGTGCTCGACGTGCGCTATCGCGGTCTCGACATCCGCCAGGCGCTCGACCTCACCGTGGACCAGGCGTTCGAGCACTTCGGACGCGAGCCGCGCTTCACCCGCCGCCTGCAGACCCTGCGCCGGGTCGGGCTCGGCTACCTCAAGCTCGGCCAGCCCGCCACCCAGCTCTCCGGCGGCGAGGCGCAACGGTTGAAGCTCGCCCGCGAGCTGGCCGGCGAGGAGGGCGCGAAGACGCTCTTCGTGCTCGACGAGCCCACCGTCGGCCTCCACTTCGCCGACGTCCAGACTCTGCTCGACGTGCTCGACGACCTGGTCGAGCGCGGCGGCACCGTGGTGGTGGTCGAGCACAACCTCGACCTGATCCGGAACGCCGACTGGATCGTCGACCTCGGCCCCGACGGCGGATCGGGCGGAGGCCGGCTGATGGCGGAGGGGCCACCCGAGGTGATCGCGGCGACCCCGGAGAGCTGGACGGGTCGTTACCTCTCGGCGGGAGTGCAGAGCGCGAGCGCCCGGTAGCAAGCCGAGCACGCGCCCGGTATCCCGCTCAGGCCGCGATCTCGTCGGGTTTCTTCGGCAGCCGATGCGGCGGCGTTAGGAATCGCAGCGCGGCCTTGACCCGGTCCTCCAGCGCGACGTCCTCCCGCACGCGTTCGCAGTACGCGGCCGCGCGCCGGGCTTCGGTAACCGGAAACCCGAGCGCCATGAGCCAGGGCACGACGTCCCGCTCGTCGGTCTCCGTGGCCACGGGTGGCGCGTCATGCTCCCTGGCGTCCCGCTCCAGAGGGCGATTCGGACTCCTACGAACTCGCGTCGCGTCGCGCTTGCCTCTCATGAACTCGAAGCCATACGTCTGCTCCGCCGCATACTGGTTGTGCGCCCGGCAGCGCAACCTGAGATTCTCCGCCGTCGCCAGCCCACCTCGCGCGACCTCCCGGGCGTGATCGAACTCCAGGCGCGAGCGCGCCTCGCAGCGGCGGCCGTCTGTGCTGACGAAGGTGCAGCGCCCCCCGTCCCGTTCCCTCACTGCGCGCTTGACCTCGGCCTGGACGTAGCGCGCCCGGTTCGACGAATGGCGAACGCCCCGGCGCGGCCGGTCGGTGGCCGCATACCGGCGCTTCTCGATGGCGCGAATCCGCACGTCCAGCCCGAGCTCGAACGTCTCCTCGAAGTTCCGGAGCGTGTGACCCAGCAGCGCCTCCAGGTGCCGCAGCTTGTCGTGCACCCGAGATCCCATCGTGAACTGCACCCCGAACCGCTCCGCCGACAGCGGCGCCACGAGGGGGGCGGGTTCGTGGCGGGTCTCCATCCGTTCCGGAACGGATAGATCCCCGGTGGGTCCTCCCACCGAGGCGCTCACCAAGGCGCTCACCGGTGGCGTGACGGGCTCGAGCCGGGTCGGCAGATCCGGTTTGGGGAAGCGCTCGGCGAGCAGTCGCAGGATGTCGGCCTTGCGCCGGTGTGTGGCGGCCGTGACGAGCTCGTCGGTGTTCTGCAGCGTTAGATGGGGCGCCAGCAGCAGCACGGCGGTCAAGTGCAAGCGTCCGTCGGCGACCGCCGCGAGCAGGGGCGGATGCTCCCGGGCGGCTCGGGCGGCATGGATCCGGTCGCAGGCCTCGTCCTCGGTCATGTGAAAGACGTGCACGCAGTAGGCGTACATCGAGGGAAAGCCGGCGGGCGCGTAGAGACGGCGGGAGTCGAGCTCGGCGATGTGCGCCAGCACTTCGGCGGTGTTGGTCCGGCCCGCCTCGATGAGCGTGGCCAGGTTCGACACGAGGGACTGATCGGACAGGTGGGCCAGCGAGTACTGCTTCACGTGCGTGACTCCGCGGGGGCGGGTCTCGCGAGGGCATGTACTTCATAACACACCGATTCTCGACCCCGGCACGAGCCCAGGACGCGACATCGTTCTCGGACGCGAGTCACGGTGTGATGAGCTGCCCGTTCGACCGTGTGCGGGCATCCTCCGTTCAATGGTGCTCATCGGCGAAAACGCGGGCCCGCCGCCGCAGCGGGACCGACGAAAACGTGTCAACCCAAATCGTTTTCAGGGCCACGTATTCACACGCAGCTGACCTGCCGCACCCGGAAGCAAGCCACGTCGACTCGAACCTGGAAGCGAGCTCTTCGCGCGACCCGACCACGCCGGCCGCGTGCGAGTGCCGGCGATGACCCGAACCCGAACCAGTAGACGCCGAGCGCCCGCGGGCAGTTGCCGCCCGCGGCGGGCCGGCGCACAGTGGAGCCATGTCTGAATCCATCTCGACCGCCCGCGTGATCCAGCTCGACGAGTATCGCTGGATGCTGCCGAAGGAGGGCGGCATGCGGGTGCCGGGCGTGCTGTTCGCCGACAAGCCGCTGCTCGACCAGATGCTCTCCGACCGCACGCCCGACCAGGTGCGCAACGCGGCCCACCTGCCCGGCATCCTCGGCGCCTCGATCGCGATGCCCGACGCGCATTGGGGCTACGGCCTGCCGGTCGGCGGCGTGGTCGCGACCGACGAGAACGAGGGCGTGGTCTCGCCCGGCGCCGTCGGCTACGACATCGGCTGCGGCGTAAGGCTGATGCGCAGCCGCCTCGACCGCGCGAGCCTGACGAAGCGGCTCGAGACGCTGGCCGATCGCCTCTATCAGGAGGTGCCCTGCGGGGTCGGCTCCTCGGGAACCGTGCGACTGTCCGGCGTCGAGATGGACCGCGTGCTGCGCGACGGCGCGAAATGGGCGGTGGCCCACGGGCACGGTGCGCCGTCCGACCTCGAGCACTGCGAGGAGGGCGGCGTGCTCGCCGGCGCCGACCCCGGCGCGGTGAGCGACGGCGCCAAGGCGCGGGGCCGCGACCAGCTCGGCACGCTCGGGTCGGGCAACCACTTCCTCGAGCTCCAGGAGGTGGACCAGGTGTTCGACGCCGAGGCCGCGCGCGTGCTCGGCCTCGAGGTGGGCACGATCACGGTGATGATCCACTGCGGCTCCCGCGGGCTCGGCCACCAGGTCTGCACCGATCACGTGCGCGACGTCGGGCGCAAGCTCGCGGGCTGGGGGATCGTGCTGCCCGACCGCCAGCTCGCCTGCGCCCCGCTCCGCTCACCCGAGGGCCGCGACTACCTCGGCGCGATGCGCGCGGCGGCCAACTTCGCCTGGGCCAACCGCCAGTGCATCGCCGCCGGCGTGCGGCGCGCCTTCGCCGCCACGCTGGGACGGTCGGACGCCGAGATCGGGCTGTCGCTGGTCTACGACGTCGCGCACAACATCGCCAAGTTCGAGCGCCATGTCTACGAGGGCGGCGAGGGGCGGTGTCTGGTCCACCGCAAGGGCGCGACGCGCGCCTTCCCGGCCGGGAATCCGGACGTTCCGGCCGCCTACCGCGCGATCGGCCAGCCGGTGCTGGTGCCCGGCGACATGGGGCGCTACTCGTTCGTGCTGGTGGGCGGCGAGGGTGCGATGCGCCACGCCTTCGGCTCCACCTGCCACGGCGCCGGCCGTCGCATGAGCCGGACCCAGGCGGTGCGCGAGACCCGCGGCCGCGATCTGGTCGCCGAGCTGCGCGAGGCCGGGGTCACGGTGCGCTTCGAGGGCCGCGACACGCTGCGCGAGGAGACCAGCGAGGCCTACAAGGACGTCGCCCACGTCGTGCGGGTCTGCGAAGGCGCCGACCTCGCGCGCCCGGTGGCGCGCCTCAAGCCGTTCCTCGTGGTGAAGGGCTAGTCGCGGCGTGGCGCCGATCGACTCGATCCAGAGCGAGTCGAAAAACCGGTCACGGTCGTCTGCCTATTCCGTCGCCCGCGCCAGCTCGTCGGGCAGCGCGCGGTCGCGCGCCACCACCGCCGCCTCGGTCGGGCCGAGCACGGCGTCCTCGACCACGATGCCGCGCAGCAGCGCGATCGGCACCAGCTCGAAGTAGACGTTGCGCGGCTGGACGCCGGCGGGCGGCGTCTCCCAGATCTCCTCCGGCGGCATCTCGCCGATCCGCAGCGCCGGCGTGGCGGCGGGGAGGAGCTTGGCGCGCTCGGCGAGCACGTGCACCGGCACCGCGTGTTCGCGCGCCGCCAGCGCGGCGGCGTAGGAGCCGATCTTGTTGAGCGCGCCGGCTTCGGTCACGGCGTCGGCTCCGATCCACACCGCGGCCGCGTGGGAGAGGAGCAGCGGCAGGGCGGCGTCGGCGACCAGCCAGACCGGGACGTCGTGCTCCGCCAGCGCGGCGGCGAGCCGGCGTCCCTCGAGCCCGGGCCGGCTCTCGGCGACGATCACCCGCGGCGCGCGCCCGGCCTCGCGGGCGGCGAGGATCGCGTCGCGCACCACGCCGCTCGACGAGAGCGTGGCGATCCAGCCGCCGCGCTCGGTCAGCAGCTGCACGGCGAGGCGCGCGGTCGCGGCGCGTGCGGCGTCGAGGTCGGCGGCCATCGCCACACACGCCTCCGCCAGCCGTTCGCGCAGGACGCCGAGCCCGTCGCCCCGGCGCAGCCCCGCATCCGTCACCTCGAGGGCGCGGGCCGCGGCGCGGTGGACCAGCGCCATGCTCGGCTGAGCCCGCTGCGCGGCGCGCAGACGCTCGAGCAGCGCGGACCGCATCGCCGGCGGATGACCGGAGACGTCGGTCTGCGACCAGACCACGAGCTCGTCGAGCAGCGCGCGCGCCACGTCGCCCGAGCCGGACAGACGATCCGCGGCGATCCCCGACCCCCGCGCGCTCGGCGTCATGGCGGCGCGGTCAGACGTTCTGCGCCAGCTCCTCGGCGTGCCGTCCCGAGTTCTGCGCCGTCACCGCCGTCGCCGAATCCTCCCGCGAGGACTCGCCCGTGCCGGCTTCGAGCTCGCCCGGGCGGCCCCGGCTCGCCCACTCGCGCTCGAGCCATTCGAGGAACCACACCACTTCCCGCGGCGAAGGCAGCACGTACTCGGCGCGCGACACCGTGCGGCCGACCGCGACCGCGAGGCCTTCGCGCCGGCGGATCAGCTCGTGCACCGGCTCGTCGTTGGTATCGTCCCCGAAGAACAGCAGCAGGCCGGGCTCGGGCGCGCGGTCGAGCCAGACCTCGATCGCGGATGCCTTGTCCCAGGACACGGCGGGCATGACCTCGAAGACCCGCTTGCCGTGGACCAGCTTGGCGGTCTGTCGGAACGGGCGCACGCGACGGCGCACGCCGGCGCCGAACGCGGGCTGGAGGTCCGCCGCCACGCCACGGTAGTGGAGCGCAAAGGCGACGCCCTTGTCCTCGACCCACGAGCCGGGGAAGCGGGTGCACCACTGTTCGAGCGAGCCGCGCAGCTCGGCGGGCAGCACCTGATCGTCGCTGAGGTGCCGGGTCCGCTGCCCGCCCTCGCTCTGCGTCTCGAGGCCGGCGGCGCCGGTGAGGAAGACGCCGCCCAGATCGACGTGCTTCTGCAGGTCGTCGAGGTTGCGGCCCGAGATGATCGCGACCCGCACATCGTCGCGCCGCGACATCCGTTCGAGCACCTGTCGTGCCCGGTCGGGCAGGCGGGCGATGTTGGGGTGTTCCACGATCGGCGTCAGCGTGCCGTCGTAGTCGGCGGCGAGGTTCAGCACGCGCGAACTGCGCAGGCGCGCCGAGAGATCTCCGAGTGAGAGCCAGAGCGGCTTGAGTGTGGCCATAAGCGGGTTCCCCTTTCCTTGATCCCCCCCGATGCTGCAGGCGAGTTTCGGCGGCCAAGTTAACCGATCAGCGCCGATTCCGAAGCCGACGAGCGGACATCGCTGGCGTCGGGCGCAGACCCCGGATGGAACCCTCCGGGACAGGGTGGATGGAGCCGGCACAGGGGGGGAGACCCTGAACCGTCGTACCCTTTCGATGCCGGCGACCCGCATCCTAACCTTTCCGGGACGCCCGGCGCTCGTTGGTAGTGTATGGGACCTATGTTAAGTTACCGCCTGCCAACCCTATAAGGCTGCGCGCCCGGTCTCTTGGGCGCCCACGGGAGTCTCCATCACCATGACCACGACGGTCGCCGAGCTCGTGCAGCACCAGCTGCTGCCGCGGGTCTCGAAGCCGAACCGCTACCTGGGCAACGCCCTTCACGCGCCCAAGAAGTCGCTGGACGCCGCCGAGGTGCGGGTGCTGATGGCCTTCCCCGACGCCTACGAGATCGGGCTCTCGAACATCGGCATCCGGATCATCCACCACGTCCTCAACCAGCGGGCCGACGCCGCGGCGGAGCTGACGTTCGCGCCCTGGCCGGACGCCGAGGCGGAGATGCGGCGCCGCGGCATCCCGCTGTTCTCGCTCGAGTCCCATGCCGCCGCGTCGGACTTCGACGTGATCGGCTTCTCACTCCAGTACGAGCTCCAGTACACCAACGTGCTGATGATGCTCGAACTCGCCGGCCTGCCGCTGCGGACCGTCGAGCGCGACCCGCGCCACCCGCTGATCATCGCCGGCGGCGCCCAGGCCTTCAGCCCCGAGCCGATGGCCGAGTTCATCGACGCCTTCGTGATCGGCGACGGGGAGGAGGTCATCCACCGCGTGGTCGACCTCGCCCGCGACGCGCGCCGCGAACGCTGGCCGCGCCCCCGCCTGCTCGAGCGTCTGGCTCATGTGCCCGGGGTCTACGTGCCCTGGGGCTACCACGTGCGCGAGACTCCCGAGGGTTGGCTGGCGCCGGCGCCGCGACCGGGCTTTCCGGCGCGCGTGGCTTCGGTGTGGGTGCGCGAGCTCAAGAGCGAGTACACACCGGCGGCGCCGCTGCTGCCCATCGGGGAGATCACCCACGACCGGCTCTCGGTCGAGATCATGCGCGGCTGCACCCGCGGCTGCCGTTTCTGCCAGGCGGGCATGATCAACCGGCCGGTGCGCGAGAAGCCCGGCCAGCAGGTGCTCGAGGAGGTGCTGCGGGGGCTGTCGGCGACCGGGCTCGAGGAGGTCTCGCTGGTCTCGCTGTCGAGCACCGACCACACCCAGATCGTCGAGCAGATCGAGACGCTGTCCGACGCGCTCTGCGCCTCCCGGGTCCAGATCTCGCTGCCCTCGACCCGCCCCGACAACCTGCCGGTCGAGGTCGCCCGCCGAATGGCGGCGCAGAAGAAGGGCTCGATCACGCTGGCCCCGGAGGCGGGGAGCCAGCGCATGCGCGACGTCATCAACAAGAACCACACCGAGGAGGAGCTGCTGGCCTCGGTCGGCACCGCGGCGCGCGAGGGCTACACCGGCGCCAAGCTCTACTTCATGTGCGGGCTGCCGGGGGAGCGCGACGAGGACCTGCGCGCGATCCTCGATCTCGCGGTCCGCGCCGGCGAGCGGGCGCGCGCCGAGGGCAACCGCGCCTTCCGCATCACGGTCAGCGTCTCGCCCCACGTGCCCAAGCCGCACACGCCGTTCGCCTGGGCCGAGCAGGTGTCCACCGCTGAGCTCGTGCGCCGGCTCGCCGTGCTGCGCGCGGCGGCGCGCGGCAAGCCGCTCACGCTCAAGTACCGCGACGCCGAGACCTCGCTGCTCGAGGGCGTGTTCACCCGCGGCGACCGGCGGCTCGGCGCGGCGATCGAGGAGGCCTACCGGCGCGGCTGCCGCTTCGACGCCTGGACCGAGCACCTGCGCTTCGACACCTGGATGGACGTGTTCCGCGACCTCGGCATGGATCCGGAGCGCTGGCTGATCGAGCGCTCGACCGATCTCGAGCAGCCGTGGGACGTCGTCCAGTCGCCGGTGACGCGGAAGTTCCTGGTGCGCGAGAAGCTTCGCGCCGACCGCGCGGCGATCACCGACGACTGCCGGCTCGAGGACATCTGCTTCTCGTGCGGCGTCTCCGATTGCCCGCAACGGCCGTGGGTCAAGCAGCCGCACCCGCAGGTCGACCGCGCCCGCGCCCACGCGGCCGCCGGCCGCGACACCGCCTTCGGCCGCCGCGTCCGCGCCCGGCCGACGGAGCGCCCGATCCTCGGCCCCCGTGCGGCACACGTGCGCACGCCGGGGTCGGCGCCGCGCGGTGTTTCGACCAGCACCCGCTTCCGCATCGCCTATGCCAAGGGCGCCGTCATGCGCTTCACCTCCCACCTCGATCTGATGCGGGCGTGGGAGCGCGCGCTGCGGCGCTCGGGGCTGCCGCTCGCCTTCAGCCAGGGGCACCACCCGCACCTCAAGATGTCGTTCGGGCCGCCGCTGCCGCTGGGTCATCGTTCGCGGGCCGAGGTCTTCGACCTCGAGTTCTCGCGGCCGCCCGGGGTCGATCTCGCCGAGAGACTCGACGCCGTGCTGCCCGAGGGCATCGAGGTGGTCGGCTTCCGACCCATCCTGTTCAAGACGCCCTCGCTCATGAGTCAGCTCGAAGGCGCCTCCTACCGCGTGCGCTTCCCGCGCACGTTCATGGCGGAGATCGGCATGTCGCCGGAGTCGCTGCGCCCGCTTCTCGAGAATGGCATCGCCGCGCTGCTCGCGCGGGAGCACGTCATCGTGCGCCGCAAGAGCGAGGACAAGATCCGCGAGTTCGACGCCCGTCCCTCCATCGCGGCCCTCATGGCCGGGACCGACGAGCCGACCGCCGTGCTGGACGCGCACCTGCGCTTCCTGCCGCGGGCGCTCGTGCGTCCGGAGGAGCTGGTCGCCCTGTTGCTGCCGGACGCCGACCCGCGCACCGCCGACGTCGAGCGGACCGCGATGTGGGCGGACGTGGGAGGGGAGCGCTTCGATCCGATGGCGCTGCTCACCGCCCGGCCATGAGCGACCTCAAGGACGTCGTGGACGCGACCACCGAGGGAGACGAAGCCATGGAGCAGCCGCCCGAGGCCGGAGCGCGCCGCCGCGGCGGGGCCCCGCGCGGGCGCCGTCGTCCGGAGCGGGGCGGAGGCACGGACGAGACCCCGGTCGGCGGACCGAGAGACGTGAAACAGACGATTGTCATCAACGCCGACGCCTACGAGACCCGCATCGCCATCCTCGAGAACCAGGAGCTGGCCGAGCT
>Ga0137455_1000034_pt1 | contig 27190 bp, 23 predicted proteins | sample EasRivERMGT600_2_FD_102334 | JGI IMG/M metagenome (GOLD analysis project Ga0137455, IMG submission 102334) | Soil microbial communities from meander-bound floodplain in the East River, Colorado, USA - East River MetaG ERMGT600_2 | ecosystem: Environmental > Terrestrial > Soil > Floodplain ... | reverse complement strand
TTGTTGGTGGAGTTGGCGTCAGCGGCGATACCTCCTGCGCCGATCACAACATCGCGTGGCGCGTCCGGAACCTGCTGCGTCTGGATCGCATGGCGGCAAGCGGGGCTACCCCGGCTGTGCGGGGTCCCGCATCGCTCTTCGCCGGGGACCTGACACGCCCGGACAACATCATCTTTGACATCGTTCCCAATCCCGCGGGTGGCACGGGTAATAGCGTAACGGGTTTTGGTCATCCGATGTGCCCGAACACCTTCGGTTCCGACGCGCTTCCCGCTGTGAGGCCGGCGCAGTAGCGCATCCTTCCTTCTCGTTCGAGCGGGCGCGCGTGTCGCGCGTCCGCTCACAATCTGCAGTCGGCGTCGCTGATGGTTTAGACTCCTTCACCGATGGAAACGAATCCGTACGCCCCGCCCAAGGTGAGAGTGGCCGATCCGGTGCCGGATGCCCACGGCCTGAAGCGGCGCAGCGTGCTCGTGATGATTCTTTTCATGTTTATCACATTGGGTCTCTACTACCTGATTTGGTGGTTTCGGCGCCGGCCCGGATTGAACCGTCTGAATTCTGACAGGAAGCTGGCCCTCTGGCCGCTGCTGCTATTCACCGTACTGTTTGTGACCCAGTTGGGCCTCGGCTTCGCGGCCGGCATCAATGAAGGCGAGCCGGTCATTGGGGAGGGCGCCGCAATGGTTGTGGCGCTCTTTCAGCTCGGGGTCGGGCTCTTGATGCTCTTTCAGGCCTTCAAGGTCAAAGAGATGATTGAAGATCACGCGACGCCGGAATCGCATTCAGGGCCGATGTTCGCCGAGCACGTGAAGCTGTCCGGGCTCATGACGTTTTTCTTCACTGTCTTCTATCTGCAGTGGGCGATTAACCGCTACGTCGTCACGGACGCATAGCTCAAGACACCAGGGCCACAGAAGGCGCAGACAGCTCAGAATTTTCTTGGCGGGCGAGACTTGCGGAGATTAGAGTCCGGTCGAATGTCCGGGCGTAGGATTCGCGCAAGGTCAAATTAGTTCAACACCGTGCCAATTGTTGCCGTGATCTTCGGATGGCCTGCCGTGATCGCTAGCGTCGCGCTTGCGCTAGTAGGTATCGCGACGACGCGCACAAAGATGGTGTTTGCCGGTGCGATTGTTGCCTGCCCGTTTCTCTTCTACTTGTTCCTCACACCACATTTTCGGTGGGTGGCACCTCCTGCCACCGTGCTGTTGTTCTTGGCCGTCCGAGCGGCGGCGCGGCGGCAGCGTGGGAAGGCGCTTCTCTTGGTCGCGCCTTACGTCGGGCTCGCGGTATTCGTGGCTTACTTAGTCGGCAATCAATAAGCTGGCTATGCCGCCCGACGTTCAGACGCGTTCACTCTGTGCCTTCTGTGGCCCTGGGATTTTTCTGCGGCTCACGCCGCTAACAACGCAGGCAAGAGCACATACGTCGGGAGCGCGACGATCGCTCCCGCCACGTTCAGCCACCGTGAGACGCGCGGCAGTTCTATCGCTCGCGCGAGCGGGCCGAGGAAGAAGGCCCAGGACGCGAAGACAAGTCCGAAAGGGAGAATCGCTCTCCATCCCGTCGCAGTGAGTTGACTCCACACGGCAGCGAGGGCGATCAGCTGCACGGCGCCGGCGGCACCGCCGGCATGCACCACGCGCCATCGCGCGAACGCCTCCGGTGATTCACGATGCCGATCCTGCACGAATCCCAACAGCGCTGAAATCGACAGCAGCGTCACACCCGACAGCAACAGCACACGGCTGGAATCCATGCGCCGATATTGCATCGAACACTTCATGTTCGAACGTAAGACCTGTGTAATTTGACCAGGGCCGCTGAAGGCCCAGAAGGCTCGGAAGCGGAGCAGCACGGGGGGACGCAGGCGGGCGACTTCATGACTTTGCTCGTTGCAGCGACAGTGGGGACATCTCAGGGCCTCCACCCAGCTGCCGCCTGAACGTGAGACGGTCATCCTTCAACTCACCGCGCCAAGTGATCGTGGTTTCGCGGCCATTCATCATGGCGGGCGTCGTGAACGTCACCGTGGTCCCCTGCACTTTGCCGTTGGCCAGGGTCTTCACCGGATCTGGGCCGACGGACAGGGTTCCGGTCGCCTCCTCGCCCTTGACCACCAACTCGAGGGTGACGGGATGATTGTTCTGGTCGACACCGGTCCACTTTCCGGCAAGTCCCGATTGCGCCGCCGCCGACACCACGGCCAGCAGCGTCACCGCGATCACATTCGTCATAGAGCCTCCCGCATAGCCGCCCGATGATCGAGCTGGCCCGATCGGCATTAGACACCGTGGTTCGATTGAGGTTCCGTTGTCGGCGACGAAACGCTAGAAGCGGAGTCTAAGGATGTGAGGTGATGCCATGGAACAAACCATGTTCGGCGGCACGAAGTTATCGAGCTGGTCTTTTCGATTAACCGGGACCCTCTTAGTGCTCATGTTGCCAATTTTCTTTGTTGGCAGAGGGTTGCAACTGTCTCAGCAGGCTGCGAACACGGCACTCGGCGCGCTCGGCATAGGTGCGGGCGTCGCCGTAATTGTGGGGACTATTGCGGCGATTTGGAAGAAGTAGTGTGGACCCTTCCGGAGATCGTGACCGACACCGGGAGGTTGTGTCCGCACCAGTCGTTGGGGCCGTCGCCGCGGAACAGATACACCCTGAGTACTGCCCAATCAACGTCGCGATCGGATTCCACGGTCATCGGCACGGAGAACACGCCCGAGCCGCGCTGGATGAAGGACTGGATTCCGCTCGGCGTGATCGGGATCACGCTGCCGGATGGTGGTGTGGGCGTCGAGATGGTAATGCGACTAACTGGATCCGGTAAGAAGGGGAGATTGCACGCGACCGTTAGAAGCGCCATCGCTACGACGCCGACTGAAAGACCAAAGCGAATGCTAGAGTGCGCCACGGTAAGACATCCGTAAGAGTGCTCTTGAAGAGACTTCAGGGGCAGCGAATCGCGTTGTCGATGCGATCGAGCATGACGTTCGCCTTCGTATCGTGCAGGACCAGATCGGTGTCGAGAAACCGGTAGAAGACGTCTTCGGGGAGCTGCGGCAGTACCGCAAGCATTGCGGGTGGCACACTCGAAACCGGGTGGTTCTTCGGATACTCCGCGTTCACCGCCCAGAACCACTCGCTAGGATTGTCGTCCCGAATGAACGCGCAGGTGGCGGCGGTCGTGACCGGGCGAAGCATTTGCCGGAATGCGTGGCGGGTCGCCTCGTTGAAGATATCGTGACGGCGGGCACCCGCCCGCGCCTTGCGAATGCGTTCCGCGAGCAATTGTTCCGCTTGCGTAATTTCGTTTGGATTGGCCGTCACCGCCAGTGCCGGCAATCCTTTCTGCAGCTTACTCCGCAGCTTTGCGTAATCGTCCATTTTGGCGGTGAACTCCGCCACCTTCGAGCCGAGCACTTCCACGGTGAATTCAACGACGGGCAGTTGCGGTGTGGTCTGTTGGGCGGCCGCATTGGCTGCCAGCTGACACACCGCCATGATCGCGAGCAGTCGGGAAATGCGCATCACGTTCTGCGTTCATTGTCCCATCAGCGGCCATCGCTTCCTCGCAATCCGTGACCTGATCTGACACCGGCGCCTTTCTTTCCTTTACATTCTCTCGCGGGTCGCTATAATAGCGAAAGTTTAGCGAAATTGAGGTGATTATGGCCGGTAAAGCTGCCGTCGAAGCCCTTCTCCGAGACCGAAAGCTCGACCGCACTCTCACCTCAACACTGCCCGACCGTCTGGGCGAAGACGCTGTTTCTCCACTCGATACCGAAGCCCTGGATCGCGGGCTCGCCGGTGGCCTGCCGCGAGGCCAGGTCTCGGAAGTGGTGGGGCCGGCTTCGTCCGGGCGCACGAGCGTGGCATGGACCGCGCTCGCTGCCGCCACGCGCCGCGGTGAATCGGTAGCGCTCATCGACACCTTTGATCGCTTCGATCCGCCGACGGCGCACGCGTGCGGGATGGATCTCTCGAAACTGTTGTGGGTCCGCGGCCAGGCGGTCTCGAAAACCTCCGGCGCGATCGATCCGGCGTGGCTCCCTGGTGTGCGCGCGGTGACTGGCCCGGGCACGTTCATCGAGCGCGTCATCGATCGCGCGATCAAGTCGCTCAACCTGGTCGTGCAGTCGGGCGTGTGCACGCTGGTGGTGATCGATCTGATCGATCTGCCGGCCACCGCGCTGCGCCGGCTGCCGGCCTCGACGTGGTTCCGCGTCGAGCGCGCGATCGAAGGCAGCGATACCGCGGTGTTGATCCTCGCGTCGATGCCCGTGGCGCGAAGTGCCGGCGGCCGCTCGATCGTGATGGGTGATTCCCCGGCAAGAGGCACGACCCCCGGCAACGAATGCAGCCCCCCGGCGAGTGTCATCTGGAAAGGCGATCACGATCGGTCGCGACGGCTGGCAGGCGTGTCATCGCAAGCCGGTATCACTGCGGCACGCTGGGCTCACGCGGCGCGTGTCGATGTATCGACCACTGTCTTCAACGCAGTCTGATCATGTTCGCTGCGTTATATGCGCCGTCGCTGCCGGCAGCGGCGCTCGTCGACGTGGCGCGCGCCTTTACGCCGCGCTTCGAACAACTCGGTGCCGCTCTAGGAAACACTGTCGTTCTGCTCGACGCGAGCGGCCTGTCGCGCCTGTTCGGCAGCGCGCAGGAATTAGGGGAGCACCTTCGCGATGCGCTTTCGAAACTCTCGCCTGGTGATTCGCTACCTCGTGTGGCGATTGCCTCTACGCAAACCGCCGCGACGTTATTAGCGCTTGGCAGTCCCGGCCTCACCGTCGTGATGCCGGGCAAAGAAGCGATCGCGTTATCGTCGTTGAGCGTGAGCGTTCTCGATACGTTCGAACGCCTGACGGAGCCGCTGGAAAAGGCAGAAGGCAAAAGGCAGAAGGCTGAAGGAAACACCGCCCACAAAGGTGATCTCGACGAAACGGGAGGGTGGCATCATCCAAGAAGCACGCATCAAGCGAGTCGAGGCAAACGTCGCGCGCCAGAGAATCGCGTGCTCGAGATCCTCACGAAATGGGGCATCCGATCGCTTGGCGCGCTGACCGAGTTATCGGGTCCGGAGATCCACGAACGCCTGGGCGAGCGCGGCGCGTTGTGGCAATCGCTCGCACGCGGAGTGGATTCGCGGCCAATGGTGCCGTGGGTCGATGAGATTCCCTTCGAGGCCGCGCTCGAGCTCGAGTGGCCGATCGAAGGGCTCGAGCCATTGTCGTTCGTGCTGGCGCGGCTCCTCGAGCCGCTGGCCGAGCGCCTCGAGCGCGCCGATCGCGGCGCCGCCGTGCTCTATACGTCGCTGCGCCTGACCTCGCGCACTGTCTTCACGCGCACGCTGCAGCTGCCGGCGCCGATGCGCGATCCGAAAACGCTGCGCACGCTGATCCTCCTCGATCTCGAATCGCATCCGCCCGACGCGCCGATCGACATCGTCCGCGTCTACATCGAGCCGACCCCGGCGAAGGTGTTGCAATGGACGCTCTTGGAGCGGGCCCAGCCCGCCCCCGAACAGGTGTCGACATTGATTGCCAGGCTAACGGCGCTGATGGGAGAAGGACATGTCGGTTCGCCGCTGCTCGTCGACACTTGGCGGCCAGGCGCTTTTCAGATGTCGGATTTCGGATCTCGGATTTCGGATATATCGACGATTCAATCCTCAAATAATCCGAGATCCGAGATCCGAGATCCGACATCGTCAGCATCATTGAAGTCTGCCCTGCGCCGCTTCCGGTTTCCCATTCCGACCCGAGTCACTGTCAGCGAGGGACGTCCCGTGCGCGTGCAGACCGATCGACAAGGATTCACCAGCGGCGCCATCGTGCAGGCCGCGGGTCCGTGGCGAACATCAGGCAACTGGTGGGACACGCCCGGCCCTCGACAAAAAGGCGAGTCGGGAAGCGCGGCATGGGATCGTGATGAATGGGACGTCGCGATGAACGACGGTACGGTGTATCGCTTAGTGGTCGAACGCGAAGTAGGTCAGTGGTTTCTTGAAGGCGTCATCGATTGAGAGACGACTCCGTCCGTGTATATCGAGCTGCATACTTCCTCCGCCTTCAGCTTCTTACGCGCTGCCTCGCTACCCGAGACGCTGATCGATCGGGCGGCGATGCTCGGCTATCCCGCCGTCGCCCTGCTCGATCGCGACGGCGTGTCGGGCGCGCCGCGTTTTCATAAAGCCGCGCTCGCGGCGGGCATCAAGCCGCTGATCGGCGCGGAGCTGTCGATCGAGGTCAAGGCAGAAGGCATCAGGCAGAAGGCAGAAACATTCTCCCTCCCGGTGCTGTGCGCCTCACAAGAAGGCTGGCGCAACCTCTGTCGACTGTTGTCGAAGATGAAGCTGCGCGCGCCGAAAGGCGAGGGCGCGCTGGCGATCCACGAGCTCGACGGCTTCACCACCGGCCTCGTCGCCATGCCCGGCCGCCCGCTGCTCGGCGCCGAGCGGTTCGGCGTCGGCGGCCTCCTCGATCGCATCGTCGGCACATTCGGCCGCGGCAATACCTACGTCGAGCTGCAGCGGCACCTGCACCGCGACCAGGAAGACGACAACGATGCGCTGGTCTGTCTCGCCGAGGCGTTTCGCGTGCCGCTGCTGGCGACCGGCGGCGTCGCGTTCGCGACGCCCGAAGAGCGGCCGCTGTTCGATGTCGTCACCTCGATTCGCGAGCACGTCACGCTGATGCGCGCCGGCCGCCGGCTCGCGGCGAATGCCGAGCGCTACTTCAAGCCGCCGGCGCAGATGGCGCGGCTGTTCGCGGATCGTCCCGGCGCGGTGCACGCGACGCGCGAGCTGGCCGATCGCCTGCAGTTCACGATGCAGGACCTCGGCTATCGCTTTCCGAAATATCCGATCCCCGACGGCGAGACCGAGATCTCGTTCCTGCGCAAGATCGCCGAGGTCGGCGCGCGCAACCGCTATCGCCCGTTTCACGATCGCGCCCGCGTCCAGGTCGCGCGCGAGCTGGATCTGATCGAGAAGCTCGAGCTCGCCGGCTACTTCCTGATCGTCTGGGACATCGTCAACTTCTGCCGGCAGCAGGACATCCTCGTGCAGGGCCGCGGCTCGGCGGCCAACAGCGCCGTGTGCTACAGCCTCGGCATCACCGCCGTCGATCCGGTCGGCATGGAGTTGTTGTTCGAGCGCTTCCTGTCAGAGGAGCGCGGCGAGTGGCCCGATATTGATCTGGATTTGCCGAGCGGCGATCGCCGCGAGTGCGTGATCCAGCACGTCTACAAGAAGTACGGCCAGCATGGCGCGGCGATGACCGCGAATGTGATCACCTACCGCGGCAAGAGCGCGGCGCGCGAGGTCGGCAAGGCGCTCGATCTCGACGACGGGCAAATCGATCGTCTCGCCAAGGTGATGCACCAGTTCGAGTACATCGATCCCGACGAGACGCTGTCGAACAAGCTCGCCGAGGTCGGCATGGCCGGCCATGAGCCGCGCGTGCGCCACTTTGCCGAGCTGTGGCGGCAGATGCAGGACCTGCCGCGGCATCTCGGCCAGCATTCCGGCGGCATGGTGGTGTGCCAGGGCGATCTGTCGTCGGTCGTGCCGCTCGAAAACGCCAGCATGCCCGGCCGCGTCGTCGTGCAGTGGGACAAGGAGGACTGCGCCGACATGGGCATCATCAAGGTCGATCTGCTGGGGCTCGGGATGATGGCGGTGTTGCAAGACACGCTGACGCTCATCAACAGCAGGGATCAGGGATCAGGGATCGGGGATCAGGGATCAGGGATCAGGGAGCCGGAAGTGACGCTCGCATCGTTGCCACCTGATGATCCAGAGGTGTACGCGATGTTGCGAGCGGCAGATACGATCGGCGTGTTCCAGGTCGAATCGCGCGCGCAGATGGCGACGCTGCCGCGCTTGCGTCCCGAGAAGTTCTACGACCTCGTCGTCGAAGTGGCGCTGATTCGTCCGGGCCCGATCGTCGGACAGATGGTGCATCCGTATCTCAATCGCCGCGCCGGCCGCGAAGCGGTGGCGTACGATCATCCGCTGCTCGAGCCGATCCTCAAGCGCACGCTCGGCGTGCCGCTGTTTCAGGAGCAGTTGTTGCGTATGGCCATGGTGGTCGCCGGCTTTACCGGCGGCCAGGCCGAGGATCTCCGCCGCGCGATGGGCTTCAAGCGATCCGAGAAGCGCATGAAGCAGCTCGAAGGCCTGCTGCGCGAGGGCATGGCTAAGCACGGCATCACGGGCGACACCGCCGATCGCATTGTTTTATCTATTACGTCGTTCGCGCTGTATGGATTTCCGGAGTCGCACGCCGCGAGCTTCGCGCTGATCGCGTATGCCAGCGCCTACTTCAAGATGCATTACCCGGCGGCGTTTTATACGGCGCTCCTCAACAACCAGCCGATGGGGTTCTATCACCCGGCGACGCTGGTCAAGGACGCGCAACGCCGCGGCGTCCGCTTCAATCCGATCGACGTGCAGGTGTCGGACTGGGATTGCACGGTCGAAGCGGACGGCTCAATACGGCTTGGCCTTCGCTACGTGCGCGGCCTGCGCGCGGATGCGGGGCACGCGATCGCGAAGATTGACGTCAAGCGGCAGCAAGGCCAATCGGCATCACGCTGTCCGAAGTGTGGCTGCGACGATCAGTCGATGATCGAAGTGTCGGAGACCTGTTTCTGCAACGTGTGCTCGCACCAGTGGACTGTCATCGAGGAGAAACCGGCGCAGCGCTTCCGATCGATCGACGATCTGGTCCGCCGCGTCGCGCTGCGGCGAGATGAGATCGCGATGCTCGCCGAAATCGGCGCGCTCAATTCGCTCGGCCACGATCGACGATCCGCGATGTGGCAAGTCGAGCGCGCGATTCGTCCTGCAGGTGAAATGTTTCAGGGCAGTAGCCAGTATCCAGAAACCGGTAGCCAGGAAAGCCCGCTGGAAGAAATGAATATTTCTGAGCGGCTAATCGCTGATTACACAGGAACAGGACTCACGGTTGGTCCTCATCCGCTCACGTTCCGTCGCCGCGAACTCGCGATGCGTGGCGTGATCCCGGCCCTGGATCTGCCGCGCCAGCGAGCAGGAAGACGGGTGCGGACCGCGGGGATGGTGATCACGCGCCAGCGTCCCGGCACCGCGAAGGGCTTCGTCTTCCTGACCCTCGAAGACGAGACCGGCATCTCGAACATCATCATCCGGCCCGATCTTTACGCCACCGATCGCCTGGTCGTCGTCGAATCGTCGTTCCTGCTCGTCGAGGGCATCCTGCAGAACCAGGACGGCGTCACCTCGATCAAGGCCGAGCGGATGTCGAAGCTTGACGGCATGCCGGACGAAGCCGCGATCGACTCGCACGACTTTCACTGATGTACCATGGCGTCGTGCGCCAGCTGGTTCTTCTCACGATCGTCGTCGCCGCACTAATCGCGGTGCTGTGGGCGAGGCCCGCGCCGTCGACGGCGGGCGATCCGAAGGAGCTCTCGTACGTCACGACCGCGCATCAACTTGGCGTGGTCGGCTATCGCGATCCGGCCGGGGCGATCTCGCCCGATAGCCGGCATCTCGCGTACTCGGAAGGACGTTTCGTCCGCGTCGTGCCGATCGATGGTGGTGCGCCGATCACCTTGCCGCCCGCCGATGGCCAGGTTCGCAATCTCGCGTGGGCCACCAACGACATGATCGTCGTCGAGGACGCCACGCCGGACGGCCGGTGGTGGGCCCACCGCTTGACCGATCCGATGCGGCGCGGGCTGTGGGTTGGCACGTCGATTCCGAATCGCGACCTCCGGCAGCTCGCCTGGAATGCCGCCGGTACGCACGCGGCCGCGCTGGTATTTGGAAAGGAAGGCACGGACGTCTGGCGCATTGCGATCGACGGTAGTGCCGCCGATCATCAACGCGTGACGGGGCGCGCCTCATTCCCGGCATTCACTTCGACGGGAGAGATCGCCTGCATCGTCGATGCCCGCCTTGCGATCCCATGTCACGGTTCGAAGAAAACGTTGACGCCCGACGTCGACGTCTACGGGCCGATCGCGTTCTATGGCGACACCGCATATTTCGCCTCACCGAATGTCCGCGGCATGGTTGAACTGTGGCAGGCGGATCTTGGCGCCGGCCGCGCGACGCGCGTGTCGTCGTTTGCCCGCGATGCGTACGCGCCGTCGATCGCAGCGGATGGCACCGTGGTCTTCAAGGTGCAGTCATATCGCACGGTGCTCGCCGAGGTCCCGGCGGAAGGTGGCCCGACCCGCCAGCTCACACTCTTCCAATCGGAGACACCATCTTTCCATCCAACCAGCCCGCTGATCGCATTCACTTACGGCACGTGGCGACGCATCGTCGACGATGCGAAGTATCCGGATATCGCGCAGGAGATCGGCGTCATCGACACGACGCAGACGACTCCCGCGGCGAGGCCGCTCGAGGTGATCGCGCAATCGGACTCCGAGGATCAGGCGATGGCCTGGTCGCCGAACGGCAAATGGATCGCGTTTCACACGCATCGCGAGATGTCGGACGATGTGTGGTTGAGACCGGCGGATGGGAAGCAGCCCGACAAGCGCATCACCTTCCTTGGGCGTGGCGCTGAAGTCGGCTGGCCGCGATGGTCGCCTGATGGAAAGATGGTGCTGCTGGAAGGCGCGCGGAAGAGCGACGGTCGATCGGTGCTGTATGCGATCGGTATCGATCAGGAAACCGGCGCCACGACCTCCGAGATGCGTGAGATTCGCGCCGACGGATTCGATGGCGAGATGGGCCACGCCGAATGGCTCGGTAACAGCGCCGTCATTGCCGTCGCGAAGGATGTGCCGGGCGGTCACGTGATCCTCGCGCTGCCGATCGCCGGCGGAGCCCCGAAGATCGTGCATCGCTACGCCACCGAACATGATTTCTCCGGACTTGCCGTCTCGCCTGACGGGCGCGCCTTCGCATATGCTGCCCCAGGGGCCGACGGTCACTACCAGATCTTTCGAAAAGCGATCGCCGGAGCGTCGGCGCCGGTGCAGGTGACGAGCGATCCTTCGAACAAGACCCAGCCGGCCTGGTCGCCCGATGGCCGGCGCATCGCGTTCACCGTGTGGAGCTACGACGCCACGTTCTGGTCCTTCACCGCACGATGACTGCTCGCGCGCTTCCGGAATGGCTGCCGCGATCGATCCTGACGCTCGCGTCCGGCTACGACGCCCGCATTTTTCTGGCTGACCTGATCGCGGGCCTGACCGTCGGTCTCGTCGCGCTTCCGCTGGCGATGGCGTTTGCGATCGCGTCCGGGCTGACGCCGCAGGCCGGCATCTACTGCGCGATCATCACCGGCTTCCTGATCTCGGCGTTGGGCGGATCGAGATTCCAGATTGGCGGGCCCACCGGCGCGTTTGTCGTCGTCGTGGCTGGCATCATCAACGAGTACGGCGTCGACGGCCTGTTCATGTGCACGATGATGGCGGGCGTGATGCTCGTGATCATGGGGCTCACCGGCACCGGCAGCGCGGTCAAGTACATCCCGCGCCCGGTGATCATCGGCTTCACCAACGGGATCGCGCTCGTCATCGCCAGCACGCAGCTGCGCGATTTCCTCGGCCTGACGATGAACGTGCCTGGGGAATTCATCGGCCGCATCCAGGTGATCGTCGCCAATATGTCCAGCGTCTCGCGAGACAGCGTCGCGCTCGGCGCCGGAACGCTGGCCTTGCTGATCGTCTGGAACCGGTTCGTGAAGCGCGTCCCGGCCTACATTGTCGCGCTCTTCGCCGGCACCGCCGCCGCGATCGGGTTCGGGCTCGAGGTGGACACCATCGGATCGCGCTTCGGGGGCATCCCATCCGGCCTGCCGCATTTCCAGGTGCCGACGTTCCGGCCGAGCCTGATCCTGACGTTGCTGTCGCCGGTGTTCACGGTCGCGATGCTGGGCGCGATCGAATCGCTGCTCTCCGCGGTTGTCGCCGATCGCATGGGTGGCGATCGCCACAATCCCAACACCGAGCTGTTCGCGCAAGGCGTCGCCAACCTCGTGTCGCCGCTGTTCGGCGGATTGCCGGCTACCGGCGCGCTGGCGCGGACCGCGACCAACATCCGCTCGGGCGCGCGATCGCCGGTCGCCGGGATGATCCACTCGATCACGCTCCTGGCGGTGCTGCTGTTCGGGGCACGGCTCGCGGCGTTCGTCCCGTTGCCGGTGCTCGCCGCGATTCTCTTCGTCGTCGCGTGGAACATGGGCGAGTGGCGCGAGATCGGCGAGATCACGAAACAGACCTACGCGGACATCCTGGTGTGGTCCGTCACATTCCTGCTCACCGTGCTGGCGGATCTCACGGTCGCGGTCGAAGTCGGCATGGTGATGGCGGCGCTGTTGTTCATCCGGCGTGTGACGCGCACGACCACGGTGTCACGGGTCACGCCTGAATACATCGAGGCGGGGCGGCCGCACGTCCTGCAGGACAAGACGATTCCCGATTACGTCGCGATCTTTCGCATCCACGGGCCGTTTCTGTTTGGATCGACCGACAAGCTCCACGACATCTCGGCACAGGCGGAGTCGTTGCCGCCGGTTGTCATCCTGCGCTGCCGGAACATGACCGCCGTTGATGGGACCGGCCTGAGCGCGATCGAAGAGCTGGCCGAGGATCTGCGGCAGAAGGGACGGACGCTGGTGATTTGCGGCGCGCCGGCACAGCCGGCCGGCGCGATGCGCAAGGCGGAGTTTCACGAACGTCTCGGCGACGAGAATATCTGCGCGAGCGTTCAGGCGGCGCTCGATCGCGCCGCGGCGATCGTGCGGCCGATGCGCAACGATCCGGCAAACAACGCGTCGATCGGCACGAAGCCGCCGAGCCGGTGACGTCCCACCGCCGCTAGTCCCGCCGACGCCATGCATCCGCAATTCGCGCAGTCCGGCGTGCCGCCGAACTGGCATGGCGTGATCCGCGTCTGCAAATCCGCCGACAGGCACTCTGTGGTCTGCGCGAACACGCACTCGTCAGGCGATTCGGGCGGATCGAGATAGGCATCAATCAGTGGCGCCGGCATCTGCAGCTTCGGGAATGACGGCCGCAGCCGCCGCAGTGTCTCGACGACGCGGACCCGGTCGGCGGGGCGGAGTTTCTCGTCGGATTCCTCACCGACTTGCGGCGTGTAGAGGCTCAACCAGATCGATTTCACGTTGCGGTTCGCCGACCACGTGCGCACGAATTCCTCGATGTAGCCGTCGCGCATGGTCTGCTGGCGGGTCACCGTGCAATGAACGGTGATCTGATGACCCTCGATGTGTTTCAGGATGCGATCGTAAGTCGCAGGCGTCCGGCGCACGTCGTGCTCGGGTTGCAGTCCGTCGATCGACACGCAGATCTGCAGGCGCGGAATCGAGGCCCATTCGATAGGAATCGGACGAACCGCACTCGTCACCAATTGCACATAGAGTCCACGCTGCGAAAGTTGGGGCAGCAGCACGTCGAGCTCGCGATAACGCACCAGCGGCTCACCGCCGACGAGCGACACGTGCAACGGCTTGAGCCGATCGACGACGTCGATAATGCCGTCGACCAGCGCCTCGCCCTTTCGATCCGAGAGCGTCCGCAGCGTCTGGCCGCCGCCGAGATGGTCGTCGCCGTACGCGTAGCATCCCGGACAACGGAGCGGGCATTCCCGCGTGATTTCGATGGAGAGATTCGGGCGGAATCCGGAAAGGATTTTGCCCCAGGCTCGGACGATGCCTTCCATACTCCGAACCTAGCACAGAAGGGGTGGGTCCGCCTCGAGGCGGACCCATGTGTCATGCAGATTACTTCGATGCGACGAACATGATCTCGACGAGTCCTTCCGCACCGACGAGACCGGTCCTGACCGTCGCGCGGGCGGGGAAGTCCTTGACGAGTACCGGGCGATAGCCGTTGTTCATCCCCTGGAAATTCGCGATGTCGGTGATGTAGACGACGCCATCGACGAGATCGGTCCAGTCGAAACCGGCGGCCTTGAGCGTTCGCTCGATGCGCGCCATGGCTTCCTTGGTCTGCGCCTCGATGTTGCCCTGGTTGTCGGCGTTGTTGCCGAGGATGCCGGAGACGTAGAGGCGCTTGCCGACCTTGATCGCGCTGCTCAGCGTCTGGCTCGGCTTGCCGGGCGAGCCGTCCGGGCCGGGTGTCGTGATGACTTCCTTCGCGCCGCGTACCGCCGTCATCGTCACTTCCGCCTTGTAGGCCGGTCCGGGCAGACCGACGATCACGGTCGCGCGAGCCGGCGGATTTTTCGGGAAGCGCGGGACGTACGCCTTGTTCATTTCCTGGAACGTGGCCACATCGGTGAGATACACGCGATTGGCGACGACGTCGGCCATTGTGAAGCCGGCGGACTTCAGCAGCTCCTCGGCGTTGGCGAAGATGGTGTTCATCTGCGTGGTCACGTCGCCTTCGACCGGCTGGTTGTCCTTGGCGCCGCGCGACACCAGGCCCGACATGAACAGCGTGTCGCCGGTGCGGATCGCGTAGCTGTACGGATTGGCGGTCGACCAGCCGGCGGGAGTGATGATCGTGCGCTCCCCGCCTTCGGGCACTGCGATGACCGCGATCTCAACGAGCGCCGTCGCCGACACCAGTTCGGCGGAAACGGTCGTGCGCGTCGGCGCATCCTTCGGCCAGTATTCGCGCCACACTTCGGTCATCGCCGCGGCGTCGGTGGGATTCTTGAGATAGACGGTGGCGGCGACGACGTTCTTGAGGCTCGAGCCCGCCTTGGTGAGCGTCTGGCCCAGGCTGTCGATCACACCTTTGGTTTGTTCCTTGATGTCGCCCTTCGCCGAGAGCGAGCCTGACACGTAGATCAAGCCATCGGCCTTGGTCGCCGCGCTGAACGGCAGTTGACCGTTACCTGGAAACACTTGCCGCTGTCCTTGCACGGTGACCCCCAGACACGCAACAGATACAAGCAGAGCAGTGAAATAACCTCGCACGGTGCACCTCTCGCGCGACAATGTATCATTTCCTTCAGATGCCTAAAGCGGTTTCATCTTTACCAAAGATCGAACGTCAGAAATCACGGTTGCACGGCTTCGGCGTATTCGCACTCGAGACCATCAACAAGAACAAGCGGATCATCGACTACGCGGGCGAGCTCATCTCGAACAAGCAAAGCGAATCGCGCGAGGATCGCTACCTGGCGAAGGGCTGCATCTGGGTGTTTCGCGTCAACAGGAACTGGAGCCGCGACGCCGCCAACGGCGGCAACGTCGCGCGCTTCATCAATCATTCCTGCCGGCCGAACTGCTGGATCGAAGTCGACGCCAAGACCCGGACGATCTGGGTGCGCGCCGCAAAGCAGATTCGCAAGGGCCAGGAGCTGACCTACGACTACAACACCGAGGGAGACAAGGTGATTCCCTGCCAGTGCCGGCCGGGTTGCAAGACCAAGCTATGAAATGGTTGTGCGGAGCCACAGCGACGTCTGTCGTCACGCTTGCGGTGTGCCTGCACGGCCAGGGTGCGGCCAACTTCACCCGTAGCCTCGACGATCCGCGCGACCGCAAAGAGGCTCGTGCCGAAATTCTCGATACGCCGGTGCTGCCCGGATCGATCGTAAAAACGGTGGCGCTTGTCGCCGCGCCCGGCGGCGCGGGAATGGATGCGGCCGCAATTGCTGCTGACGAATTAAGGGGTCGGGACCATTTGCCGCCCTCCGGCCCCAATCCGATGGGTCCGATGCAACAGCGAACAGCTACAGGTGGGGCCGGTACCGCGGCAAATAGTCCCGACCCCCTGATCCGCCTCGGCCGAACCCGTGCGGACGGAAGTACGCAGATTGAGCGAATTAATCTCGACGATTACATCGCGCAGGTGCTGGCGGGCGAGGGGCAGCCGAAGGCGGGCGATGCAGCGCAACAGGCGCTCGCGATCACCGCGCGCACGTTCGCGCTGGCGAATCGCAATCGGCATCGCAGCGAGGTCTTCGATCTCTGCGACTCCACGCATTGCCAGGTCCTGAGAACGGCAACGGCGATCACGCGGCGTGCCGCCGAAGCGACGAGCGGCCGCGTGCTGCTGCATCAAGGGCAGCCGGCGTTTGTCTTCTATTCCGCGTGGTGCGGCGGGAAGTCCGAGCTCGCGTCGCAGGTCTGGCCCGGCGCAATCGATTACTCGTACGAACCGGCGCTGCATGACGATGCGTGCGAGGACGAGCCCGGGTGGGAGAGCGAAGTGCGCGCCGAAGAGATCGAGCGGGCGCTGCGGGCGGCCGGCCTGCGCGGATCGCGATTGCGGAATCTCCGCGTCCTGTCGCGCAACACCTCGGGCCGCGTCGCGCGGATCGGTATCGAGGGCTTCACGCCGTCCGAGTTGCCCGGCAACGAATTCCGCATGGCGGTCGGCCGCGTCGCCGGATGGCAGTCGATCAAGAGCACGGCGTTCGAGATCGATCGCACGAGCAGCGGCTATCGCTTCACAGGCCGGGGCTTCGGCCACGGTGTCGGGCTGTGCGTGATCGGCGCCGGCCGCCGCGCCGCGACGGGCGCGAGCGTCGATCAGATCCTGAAGTTCTACTATCCGGGTCTCGCCGTCGGCCCGATCCCGTCAGCGGCGCCGGCCACGACAACCGTCGCGACACCGCGAAAGGCCGACCCGCCGGCGGCCACTGATGTCGCGCTGGCGCTGCCCGGAAACGAAGAAGGCGAGCGCCAGATGGTGCTGTCGCTGATTCGCCGCAGCCGCGATGAGATTGCGAAATCGACCGGCGCCCCTTCGCCACCTCGGCTCCGCGTCACCGTGCATCCCTCCGTCGAGAGCTTTGGCCGCACCACCGGTCAGCCGTGGTGGGTGTCAGGCGCGACCGACGGCGCCGCGATCGATGTGCTGCCGATTAGTATCCTGCGACAGCAGGGCCAACTCGATCGGACGATCCGCCATGAAGTCACGCACGCGCTGCTCGACACGGCTCTTGCGAAGCGGCCGATGTGGGTGAGAGAAGGCGCCGCGGCGTACTTCGCGACGCCGGAAAGCGCGCGTCAAAGCAAGGCCGCGCGCGTGGATTGCCCGAGCGACGTGGAGTTACTGCGACCCGTCTCCGCCGGCGCGCAACGCGATGCCTACGCGCGCGCCGAAGCCTGCTTCGCGCGCGCGATCGCCGACGGCAAACGGTGGGATCAGATCCGCTAATTTGGAGCCAGGTTTTGAAACTTAGCGATCCGACTCGTCGGCCAGCCGCACCTGCGCAGACACGCCCCCGCCGCCGATAAAAAAGGTGACGAGGGCCGCCACCGCGGCGGCTCCCAGACGATGCATGACAGCACCTTGCCCTGAAACGGATGGCCTCGGGAAGGCGTCTGAAAGGGTAGAATTGCGACAGGGACGTCTATGCTGATCAAGAAACCCGTTGATGTTCGTGAGTCCGAAGTGACGCCGAAGGAGCTATTCCTGAAGCGGCGCGAGTTCATTGCGGCGGCCGGCGTCACCGCCGCGGCCGTGGCGACCAACGGGCTGGGCCTGCTTGGCGATGCGGAAAATGTCGCTGCGCAGAATCCGAATGCGCAGAAGCTCGCCAACCTCAAGAAGAGCCCATTCAGCACCGACGAGAAGCTGAATTCGTACCGCGACATCACGACCTACAACAACTTCTACGAGTTCGGCACCGGCAAGGCCGATCCCGGGAAGTACGCGAACAGCTTGAAGCCCCGTCCGTGGAGCGTCGTCGTCGAAGGCCAGTGCGCCAAGCCCGGCACCTACAACATCGAAGACATCATGAAGTGGGCGCCGATCGAGGAACGCATCTATCGCATGCGCTGCGTCGAGGCGTGGTCGATGGTGATTCCGTGGAACGGCTACCCGATGAGCGAGTTCCTCAAGCGCTTCGAGCCGACATCGAAAGCGAAGTACGTCCAGTTCAAGACGCTCGTCGATCAACGGCAGATGCCGGGACAGACCGAGCCCGCGCTGCAGTGGCCGTACGTCGAAGGCCTGCGCATGGATGAAGCGATGCATCCGCTGACGCTCGTCGGCCTCGGCCTCTACGGCGAGGTCATGCCGAACCAGAACGGCGCGCCGATTCGACTGGTGGTGCCGTGGAAGTACGGCTTCAAGGGCATCAAGTCGATCGTCCGCGTGTCGTTCGTCGAGAACGAACCGCTCAACACCTGGAAACAGCAGCAGTCGTCAGAGTACGGCTTCTACGCCAACGTCAACCCGCAGGTCGATCACCCGCGCTGGTCGCAGGGCAGCGAAAACCGGCTCGGCGAGTTCTTCCGCCGCAAGACGCTGATGTTCAACGGCTACGGCGATCAGGTCGCGTCGCTCTACTCGGGAATGGACCTCCGGAAGTTCTACTGATTGAACGCGACGCAAAAGAGACGATGGGTCTTCAAGCCCATCGTCTGGATCGCCTGCCTCACGCCGCTGGCGTATCTGATCTACAGCCTCTACCAGGATCTGGGCGTCAACCCGATCGAGACATTCACCAACTTCACCGGCATCTGGACGCTGCGGTTCATCATGATCACGCTGGCGATCACGCCGCTGCGCTGGCTGACGGGGATCAACCAACTCGTCAACTATCGCCGGCTGATCGGCCTGTTCGCGTTCTTTTACGGCTCGATTCACTTCACCACCTATGTCGTGACGACGTTCTTCATCGGGGGCTTTTCCAACTTCGATGCCTCTGGCCTGGCCGCGGACCTGACGACGCGGCCGTACATCATCGCGGGGTTCACGGCGTTCGTGCTGATGATTCCGCTGGCGGTGACGTCGACGGCCGGATGGATCCGCCGGCTGGGCGGCAAGAAGTGGAACTGGCTGCACCGGCTGATTTACATCACCGCGATGGCCGCGGTGCTGCACTATTACTGGAAGGTCAGCGTCAAGCTGGTGCCGGTAAATCCGCGCAATTACGCGATATTGGTCGCGATCCTGCTCGCCTTCCGGGTCTGGCGTTACTTTGCGAAGCGGGCGGCATCTGAGGTATAACGTGCGAGAGATGAAGACTGTGTGGACGTGCGCGTGTTGTTGCGTCGGGGATCCCTCCGACGCCTGATTCGCTGTGTCCATGGAAGGCCGTTCGGATCGGCCACAAGTTCTCAGAGATTCAGGGCCCGGAGGTGCAAACCTCCGGGCCTTTTTGCTTTTGAACGTGGAGGCGGGTCTTCAGACCGGCCTGAATTGGAGAGAGAAATGAGACGTTTACTGATCGTTTTGTTCGCCTTGACCCTGGCGGCTCCGGCGCTGCGCGCGCAGGCGCCGCAGCAGTCGCTGTCCGGACTCTGGGATGCGGCCGTCGTCGTCAACGGCCTCGAGATTCCGTTCCGCTTCGAAATCGCCGGCGACGGCGCGGCGATTAGCGGATCGTTCTTCAACGGTGACGAGAAAGTGACGTCGACCGGCGGGAAGTACGAGAACGGATCCTTGACGCTGAACTTCGATCACTACGCGACGCAGATCGAAGCGGGGCTCGTGAACGGCCGGCTGGCCGGCGTCTACAATCGCGCTCAGGGCTTCTATCCGTTCTACGCGAGGAAGTTCACGCCGTCGAACGTGTTCCCGAATGAAGTGCCGCAGATTGACGGGCTGTGGACGATCGGCAATGTGAGCAGCAACAAGGGCGAGGCGGCGTGGCGATTCATCGTCCGCCAGTCCGGCGCGGAAGTGACCGCGGCGATTCTTCGCGTCGACGGCGACACCGGCGCGCTGGCGGGCACCTTCCAGCGCAACGGCAAGTTCATCGTCAGTCACTTCTCTGGCGCGCGGCCGCTGGTGTTGGAGTTGACGCCGCAGAAAGACGGCTCGCTCGAGATCGTTCGCAACCGTACCGAAAAGATGATCGCCATCAAGGACACGGAGGCGAAGTTGAAGGGCGTTGCCGAGCCGACCGACCCGTCGCGCCATTCCAGCGTGAAGAATCCGACCGAACCGTTCAAGTTCGCGTTCCCGGATATCAACGGCAAGATCGTCTCGAGCACGGACGAGCGTTTCCGCGGCAAGGTGGTGATCGTCGGGATCGGCGGCAGCTGGTGCCCGAATTGCCACGATGAGGCGCCGTTCCTCTCGGAGCTCTACACGAAGTATCGCGCCAAGGGACTCGAGATCGTCGAGCTGTCGTTTGAAGAAGAGGCGCAGAAGGCGAAGGGCTTTGCGCGCCTGCTGGCGTTCAACAAGCGTTACGGCGTGAACTACACCGTGTTGCTCGCGGGTGATCAAGGCGACCTCGCGGAGAAAGTGCCGCAGATCCACAACCTGAATTCATTCCCGACGACGATCTTCATCGGCCGCGACGGCCTGGTGCGGGCGGTCCACGCCGGTTTCGCGGGTGCGGTGAGCGGCGTGTTCCACGAGAATGCGAAAGAAGAGATCACCGCGACCGTCGAGCGCCTGCTCGCCGAATCGTCCACCACAACGCGATCGCAGCAGTAATCGCGCCCAATAACGAGCCCCAGGGGTCGCCGGCGTTGCCGTGCTATACTTGGGGCTCGGATCTTGCCGCGTGCTGTGCCGCCTGTGGGCGTATCGAGCTTTCCTGACTCGCTCCTCCTGACGATCTACTAGCAACGAGACGAAGTCCTTCAGCGGATTCATTTCCGAACCGCTGGTCGTGTATTGCGCCGGGCCTCCCGGCGAAGGTGCCGCTTTGGCGGCACAGGAGTAAGTGATGGGTCGAAAACTTTACGTTGGAAATTTGCCGTACCAGACTGATGAAGCCGCGTTGACGACGTTGTTCGCTGCGGCGGGCACGGTTGAAACGGTGTCGGTGGTGCGGGACATGGCGACGGGCCGCGCCCGTGGCTTTGCGTTCGTCGAGATGGGCAGCGATGAGGAAGCGCAGGCGGCGATCAACCAGGTCAACGGTGTTGAACTGGGTGGACGCTCGCTGACCGTGAACGAAGCGCGTCCCAAGACGTCCGGCGGCGGTGGTGGATTCGGCGGCGGCGACAGCCGCCGGCGATCCGAGCCGCGCTGGTAATTACCTAGACAACCGCGGCCGGGGATCCATCGGGTTCCCGGCCCGCGACTTCCACCTCGATCTCGCCGATTCGGGTGAGCGCTTCGGTGCGCAGGGCCAGTGCGGCATTCGCAATGGCGCTTTCGCCCGCCCGCTCGACTTGCGGCAGCCGCTTGTCGATGGCGGCGATCAATTCGACGAGCGTCTGCATCGTCGTCCGCAGGTCAGTCACGTTGGCCGGCGTGATCATCACTTCTGCCACCATCGCTGCGTCGAACTCGAAAGCAGGCTGGGGTTCCAGACTTCTCCGCAATCCAGGCAGCGCCAATAACTCTGTGACGTCGGCCGCTTCGCCGCCGAGCTGGTCTCCGTCGATCGGCATTTAGGACACGCCGGAGGCGCGTCGAGTTTCTGTCCTGAATTGCCGGGCGTGAGATCGATGAAGCTCTTGGATGTTGCCACGTACCCTCGCGAAATGTGCTTTGGTGAGGGCACTGCCCGGAAGGGGCGATGGGCTCAGGAAAGCCAGAAACGTCGCTGTGATTATGACTCACTTACTGCGGCCCTGCTAGCGATATCGGATACCATCCCGTGCGTGACTTCGACGATAAAGCCCCTGAATACCCCTAGCCAGGTGCTGTTCGCCAGCCTGATCGGCACCACGATCGAGTTCTTCGACTTTTACATCTACGCGACGGCGGCGGTGCTCGTGTTTCCGAGCCTGTTCTTTCCGAAATCCGATCCGGCAACGGCGACGCTGGCGTCGCTGGCGACGTTCGCGATTGCTTTCGTGGCGCGGCCGATCGGCTCGGTGCTGTTCGGCCACTTCGGCGATCGCGTCGGCCGGAAAACGACGCTCGTCGCGGCGCTGTTGACGATGGGCGTGTCGACGGTGTTGATCGGCCTATTGCCGACCTACCAGACGATCGGCTTCGCGGCGCCGTTGTTGCTCGCATTGTGCCGCTTCGGCCAGGGTCTCGGGCTTGGCGGCGAATGGGGCGGCGCCGTGCTGCTCGCGACGGAGAATGCGCCTCCCGGCAAGCGCGCCTGGTACGGGATGTTCCCGCAGCTCGGCGCGCCAATTGGATTTGTGTTTTCAGGCAGCGTGTTCCTGCTGTTGTCGCGGTTTCTCACCAACGAGCAGTTCTTCGCGTTCGGCTGGCGCATTCCGTTTCTGGCCAGCGCGTCGCTCGTGGCGATCGGTCTGTACGTGCGGCTGACGATCACCGAGACGCCGATCTTCGCCGAAGCGGTCAAGAAGGATCAGGGCCGCGCCAAGGTCCCGTTCTTCGTCGTGTTCCGCGACCACTTCGGCACGCTGGTGCTGGGGACGATGATCTCGGTCATCGCTTACACCTTGTTTTATATGCACTCGGTGTTCAGCCTGTCGTACGGCACCCTCAAGCTCGGTTACACGCGCGACAAATTCCTGGTGATGCAGTTGTTCGCGATCCTCTTCTTCGCGGCGACGATTCCGATTGCCGGCATCCTCGCCGAGCGCGGCCGCCGCAAGGCGATGATCTGGATGACGATTGGCGCCGTGGCATACGGGTTCGTCATGCCGACGCTGTTCGCCGCCGGCACGGCAGGTGCCGTGACGATGATGTGCCTGGGCTTTGGATTGACCGGCCTGGTGTATGGCCCGTTGGGTACGGTGCTGTCGGAACTGTTCCCGACCTCTGTCCGGTACACCGGCAGCTCGATCTCGTTCAACGTCGCCGGCATTTTCGGCGCGTCGCTGGCGCCGTATGCGGCAACATGGCTGGCCAATAACTACGGGTTGCAGTATGTCGGGTATTACATTTCCGCAGTGGCCATGCTGTCGTTGACCGGACTCCTACTGACGCGCGAGACGAAGGACACCGATCTGCGGCAGTGACTTCTCATGAGCCGCATGCTCCTCGAACAGTTGCTTCTCGTCTTTGGGATGTTGGCGCTGCTCGCTGTGACGTTCTACTGGAGCCGTGTTGTCGGTCTAGCCACAGTGCTGCAGCGCACCGGCGGTCGTCTTCGCGACGGCGAAGCGGGTTTGGTCGAGATGCAGCTGCCTGCGGGCTGGAAAGCGACCATCATTCCTGAGAGCACCGCAACAATCCAAGTGTCGGATCGCCTGCGACGGCGGTTTGTGGCCGTGATCAGTGATTCGCGCGCGGATTTCACCAGCGATTTCGATCTGGTGCAGTTTCATCAGATCACGTTGTCGAATGTGTTGCGAGCCGGCGACATCCTCGAAATCGCTGAAACGACCGCCTCCAAAGTGGCTGGATTTGAAGCGCTCCAGAGTGAGTTCGTACTCGTTCTCGGAAAACGCATTGTGACCAAGTATCTTCATACGGCCATTGCTGGGAATCGCGCCTTTCACCAGGTGATTGCATGGTCTGGCGAGTCGACGTACGACCGGTCTCAATTCCAACGGGTTCTTGATGGCTTCCGCGAGCAACCTGGGCCGAGGCCGATGAGCCGAAGCGTGCTGCCGCCTCCTCCTGCCGGATCCAATTACGATGTTCATTAGCCTCAAATGCTGGCGAGTCGGGACCTGCGTAAGTAGCGCTATTCGAAAATGAACGACACGAACATCAGCCGGCCGTCGCGCTGGATCTGCATGGTCACGGGTGTCCCGGGCGCGAGCGATTTCACGCTGTCGCGCAATCCGTCGAGCGTCGTGACGCGGCGGTTGTTGACGCTGCGAATGATGTCCTTGGGCACCACCGGCACGTCGCTGGCGGCGCTGGCGGCGCGCGCGACGACGATGATGCCGTAGGGATCGCGCAGGCCCGTCGCGGACGCGGCCAGCGTCGCGTCGATCTCGACGCCGATGATGCCGAGCTCGGCCACCAGGTTCTTCGTCGGATCCGAGATCGACGACACCGAATCGAATTCACTGCGTTGCTCGATCGGCTTGACGCCGATACTCAGCTGCGCTTCACCGCGGATCACGACCAGTTGCACGTTGGTCGGCGTGTCCCTCAGCCGGAAGTTGTAACTGACCGTCGGCAGGTTCTCGGCGACTTGCCCGTCCACCGACGCCAGAATGTCGCCGACCGCCAGACCGGCCGCTGCGGCGGGACCGTCGGGCCATACGTCCGAGACGATCACGCCGCTGTCTCTCGACAATCCGAGCGACGCCGCCATGGTCGGCGTGATGGTCTGGATGCTCATGCCGATCTCTTGCTTCCGCAGGTGGCCGTACTGCCGCAGCTGGCGAAAGACGGTGCGCGCGGTGGCGCTCGGAATCGCGAAGCCGAGGCCGTCGCTGCCTCCCGACGGCGACATGATGAACGTGTTGACGCCGACCAGTTCGCCGCGAATGTTGACGAGCGGTCCGCCGGAGTTGCCGGGATTGATCGGCGCATCGGTCTGCACGTAGATCTGCGGTGAGTCCGGCGAGACCTGTCGCGCCACCGCCGAGACCAGCCCGTGTGTCAGGCTGTTGCGCAGTCCGTTGGGGCTGCCAAATGCAAAGACCATCTCGCCCTGGCGGACCGTCGAGTACGTCGCCATCGGCAACGCCGGCAACTTCAGCCCCTCGACTTTCAGTAGTGCCAGATCGATCTCGGTAGTCACGCCGACGACTTGCGCGGTGACGAGCCGCGTCTTGCCGGACAACGCCGTGGCCAGCGTGCCGTCGGCGCGATCGGCAGGCAGTACGATCTGGATGCGGCGCGCGCCGTTGATCACGTGCGCGTTGGTCATGATGTAGCCCTCGGCGTCGATCACGAAGCCCGAGCCAATCGACTGCTGCCGCCCGAGGACAGCCGCGGTCCCCGGCGGACCTTCCTGCGGACCAAAGCTGCTCACCAGGATCTGCACCACGCTCGGCCACACCTTCCGAGTCAGCGCGTCGATCGATTCATTCAACTGCAGAAGCGGATCGGGCGTCGCTTGGCGCGGTACCGGCTGTGCGAGCGCGGTCGATGCGACGAGCAGCGAGCAGGCCAGGATGGTTACTCGACGAGCGACTCCGTGCGTCGGACGGGATCTGGGCATGACTCGCACCTTCCAGTGTGCTACGATAAATCTCTTCTGTGTCGCGGGGTGGAGCAGTCCGGTAGCTCGTTGGGCTCATAACCCAAAGGTCGGGGGTTCAAATCCCCCCCCCGCAACCAATCATCAGAGCGCGTCCGCTGCTTAGCCGATTTCCAGTCCAACATCTCGTCGTCGATGACCGCCGCCGGTGGCACGTCACGAAATACAGTGATGCCGTCGATCGAGTCGACACGGTTTTCGCGAAAATCTTTAGATCCGTGGAATCCTGTGAACTCTAGAGGCAGAGATCGTGCCGGTTCGGTGGTCTCCTTCGATCGCGAGGATCGACGGAACTCGATGAGGTGTCGCTGGGCGCTAAGCGGAGTTTGCCGGTGCTCACATACGTCTTATCGATTTCCGCAAAAGTATCGCGGGCATTGCGGGCGCGGAAGGGACACTGATAGTCGGAGAACTCGAGCAATGTGAGCGTCGCTTCCGGGTTCCCCTTGGAAGGCGCGTCCGCCACGGCGATGAGATTTTCTGGAGAAGCTGGTCTGGCTCCGGAGGGCCTTCTAGACAGCAAGCGGCGCCAAGATCAGCTGGGTTCACTTTTCTTCGCACTCCGTCATGTCTCTTATTAGCTGTCTGTGTTCCTTTACAGGGCATGCGCGGTTTTCAATGAAACTCTGTCGTGATCCTGAATTTCCCTAGAGAAATAGTGGATCGAAGGTTGTTTTGGTTGGACGCGTTGGTGGCCATGTGTTGAAACGTGACATGGGCACGAGAACAGTCGACGCATCCAGTCACCCAAGTCGTTGTGAAATAGAGACTTAAATATGTGCGCTAGTTGGCCAATACATTGCTTTCTCCCACTGGTTGCTACAGGCCATCACTCCCGCTCGTGGTTTAACCATTCTCGTTTTGGCAGTCACCGCGATCGGGAGCGGTGTGTTCCTTGGGATGTCAGGTTGGCCGCAACCTGATCGGACCCTCGAGTTCTCCGGTCTGATCCTGGCTGCGATGCTGATCGCAGCGCTCGCGTTGCAGCATTCATCGACGAAGAACTGGGCCACCGTGCCGCCGTCCTTCGTGATCGATTTCACGGCGCTGCTCCTGCTTGGTCCGAATGCGGCGATGGTCGTCGCAACCGCCGGAGCCGTCATGCAATGGCTCACGGATTCGACGCGGCCGCGTTCTGTCCGCAAGGGACTCTTCCACGTTCTCACCGTCGTCGCGGCGGCACAGACAGCAGGCTTGCTGCACCACGCACTTGGCGGCACGATCGGCACGTTCGCGTGGCCGGCACAGGGACTGCCTATCGCGCTCGCGGTCGCCGGATACTGCGTCGTGAAGAGCGCGTCGGCCGAGATCATCGTCCCGCTCGTCACGAGGCAACCGATCAATCGAACGTGGCCGATCGGCAGTCTTCCCGGCGCTCCCGGCTACTTCATCGCGGCCAGCCTCGCGGTTGGAGTCGCGGCGATCGTCAACCACCGGTTGTGGGGAGTGGCGACAGTGGCAGCCGTGCCGCTGTATTTCGCGTACCGCGCATACTCTGCGCACGTCATTCGAATCGATGAAGAGTACCGGCGTCGCGAGCTGATGGAATCCCTCGAGCAGGGCATGTCCGTCGTCGACAACGACGGCGTGGTCACGCTCTGGAACGATGGTCTCGAACGGCTGCTTGACTGTCCACGTGAGCGGGCGCTCGGTCGCTCGCTCGCGGCGGCGATGCCGGCGCTGGGCAAGACGCAGCTGCCACTCGTGATCGCTGAAGTGCTGAGCACCAAGACGCCCAGGACCATTACGGATCTTGCGCTGCCTGCCGGCGCGAACGGCCTCACGCTCCAGGTGAAAGTCGTCCCCGTTGCCGGCGGCGCGACGCTGCTCTGGGACGACGTGACGGAGCGGACGCGCGCGGAACAAAAGCTCAAGCGGAGCGAGGAGCGCCTCGCGCTCGCAGCGGAAGGCGCGAACGACGGATTGTGGGAGTGGGATCTTTCCAGCCAGGAGTTCTATTGCTCGAACCGATGGCGAGCGATGATGGGTCTGCCCGCATCCGCGAGCATCGGTCCCATTTCGCAATGGTTCGATCGTGTTCACGATGAGGACCGCGCCGACCTGAAGGCCGCGCTCGAGGCGCAACTGACCGGCAAGACCGACCAGCTGCAGCACGCACACCGAATGCGCCATGAGGACGGCACCTATCGGCGCTTCCTCTGCAGCGCTGTCGCCGTGCGCGGTGCCGGCCCGCGTTCCGTCCGCATCGCGGGATCGCTGACGGAGACGATCGAGCCCAGGATCATTCGTCAGCAGGCGCAAAACGCCGCATCGCTC
>Ga0137455_1000033_pt1 | contig 27510 bp, 24 predicted proteins | sample EasRivERMGT600_2_FD_102334 | JGI IMG/M metagenome (GOLD analysis project Ga0137455, IMG submission 102334) | Soil microbial communities from meander-bound floodplain in the East River, Colorado, USA - East River MetaG ERMGT600_2 | ecosystem: Environmental > Terrestrial > Soil > Floodplain ... | reverse complement strand
TAGCACTGCTCGGCGTGGCGATGCAGGCCCTGGCCATCGCGTTCAGCCGCGCCGCCCGCCTGCGCTCCCTGACCTGGGCGCTCGCCATGGGTGCGGCCTTCGTCGCCTACCTGCCGTGGCTGGTGATGAGCGTCGGGCTGCCGTCGGACCTGGGTGGCGGCCTGGCGCTACGCGCGCCCGACCGCTCGGGCGCCTTGTCGCTCGGCCAGGTGGTGCTGCAGCTCGCGGTGGCGGTGCCGCTGCTCGCCTCGCTCCTCCGCATGCGCGACCTCGGCGACCGCGGCCGCATCGCCCGCTTCGCGCTGATCGCGCTGCTGCTGCCGCTGGCGGTGGTGATGGCGGCGACGTTCCGCACCCCGCAGTGGCAGCCGGGCCATCTGGTGCTGCTGACACCGATGCTCGGCGTGCTGGTCGCGCTCGGCCTCGAGACTCTGCGGCCGCAATGGCTCGGCGTGGCCTGGACGGCGCTGGTCCTGCTCGCCTGCGGCCATGCCGACTTCCGCTACTTCGTCGACTTCACCCGGGAGCGCTGGCGCGACGTCGCCCAGCGGGTCGCCGCGAACAGCGATCCCGACTCGACCGCCGTCATCGTGGTTCTCGACCCCGATCCGTTCGAGTTCTACAACGCGCGGCTCTCGAAGCCGTTCCGGATCGTGTCGTACGCCCACCCCGACGTGCCGTTCCACGACGCGTGGACGCCGGCGCAGTACGGCGCGATGTACACCCAGGCGTCCGACGCCACCCGGGGGCCGAGCGAGGTCTGGGTCATCACGCTGAACCCGAGCTCGCCGGCACGCAGGAAGGCCGCGATGATGGCCGAGTCGGCGGTGAGGCTCGGGCGCGACCGGGTCCTGCGTGACAGCCTGGCCTCGGATCAGGGCACGCTGCGCTACAGCCTCTGGCGTGACCAGGTGGACGGAGCCGCGTGGCGCAAGTCCGTTTGGGAAGGCATGGCCTACGCCGAGAGCGTCATGGCGAATCCGCCGCCGCCGCCGACACCCGTCACCACGCCGTTCACCACGGCCGAGCTGGCGGCCGATCGCGACACCGTCGCGTTCTACATCCGGCGTCTGGGAGACCGTGGCTTCATCGAGATCTCCGAGCACGACGGCGCCGAGCGAACGTGGTATACGGCTGCAGAGCGTCTGGGGAATATCGGAGCGTCGGCGGTTCCAGCCCTGATGGAGAGACTCGAAGCCGGCGACGACTACGAGCGGATGCTGGCCGTCTACGCATTGCTGCTCGCCACACAGGATCCCCGAGTCATGGCGCGAACGGGCGGCGAATACGTGAGTCCTGGGACAGTGCTCGAGGGTTCGGATGTCGACCAGGGCGCGGCGGTCGCCCGGGCCTGGTGGGCTCGGCACGGGCACTTCTGGGGCGCGGTCCCGAGTCGCACGGGGATCTCCGCGCCCGCTCCGCCGGCTTCCTTCGACACGCTGCGGCCCGCGCCACGGCGGTGACGCGACGCGTGCAGGCCAAGCGGCGGCGGCGCCCGGCGCCGCCGATCACCCTCCGGGAGGCGCCCGCGCCGGAAGCCTCGTGTGAGGGCCTGCTGCTCGCGGTCGGGACGCCGGAGATCGAGCCCGGTCGCGCGCTCGAGCTCGCGCGGGCGGTGGTGAAGCCTCTGCGCGGCGCCTGGAGCGTTCGCGTGCTGTCCGCCGAATCGCGCACGTTTCGCGTGACGCCCTCCGACCGAGCGCTGCCGCTGGCCGAGGCGTGGTCGCTGGCGCGGGCCCTGACCCGCCATCGCGACGTCGACTTCGCCGAGCCCGCCCTGGCGGTGCCGGGACTGGAGCCGCCGCCGGCGCTCGCGCGCGCCCTGCGCGGGCGCGGGCCGATCCGCGCCCGGTCCGGCGTCGCCGACCGTCATCGTCCCGGGTCGGAGCCCTGCGACTGGAGCCTCCAGCTCTGTCGCGTGCCGCAGGCCAAGCGCGCGTTCGAGTCGCTGGAGCCGAGACGGCGCCCCGGCGAAGGCATCCTGATCGGGCACCCCGACACCGGCTATACCCGGCATCCGGAGATCTGGTCGGCCGACCCGCAGAGCCGCCGCATCCGCGACCGTGACGGCTACGACTTCCACGACGAGGACGCCGACGCGGTCGACCCGCTGGAGCCCGGCAACCCCGGCCACGGCACCAGCACGGCCAGCATCATCATCAGCGACGACCTTCCGGGTGCCGCACCGCGCGTGGACGGCGTCGCGCCCTTCGCCGAGCTGGTCCCGCTGCGCGTCTCGACCAGCGTCATCCATATGTCCTACGCCAGGCTGATCGAGGCGCTCTACTACGCGGCCGATCACGGGCACCACGTCGTCTCGATGAGCCTGGGCGGCCCGCTCCCCAATCGAACGCTGCGCGAGGCGCTGCGCTACGGCGTGGCGCGCGGCGTCATCCACGTGTCGGCGGCGGGCAACGTGTGGCCGTGGGTCGTCTACCCCGGGCGCTACGACGAAGTGGTCGCGGTGGCGGCCACCCACTGCGACGACGGCATCTGGAAACACAGCGCGAGCGGCCCGGAGGTGGACCTCTCCGCCCCCGGCGAGTCGGTGTGGAGCGCGCGCATCCACGATGGGGCATTCGACGTCGCGCGCGGCTCCGGCACCTCGCTCGCCACCGCGATGACGGCCGGGACCGCGGCGCTGTGGCTCTCGTACCACGGCCGCGCCGAGCTGATCCGGAGGTACGGCCGGGCGCACCTGTTCGCGGTCTTCAAGGATCTGCTGCTCCGCTTCGGCGTGCAGACGCCGGCGGGCTGGAAGCGGAACCGTCACGGGGCCGGCCGCCTGGACGTGGCGGCGCTGCTCGCAGCGTCGTTGCCCGACTCGGCGCCGGCGGGTGGAGCGCGTGCGGTGCGTGCATCGCGTGTCGCGCGGCGCAGCAACGCATCGGACGAGGTCGCGAGCTTCTTCCCCGACCAGGAGGTCGAGATCGTGCGCCGCGGGCTGGCGTCGCTGCTCGGGACCGATGCCCGCGGGCTCGAGGTCGAGCTGCAGGACCTGGGCGACGAGGTGGCGTTCCACGCCACGCTGAATCCGGCGTTCCGGGCCGAGGTGCTGCGCGGCGGGCGCCGCGCGCGGGTCGCGCGAGGCGGGGCGCCGTCCCGGCTGCGCGCGGATGCGCGCTTTACCGCGGAGGCTTCGCCGGAGCTGAAGCGGAGAGTCCGGTCGCGCTAGACCATATGGAACGACCGGCTCGCGGTCGTAAGGTCGTGCTTCTCGGTGAAGAGAGCCGACAGCGGTGGCGTGAAGCCACCTCGATCGCGGGTTAACGCCTCGCGGCGTCAGAGCCGCATACGAGAGGAGCCGGTCGTGAGCGCGAACGCTATCACCTTCGTGGGCATGGACGCACACAAGAAGGCGATCAACGTGGCGATGCTGCTGCCGGGGACGAAGCAGCCGATGGAGTGGCAGGTAGCCAATGAGCCGGCGGCGATCCGGCGGCTGGCGAAGAAGCTGGTACGCGAGGCGCCGGGCGAAGTCCGGTGCTGCTACGAGGCTGGACCGTGTGGCTATGCGCTGCAGCGCGAGCTCGAGTCCGCCGCCGGCATCATCTGCGAGGTGGTGGCGCCGTCGTTGATCCCGGTGAAGCCGGGCGATCGGATCAAGACCGATCGCAAGGACGCGCGCAAGCTGGCCGAGATGCAGCGTGGGGATCTGCTGACCGTGGTGCATCCGCCGACTGCGGACGAAGAGTCGGTGCGTGACTTGTGCCGGTGCCGAGAGGACGCGCAGGAGGATTTGACCCGCGCACGCCAGCGCATGGGCAAGTTCCTCTTGCGACGCGGGCTCGTTTTCACCGTCTGCAAGCGCGCCTGGGGCAAGCTTCACCGGCAGTGGCTGCGCGGGCTCAGCTTCGAGAACAGTGCCGACCTGGCGGTGTTCGGTGACTATCTGCTGGCGATCGAGCAGCTCGAGGAACGGGTGCTCACCCTGGCTGCGAAGCTCACCGAGATCGCGCAGCGGGATCCCTACCGCGAGCCGGTGGGGTGGCTGCGATGCTTCCGCGGCATCGACACGGTGGCGGCGATGACTCTGGTCGCGGAGCTCCACGGCTTCCGCCGCTTCCGTTCGGCACGTGAGCTGATGGCCTATCTGGGTCTGGTGCCGAGCGAGTACTCGAGCGGCGAGAGCCGCCATCGCGGGAGCATCACCAAGGCCGGGAACGGTCATGCGCGCCGGATGCTGGTGGAGACCGCGTGGCACTATCGCCACCGAGCCAAGTCGGGAGAGACCTTGCGCCGACGTCGTGAGGGACAGCCCGCGCGCGTGATCGCCTTGGCGGATCGCGCCCAAGAGCGACTGTGTCGACGCTATCGCTATCTCGTCGAACGAGGGAAGCCGACGCCGAAAGTGGTCGTGGCCATCGCCCGTGAGTTGGTGGGATTCCTTTGGGGTGCGCTGCAGAAGCCAGTAGAAGTGCGCAGCTGACTCACGGGCCTCGACGAGAGCAACGAGTCTTCAGGAGGAAGAGGCGACGGATGGACGCAGGCACGATCCGGAGAACCCGCGAGCTAGCTATGCGACAGGGCAGTCATCCCGGATTCGCGATCCTAGACAGCGGACTCTCCCGACGGAGCACGGTCATGCGGCTCGGCGCCGGGCAACCGGAGCAACCCGCGAATAGCAGAGTGATTCGTCGTCGAAGCGCCCTGCCAAGTCCGTCGTCTCTGACTCCTGAACTAGATGGTCAATTCAGAAGCCGCACCCCTCAGCCCAGGGTGCCTTGACGAAGGGTCGTTCCATAGCAGCAGCTAGCGCGCGCGGGCCGGTGCGACTTCGAGCACCTCGACCGGGACGTCGAGCTGCAGCTCGGCGACGGCCCGCTCGGCGCGGGCGCGGCAGCCGGGCCGGACCGAGAGGCGGAGGGCGAACTGCGAGCGGGCCCGGGTGATGCCGACCGCGGTCACCCAGTCCGCGTCGCGGAGGCGGGACATGAGCCGTGATTTCGCGCGCTGGATCGAGGTGTTGTTGCGATTCACGACGGAAGTCTAGCATACGCGGACTTCCGGATTGGCGGAGAGGGAGATCACCGATGAATCTCGAATCGCTGCGAGCGCTGAAGCTGGAGCTGCAGGAAGACCCGGTCTTGCCGCACGCGATCGCGCGGGCGCTGGGCGTGAGCGCCGCGCGCGCGCCGCGCGCCCTGGCGGAGCGACTCGATCGCGCCCACACCCGATCCGCGCGCGAGACGAACGTCGCGATCGGCGTGGCCAAGGGCCGTGGGCCGAAGGACTACCGCCTCGGCGTCCGCGTCCAGCTCCCCGCGCGCAAGGCGCGAGCGTTCGCATCGCACGTCGAGGCCCGGGCGCGCGGCGAGGTGGACGTCCGGATCGTGCCGCGCGTGAAGGCGCGGCCGCTCCCCCAGCGCCGCTGGTTCCGCAGCCTGCGGCGGCCGCTCGAGCCGGGACTCTCGATCGGACAGGGGCCCGACGGGGCGGGAACGCTCGGGGCCTTCGTCGAGGACGCCGACGGCCTCTACGTGCTCAGCAACAACCACGTCCTCGCGGACGTCAACGCGGCCCTGCCCGGCGCGCCGGTGTCGCAGCCCGGCGACCTCGACCGCAACGCCACGCGCAAGACGCTGATCGGCGTGCTGGACCGGTTCATTCCGATCTCGTTCACGCGGGCGAACGTGGTGGACTGCGCGATCGCCGAGGTTCTGCACGGCGTGAAGATCCGCCGCCGCTACCATCGCGTGCTCCGCGGCCGGAAGCTGCGCGCGCCGCGCCCGATCACCCTCGACGACCTCGGCCGCCGCGTGTTCAAGGCCGGTCGCACCACCGGCGTCACCTTCGGGCGGATCACGCAGGTCGAGGTCGACCGCCTGCGCGTGGAGCTGGGGGACGACGACGATCTGCGCGAGGCGCTGTTCAGCGATCAGATCGAGGTCGAGGGGGACGACGGGCGCGCGTTCAGCGACTCCGGTGACTCGGGATCGCTGATCGTCGACCGCACCGGGACACCGCTCGCGCTCCTGTTCTGCGGCGGCCCCGACGAGCGCGGCGCCGATCTCACCTGGGCCAATGTGCTGACCACGGTGCTGGCGAAGCTGGGTGTGCAGTTCGCCCGCTGACGCTCAACGGATCACGGCGAGCGCGCGCGCCGCTCGATGAGGGCCGGCGCGCAGCCGACCGTAGTACACGCCCGGCGCCACCGGTCGATTGCCGGCGTCCAGGCCGTCCCATGCGATCCGGTGTGTTCCCGCGCCGGTGACACCGTTCACCAGAGTGCGGACGAGGCCCCCGCGAACGTCGAAGACGCTCAGCACGACCGGTACACCCGCCAGTGATGGCGGGATGCTGAACTCGATGGTCGTACCGGCACGGAAGGGGTTTGGGTAGATCCGGCCGAAGGCCAGGCGCGTCGTCTCGAGACCGGGAGGATCGGCGACGTCGATCGCGCCGTGGCGGTATCTCCACACCCCGTGGCCGAAGGTGGATAGGTAGAACGTCCCGGGACGGGCCGGATCGGCGACGATGCTGGAGATCCCGGTCGTCCCGGGCAGCGGAGCCGGACGCTCGATCCAGGTCTCGCCGTCGTCGAAGGACTCCCACAGCGCCCAGTTGTTGGGATTCCGCACCATGCCACCGGCCAGCAGGTGCGACGGCGAGCCGGAGTCCAGGGCCACTCCATAGATGTAGGCCTGCGTCACGGCGAGCCCGGTGGGCTGCCAGGTGGCGCCGCCATCCGTGGTCTTGATGACCGGGCCCTCCATCCCGGCGTAAGCCACCTCGGGATCGTCGGGATGGACGGCGATCGAGTTGCAGGCGTTGTCGCCGGCGAGGTCCGGGTAGGTCACCTGCCAGGTCTCGCCGCGATCCGTGGACCGCGCGATCCACGGCGCCAGCACGGCGTTCTCGCCGCCGGCCCATACGTCGCCGTTCGCGGCATTCGCGCGCACGACGTTGCAGACCCCGAAGCCGATATCGAGGACGAACTCCCAGCGCGGGCTGCCGAACGGCCGGCGCCAGACTCCGCCCTTGGAGCCCAGCGTGCCCGCGAACGTCTCGCCGCAGATCGCCGGGCTGGGAAAGCCGTCGAGCGTCCAGACGGCGCTGATGTCGGCGCGCGTCATACCGCTGTCCGCCACCGTCCAGGGCTGATCCATGCACGAGCAGTAGATCAGGACCGAATCGGGGTGCAGCACGTCGTTGTCGAGCCCGACGGTGGTGGCGTGTCCGAGCGGCCCCTGGGCGTGCGGATAGACGGCGCGGATCGGCTTGCCGGTGAGCCCGAGCGACAACCAGTCGCCCTGCCCATCGGCGAGGTCACGCCGGAACACGCCGTCGCCGAGCGTGCCGGCGTAGAGAGCGCCGAACGTGCCCAGCGACGTGACGACGCGGCCCTCGAGCCCGAAGGGTTCGAGCGCACCCGCGCCGATCGCGTCGGGTGGCTTCCCGCAGAGCGTGAGCGCCGCCACGAGCAGCGCCGCACCACGCGAGAGAACCCGATATCGAGCGTTCCCGGGTGCCGACGATCTGGACGACGTCTGCATTGCAAAGTCGAGGTGAGGCATGGGGCGATACTCCGCCCGGAAGTCTATGCCCGGCGCGCGTGAGGGGCCAGTTCGTCCTCCGTGGCCAGCTCCCCTGTCGATCCGACCCGACTCAAGGTCGTCTTCTCGAACACCCTCGAGACCGCGAGCTGGAACAACACGCGGCTCGTCAGGGGCTGGGCCGAGGACGAGGTGGCGCGACTCAAGCGTGAGCCCGGCAATGACCTGTTCATCTTCGGCAGCGCCGAGCTGACCGCCTCGCTCACGAGGAACGCCCAGGTCGACGAGTACCGCATCGGCCTCAGCCCTCTCGTCCTCGGCGGCGGAAACCCGATGTTCAAGCCGGGCGGCGAGCGGATGAGACTGAAGCTGCTGGAGGCCCGGCCGATGCAATCGGGCGTCGTGCTCCTGCGCTACATGCGGACGTGAGATGGGCTGAGCGGTCGGCCCCTACTGCATCACCCGCCTGTGAGCTGCCTACTGCGTCACGCGCAGGCTCTCCCGGGCGCGCTTGAGCTTGTCGAGGGTCTCCTCGAGCGAGGCCAGCCGCGTGCGCTCGCGCTCCACCACGTCGGGGCGCGCCTTGCGCAGGAAGTCCTGATTGCGCAGCTTCTTCCTGGTGCTCTCGAGGTCGCCGAGCAGGCGGTCGGCTTCGCGCGAGAGCCGTGCGCGCTCTTCCTCGAGGTCGATCAGGCCCTCGAGCGGCAGGAACACTTCGGCGCCGCGCACCACGGTCGAGGCGGCCACGGCCGGCCGTGAGCCGTCGCGCGACAGCTCGAGCGCCTCGATGCGGGCCAGCGGCCGGATCTGCGACGCCAGCCGCTCCACCAGGTCGAGCTGGCCCTCGGTGCCACGCACCACCACCGGCACCACCTTGCCGGGCGGCAGGCCGTTCTCGGCTCGCAGATTGCGCACCGCGACCACCAGCTCCTGCAGGAAGCCGATCTCGCGCTCGGCCTCGGCGTCGAACCACGCCTTCTTCGCCCGCGGCCACGCCGCGGTGGCGAGCAGGTCGCCCTCGTGCGGCAGCGCCTGCCAGATCTCCTCGGTGACGAACGGCATGAACGGGTGCAGCAGGCGCAGGATGCCGTCCAGCACCTTCCAGGCCACCCAGCGCGCCGCGCGCCGGTCGTCGGGGGCGGCGTCGTCGGCCCAGCGCGGCTTGGCCATCTCCAGATACCAGTCGCAGTACTCGTTCCAGGCGAAGTGGTAGACGGTGTTGGCCGCCTCGTTGAAGCGATAGGTCTTGAGATTCCGGGTCGCGTCCTTCACCGCGTTGGCCAGCCGCGAGAGGATCCAGCGGTCGGCGAGCGTCAGCTCGAGCGTCGACTCGCGGATCCGCGTCGGGTCCTCGTCGCCGAGCCGCATCTGCACCAGCCGGGCGGCGTTCCACACCTTGTTGGCGAAGAACTTCCCGGTCTCGACGCGCTTCTCGTCGAACAGCAGATCCTGCCCAGTCGGCGTGAGGTAGATCATGGTGAAGCGCACGGCGTCGGCGCCGAAGCGGTCCATCATGGCGAGCGGATCGGGCGAGTTGCCGAGCGACTTCGACATCTTCCGCCCCTTGAGATCCCGCACGATGCTGGTGAAGTAGACGTGCGGGAACGGCGGCTCGCCGCGGAACTCGATCCCGGCCATGATCATCCGCGCCACCCAGAAGAAGATGATGTCGCTGCCGGTCACCATCAGGCTGTTGGGGTAGAAGCGCGCGAGATCCTCGGTCTCCTCCGGCCAGCCCAGCGTGGCGAACGGCCACAGCCACGAGCTGAACCAGGTGTCGAGCACGTCCTCGTCCTGGGTCCAGCCCTCGCCCGCCGGCCGATCGATCGACACCACCAGCTCGTCGCCGCGGTACCAGACCGGGATGCGGTGCCCCCACCAGAGCTGCCGCGAGATGCACCAGTCGCGGATGTTCTCCATCCAGTGCAGGTACACCTTGCGCCAGCGCGCGGGGTAGAACTTCACCCGGCCCTTCTTCGCCGCCTCGAGCGCCGGCTGCGCCAGCGGCGCCATGCGCACGAACCACTGCAGCGAGAGATACGGCTCGATCACGGTGTCGCAGCGCTCGCAGTGGCCGACCGAGTGCTTGTGCGGCTCCACTTTCTCGAGGTAGCCGGCGTCCTTGAGCGCGTCGACGATCCGACGCCGGGCCTCGAAGCGGTCGAGGCCGCGGAAGTCGCCGGCGTGGTCGTTCATCACCGCCCGCTCGTCCATCACCACCACCGGCTCGAGCCCGTGGCGCTGGCCCATCTGGAAGTCGTTGGCGTCGTGCGCCGGCGTGATCTTGACCGCGCCGGTGCCGAACTTGGGATCGACGGCGTCGTCGGCCACGATCGGGATCTCGCGGCGCACCAGCGGCAGCACGGCGGTCTTGCCGATCAGCGCCGCGTAGCGCCGATCCTTGGGACTCACCGCGATGCCGGTGTCGCCGAGCATGGTCTCCGGCCGGGTGGTCGCCACCATGATGGTCTGGTCGGAGTCCTTGATGGGATAGCGGATGTACCAGAGGTGGCCGTCGACCTCCTGGTGGTCGACCTCCTCGTCGGAGAGCGCGGTCATGCAGCGCGGGCACCAGTTGACGATGCGGTGGCCGCGGTAGATCAGGCCCTTCTCGTGCAGCTTCTGGAACACCAACAGCACGGCGCGCGAGTACCCCGGGTCGAGCGTGAAGCGCTCGCGCGACCAGTCGGCCGAGATGCCGAGCCGTCGGAGCTGTTTGAGGATCAGCCCGCCGTACTTCTCCTTCCATTCCCAGACCTCGGCGACGAAGCCGTCGCGGCCGAGGTCGTGGCGCGACCTCCCCTGCTCGCGCAGCACCTTCTCGACCACGTTCTGGGTGGCGATGCCGGCGTGGTCGGTGCCGGGGATGAACAGCGTCTCGCGCCCCTCCATCCGCTGCCAGCGCACGATCAGGTCGCGGATCGACTCGCCCAGCATGTGGCCCATGGTGAGCGAGCCGGTGACGTTGGGCGGCGGGATGGCGATGACGAAGGGGCTCTTCGAGCCGCCCGAGGGCGGCCGCGGCGCGAACACGCCGCGCTCCTCCCATACCGCGTACCAGCTCGATTCGACGCGGGCGGGATCGTAGGGCTGCTGGAGCGCCTCGGGGCCGCCGGGACGCATGGCACCTCCTGATGCGCGAACGGCCGCACAGGGCGGCCGGGGGTGTCGTTCGAAGAAGGCGGCGGAGCCTAGCATAGGCGTTGAATCGCCCTCAAACCTCGCACCGGCGCCACGTTGGCCGATCCGCGGACCGCTGCTAGAGTGCCGCGCGATGCTCGATCGACGCGTGGTCGCGACCGTGCTCGTCTTTCTCATCCCACTCGCGGCCCACGCGACCCCGCTGGACGTGCTGACCGTCGGCGATCCGCTCGAGGCCGAGCTGCGCGCGCTCGACATCGCCGGGCCGGGCGCGACCGGCGGGCGGATCCGGCTCCCGCGCCTGCACACGCGCCCGCTCCAGCTGCTCGAGCTCGAGCCGCTCGGTCCGGTCGAGGTGCGCGATCAGCCGCCCGGTCCGGGCGGCGCCGTCTCGATCGAGCGGCTCGGGCGGTTTCTCGCCCGCGATCTCGAGGACTTCGCGGGCGAGCCCGGGACCTCGCCGCGGCTCTATCAGCGCGGTTGGGATTCCGGCGAGCGGCTCGAGCTGTCGCTCGGCCTCGAAGGCCGCGGCGACGTCGACGAGGATTCCTCGAGCTTCGTCACCGGATCCGGCGTCCACGCCCGCATCGCCGCCGGCATCGACCGCTGGCTGGTCTACGCGCACCTGTTCGCGGGCCACGTCGCCGACGCCCAGTCGTTCGCCGACCCGATCGTGGACAGCGAGGACATCGTCGTCCACACCGAGGAGACCTTCGTTTCCTACACCGGCGGCGAGGCGCGCTGGGGCGTGCAGTTCGGGCGCTCGCGCTGGCACTGGGGCCCGGGCGAGGAGGGCTCGCTGCTGCTGTCGAAGACCGCGGCGCCGATCACCGCGCTGGCGGGCCGGGTGCGGATCGAGCCGCTGCGCGCGGACGCGATCGCGCTCTCGGCCACGCTCGACGCCGCCGCCGGCGAGCAGCTCGCCGCTCACCGGCTCGAATGGCAGCCGATGGACGGCCTGCGGCTGGGCCTCGCCGAGGCGGCCCGCTACCAGTCCGAGGCCTGGGAGCCGCTCTACCTGGTGGGCGTCATCCCCTACGTGCTGGTGCAGCGGCTGCAGACGCAGGACGAGCCCGACTCCGCCGGCGCGCTGCGCAACAACGTGCTGGTGGGGATCGACGCCGCCTGGCGCATCGCCCCCGGCACGCGGATCTACGGCGAGCTGCTGATCGACGACCTCCACGCCGAGACCGACGACAACCCCAACAAGCTCGCCTGGCAGCTCGGGCTCGAGGGGGTCGGCACGATCGCCGGCACCCGGCTGGTCTGGGGCGCGGAGTACACGCGGCTCTCGCGCTACGTCTACACCTCGTTCTTCGGCCGCGACTTCGCGGCCCAGGATCGCCCGCTCGGCTTCCCCACCGGCCCCGATTCACGGCAGATCCGCGTGCGCGGCGCCTGGGACCTCTCCCCCGCCTGGCAGGTGCTGGCCTTGGTCTCCCAGACTGACCAGGGCGAGAACGAGCTGGACGAGCCCTACGTGCCGGGCTCGGGCTCGGTCGACCCAGGCGACTTCGAGGGCGTGGTCGAGCAGACCCGCGAGCTGGAGCTGGGCCTCCGCTTCTGGCCCGCGAGCGGCATCGACGTGGCCCTCAGCGGCGGATGGCGCTGGGTCGACGCCGCCGGCCACGTCGCAGGCGCGAACACGTCGGGCGCACGCGGCGCACTAGTGCTGCGGCTGATCCGGTAGGCGGTTTAGCTGCCGCGTCGATCGCCTGCAGGGTGGACCGGGGCGGCGTGTGCGTCATGAGATCTTTAGCGGAGGACGGCGAGGCGCGTGGTCGTTGAATGCTGCCGTTGACCCACGCGCACGAGGTAGATGCCCGTCGGGAGCCCGCGCGGAGCCTCGAGGCGCGCTGAAACGTCTCCGGGCGCCGAGGGGGTCAGCATCTGCTCGTGCACGCGCCGGCCGCCGATGTCGAACAGCTCGACGCGGACCGGCGAAGCATCCGGCACGGACAGACGCAGGACGGCTGCCCCGGTCGTCGGGTTCGGGCCGACGCCTCGAATGGCGAGCGCCGTGCCTCGAACGGCGAGCTCGGGCCCCGCGACGAACACAGGGATGGTCACGGGAGGGCTTTCACCCACGTTGAGCCGTATCCCGAGGTGGTGCCTGCCGTCCCAATCCAACTGTATGCCCGCCGCCATGTCCGGGCGCTGGTCGCCATCGAGGTCTGCAACGACCAGAGAACTGACGATGGGCCTGAAGGGGTGGGTTTCCAAGACGAAGGTCATCCCACCCTCGTTATAGAGAGTCTGGACCATACCGCGGCCGCCGTCCGGATAGGCGCGCGTGACGATGTCACGGCGGCCGTCGAGGTCCAGGTCGGCGACGATCATGTTACTCGGGTATTCGTGGGAAACCTGGAACTGGTACACGGCGTCGAAAACAAAGTCCCCGGCGTTGCGAAGGACATTGATCGACGCCGCTCCCGGATGGAGTAAGGCGACGTCTTGGCGACCGTCGTTGTCCAGGTCTGCCACGGCGATCTCGGAGGGGGACCCCCCGTATTCATGGCCGTGGCATGCAAAACGCAGCTTCACCAGAGAGTGCCTGAGCGAGTAGACGACCACGGAGTCCACCCGAGGGTCGTAGACCCGATAGGCGGTGACGAGTTCGTCGATGCCGTCGGCGTTCAGGTCTCCGACACCGATGGCGCCGTGGAAGCCCCAAGGGTTCCACTCGCCTTCGATCGTGATGGTTTCGATCGGCCGCGCAAATTGGCCGTTGCCATCGTTGCAGGCGAGCCAGATCCGATGCTGAGCGTCGGACAGGGCGAGGTCGAGTCCTCGTTTGCCATCGAACTCCCCCACACCCACGAAGCCGTAGCCTGACCACGAGGTCGCCCGCTTGAATCCTCCGTCCGCGAGCGCTAGCTCGACGGAGACCTCATTGTCCCGTCCGCAAACGAGGTCGCCGAACCCGTCCCGATCGAGATCTGCGGTCGCCAGCAAATGGGCCTGAGCGGAGGTGGACAAGGGCTCGGGGATGACGAGTGACATCCTCGGTGTCAGATCTGGCCCGAGGTCGATTCGCTGAACTCCGGCGGGCGTCGAGGCCATCAGCGCGGTCTTTCCAGTGGGGGCGGTGCGAATCGCGTGCAGGTCGGAAACGTCGGCAGTGGTGCTGAACAGCGTGAAGCCGCGATAGAGCTGCCCGGCCGCATGGCGGAGCACCGACAGGTAGCCACGACTCTCGTCCCAGGCGGGCGCTCGATGCATCACGAAATCCGCGAATCCATCCCGGTCGAGGTCCACGGCGCAGCGGAGAACGGCGGTATCCAGCCCGTAGGTCGTCGACGGAAGCAGGTGAATCGGCCCCTGCAAAAAGCGGCGATCGGCGATGTCATGCAACGTGCTGACCCAAGCGTAGCCATAGCTGCTGCCCTTGAATGCCGCCATCGCCAGATAATGTCCCCTGCCAGCAGGTTCGGTGATCGCCAGCGGAGCGAAGGGATAACCGCTCGAGTGCCCAGGCTGAAACCACAAGGCGTCCCGCTCGACGAATGCCCCGGAGCCGTCACTCCAGAGAAGCGTGCTGTGGTCGTAGCTCGAGGAAACGATGTCGACGTCGCCGTCTCCATCGAAGTCCCCGCTTGCGAAGGGAGCGATCCGGTAGGGCTCGGCGATCCCGACCGGAGCCCAGAACGTGCCGTCGCCACGACCACGCAGGACCTGGACGCCGTTGGGGCCCTCTTCTGTGACGATGGCGTCGATCCTCGTGTCGCCGTCGAAGTCGGCGAGAGTCATGTATCGCGTCATCACCCACCCGCCCCACGGAAGGCCGCTGTCGAGGCGGGGTCCGAACGTTCCGTCGCCGCGTCCGAGATAAGTGGAGACCATGTCCGAGTTGACGACCGCGAGATCGAGTCGACCGTCGCGATCGACGTCGAGGGCCTGGATCTGATTGGGAATGAACCCGGCGGGATTGAGCGTCGGCGCGCCGAAGTGTGAGCCCGGCAGCCCCCGCAGCACGGCGATCTGGCCGCGCGTCGTCGGTCCAGCAGGGATCGTCAGCGCTAGATCGGTGATGCCATCCTCGTCGAAGTCAGCCAGGGCCAGACCGGCGGCGGCCAGCTCTACGCGATCGTGGAGCAGCAGCTTCCCGGTCCGGTCGTTGAGCCAGATCGTGACCCCGGAGTCCTGCGCTGCCGCCAGATCGGGCCAGCCGTCACGATCGAAGTCGGCGGACACGACTTCCCCCGCCCCACCCATCTCCGAATAGCGCTCCTCGCCTGGAAAGCGGGTGACGAGTTGCGCCCTAACATCGAGGGGAAGGAAGACCGCGCTCGCCGACAAGGCGAGCCATGCGAGCACACCCAAGCGGTGCCGAGCCATGGCGACCTCCAGGACGACGGCTGCAGTAACAAGCCTGATCGGGGGCCGCATCGACACGACGCACGAGCGCCGGCGGTCCACGCGATCTTTGCACGTGGCGGGCCACAAGGGCGTGACAATTCGATCGGACGACGGAGTTCGAAGCGAGGCCCTCACTTGCGGCGGCACGGATCGATCACGCCGTCTCGGGGGTCGCCCTCACGATCCCGAGAAGCGTCGTCTCTGCCGACGCCGCGCAATGGACTCGCTCCCCGTTCGCGCGCCTATGGTCGACCGGCTTGCGGCGTCCGGACAGTGCCCGTAGAAACCGATCTCCGCCACAACTCCTCCAGCGCCGCCGCCTCCGGCTCCGGCAACGGCCCGAACGTCCCGTCGCGCCGGAACGCGCCGTCGGTCATCAGAGCTTGCAGGTGCGGATGCAGGTGCGCCACCGAGCCGAACTATGCACGCACGCGATCAGCCCCGGCACCGCTTCCCGCTCGCCGAGGGGCGCCTGGACGTAGTCGCGCAGGGTGCGCGCAGCGAGCCGGCTCAGCAGCCCCAGCCGGCGCCGTTCGTGGCGTGGCCGAGACGGCGCGCGAGCTGGAGCTGGGCCTGCGCTTCTGGCCGGCGAGCGGTATCGACGTGACCCTCAGCGGCGGCTGGCGCTGGGTCGACGACGCCGGCCACGTCGCTGGCGCGGAGTCATCGGGCGCGCACGGCGCGCTGGCGCTGCGGTTGATCCGCTGACGACTTCGATCGGCGAGCGAGGACCCCGCCTACCAACCCCCGCCGGCGAGCCACGCCACGGCCAGGTTGAGCAGCGTGAGCAGCAGGCTGCCCAACAGCGCGGGACCGAAGCCCTTGATCCGGAATCCCGGGACGATCGCCGCCACCAGCCACAGCACCAGCGCGTTGACCACGAGCAGGAAGAGCCCGAAGGTGACGATCGTCAGCGGCAGCGTCAGGAGGACCATGAGCGGACGGACCAGCGCGTTGACCAGGCCGAGGACCAGGGCGCCGATGAGCGCCGCCTTCCAGCCTTCGACCTCGACCCCGCGGACGACCTTGCCGACGAACAGCAGCAACGCCCCCGTCACGACCAGATGAACCAGGAAGGCGAACAGGTGTCCCTCCACTCGTAGCGCCGCCGCCGGCGATCGGCACCCGTGTCTGGCGCCCGGGGGCAGCGGCGCAGGCTCGCCCTCGGGTGCGCGCAGCTTACGCTACGCCGCCGCTCAGCGCGCCGCCGTCTTCACCGGGAGGGGATGCTTCCGCGACCACTCCACCGTTCGCCGCAGGCCCTCGGCGAACGTCACCTTCGGCGTCCAACCCAGCCGCTCCTTCGCACGGGTGGCGTCGAGGTAGATGCGCTGGACCTCGCCCGGCCGCGGGCCCTCGTAGATGGGCTCGCCGGCGAAGCCGGTGATCGCCTTCAGCTCGCGGAAAATGTCGTTGACCGAGGTGCCGACGCCGGTGCCGAGGTTCACCATCTCGCCGGAGCCGCGGTCGAGGGCGATGACGTTGGCCTCCACGACGTCGTCGACGTAGAGGTAGTCGCGGACCTGGTCGCCGGTGCCGAAGATGCGCGGGCGCTTCCCCTGGAGCATGAGCCCGACGAAGATGGCGTTGACCCCGGCCTCGCCGTGCGGGTTCTGCCGCGGGCCGTAGACGTTGGGATAGCGCAGCACGGTGTAGTCGAGGCCATGCAGCAGCTTCCACAGATAGAGGTAGTGCTCGAGGGCGTGCTTGCTGGCGCCGTACGGGGCCTCCGGGTTCACCGGATGGTCCTCGGTCGCGGGCAGGACGCGACCCTCGCCGTACAGGGCGCCACCGGTGGAGGCGTAGATCACCTTGCGCACGCGGTGGCGGGTGCAGCTCTCGAGCAGCCCGAGCGAGCCGAGGATGTTGATCGCCGCGTCGTGCCGCGGCTGCTCGACCGACTTGCGCACGTCGATCTGGGCGGCGTGGTGATCGACGATCTCGGGCTTGAACGTGGCGACGCAGGCGTCGACCGCGGCTGGATCTGAGAGATCGGCCGGGTAGAAGTGCGCCTTGGGATTCACGAACTCGCGGAAGCCGGTCGAGAGGTCATCGAGAATCGCGACCTCGTGGCCCAGTGCCACGAAGCGGTCGGCCACGTTGGAGCCGATGAACCCGGCACCGCCGGTCACCAGGATGCGCACGCGATTCCTCCGGAGTGATACGGACCGCGCACGGTAGCGGCGCGCGCGCGTGCGATGCAAGCGCCGCGGCGCAGGGCGCCGCGGCGCGACCGGGCTACGCCGCTTCGGCGGCCCGCGTGGCCACGCCGAGCGCCGTCGCGATGCGCTCGCGCAGCGTGCCGAGCGCGTGCGCCGCGGCGACCGCTCGGCCGCGCTCGATCGCCTCGGTCACGGCGGCGTCGCGCCGCAGCGCGCGTCCGAGCGCGGCGGCGACGGCCTCGTCGCGCGGTCCGAGCGCGAGCTCCGAGGCCTCGAGCCAGGCGCCGAGGGCGGCCGGCACCGGGTCGAGCCCGATCGCGACCAGCGGACAGCCCGACGCCAGCGCGCGCAGCAGCAGGCCGCCCGAGAGCGCGTCCGACCCGGCCGGCACGCCGGCGCTGGCCTGCGACCACCACGCCCATTCCGCCTGGCGCGGCGCCGGACCGACGAAGTGGACTCGCGTGCCGATGCCGCGCGTCCGCGCGCCACGCTCCCAGGCCGGTTGCGGGTGCGCGAGCACCACCAGATCGACCTGGTCGTGTGCGCGGGCCAGCGCGCCGAAGCCGTCGAGCAGCGCCTCGCCCGCCCGGCCGTCGAGCGGCGCGGGCGCGAGCACGAACTCGCCGTCCCACAGCGGGAGCTGTCTTGGACGGCGGAGCGTCTCGTCGAGCGCGGAGCCGCTGAGCACCGGCACCACCGCGGGGCGCCCGCCCTCGGCGCCGCCGGCGCGCAGCCGCTCGAACCAGCCGTGCTCGGGTGCGAAGCCGGTGCGGAGCCGGCGGGTCTCGAGCCCGCGCGGCAGCGCGCGGGCGAGCCGGCCGCCGTCCTCGGCCGCCGACGCCACCACCGCCAAGTCGAAGCGTCCCTCGCGCGCGAGCGCGCCGAGCGCGGCGTAGCCTTCCGCCCCGGGACGCAGCCGCGCGACCCCCTGCGGTGCCGAGCGGCGTTGCGACGCGCGCGCCTTGCCCGCGACGCGGGCGCCGGGCTCGGTCTCCGGCGCCCGGCTGAACGCCACCGCGCGCACCGTCGCCCCGGCCGCTCGCAGCGCCTGCATGCGATCGCGCGCGTCGCCGATCTCGGCGCCGGCGGCGTCGAGGTCGTCGACCAGCAGGACGCGGACCGCGCTCATGACGTGGCCGCCGTGGAGACGCGCGCGGACTCCTGCCGTTTCGGGCGCAGGCTGCGCGCCCAGACCAGGAATCGCAGGCGCTCGCGAACGCGGCCGTCGTCGTCGAGGATCGAGGGCGGGAGGTCCTCTGCAAACGGCGACGGGGTCGGCTCGGCGATGGTCGCCGGCGCCGGACGTTGCGCCGCGCTCCATTCGGGCGGGGCGGCCGCCGCCACGGGCCGTGGTGCATCAATCGGCGCGGGCACGTCGGCCGCCGATACCAGGCGCTCGAGCGCCGCCTCCAGCCCGCCCACCAACGGATAACTGGTCACCGTGATGCCGGTGCGCTCGGAGAACGCCAGGCCGTTGCGCGTCGGCGCCCCGGAGCCCGCCCACCAGCCCTCGAGGTGGCGGCCGGTCAGGGCCTCTCCCGCCTCGTGCGGCACTGCCGCGTCGAGCGCGAGCACGCAATGGGCGAAGTGCGCCTGCGCGTCATCGAGGACGCGGCCGAGCCGGGGCCAGTCCTCCGCGCGCGCCGCGGCTCCGTGCGCCAGCAGATAGAGGCCGGGGCAGCCGGTGTCCTGCACCAGCCCGAGCAGCGGCAGCTCGCCCGAGAGGCACTCGCCTACGCCCCAGCGCGGCTCGCGGCCGAATACCTCGTGGAGGCGGAGGCGGCGCCCGGCGTCCATCACCACGACACGCCCCTCGCGCTCGAGCAGCTCGGCGGCAACGGCCACCGTGACCTCGGCGATGCGGGCGCGATCCGGGCCGGTGACGACGTGGAGCCAGGCCTCGGTCGAGCCGGGCCGACGGCCGGGCTCGTGCGCCAGCCGGCGGGGCTCGCGGCGGCGGCGACGCCAGGCCATCAGGCCGAGCACGCCGTGGTAGAGGGCGAGCGTCAGCGTGCCGGCCCCGACCGTGATCAGGAACGCGGACACCTCGGGCGAGCCCCACTCGGCGAGGCGGAGCGGCCAGGCGAGCCCGATCGCGACGGTGGCGAGCACGAGCAAGCCGCGTACGAGCACGCGACGCACGATGGCGCGGCGCGAGCGGCGTGGTGGGGCTGGAGATCGTCGGGCGTCGTCCTTGGCGCTCGTCATCGACCTTCCGGATCCTTCCTGCGATGTGGCGTGCAGCCGCAACCTATCGGGGGCGCTCGCCGCCGGTCAAGGAGAAAGCGTCTCGCGCGGGCTCAGGCGGCGGCGACCTGCGGCGCCGGAGCCAGCGTGAAGTAGAAGGTGCTGCCCTCGCCGTACTCGCTCTCGACCGACATCGTGCCGCCGTGCTGCTCGACGATGCCCTTCGAGATGACGAGGCCGAGTCCGGCGCCGCCGCGCGTACGCGTCATCGCCGAATCGATCTGGGTAAATTTCTGGAACAGTTTCGGCAGGTTCTCGGGGGCGATGCCCTCGCCGTGGTCGCGCACCGCCACCCGCACGCAGCCGTTCCAATTCTCGGCCATGACCTCGATGCGGCCGCCGCTGGCGGGCGAGAACTTGATGGCGTTCGAGAGCAGGTTGGTGAGCACCTGCGCGATGCGGTGCGGGTCGATCATCAGCTCGGGCAGGTCCGACGCCATCTTGACCTCGAGCTGGATCTCGCGCTCCTCCATCAGCGTGCGCAGGTTCTGGGTCGCCTGGAGCACGATCGGCTCGAGCTTCTGGCGCTCGAAGTTCATCGGCAGCGAGGAGGACTCGAGCTTCGAGAAGTCGAGGATGTCGCTGATCAGCACCAGCAGCCGCTCGGCGTTGGCATGGGCGATCGACAGCAGCTTGGCCTGCTGCTCGGTGTTCTGGAAGAAGCGGTTGTCGGAGAGCAGCTCGATCGCGCCCTTGACCGAGGTCAGGGGCGTCCGGATCTCGTGAGAGACGACGGCCACGAACTCCGACTTGAGCCGGTCCAGGCTCTTGGTGTGCTCGAACAGCTGCGAGTTGCGCACGGCGATCGCGGCCTGCGAGGCGAACAGCATGAGGAAGCTCTCGTCGTCGCCGCTGAAGCCGCCGGCCTTGTCGACCACCACCAGCACGCCGATCACCTGGTTGGCCGTCACCAGCGGCACGGCGAGCAGGTTCTCGACCCGCGGCTCGCGCAGGCCGGGTATGGCCGGGCCACCGTCGACGTCCCGGGCCGAGAGCCGCACCGGCGACTGGTCCTCGGCGCTGTGGCCGAGCCCGCCGTCCCCCGACACGAAGTGGGTTTGGTCGATGGCGCTGAGCGCCAGCTCGCGGCCGTGAGCCGCCGTCGCCCGGTAGTGGTCGGTCGATTCGCGGCGCAGGTAGACGATGGCGCCTCCGGCCGCCGTCATCTCGGCCGCCTTGGCGGCGACGACCTGCAGTCGCGGACCGAGCTCGAGGTTGGCGCCGATCTCCTTGCCGGCGTCGTAGAGATTGGTCATCTGCAGGGTGGCGACCCGCACCCGGTCGCGCAGCTCCTGCTCGTGGTGGTGCAGGATCTCGTTCTTGCGCGTCAGCTCGTCGATCAGGCCGCGGTTGACCAGGGCGAGCCGCCGGTTGGAGATCCCGCTCTTGACGATCTTGTGCACGAACTCGAGATCGAACGGCTTGCGGACGAAGTCGTAGGCGCCCTGGCGCAGCGCGTCGATCGCCGAGGCCACCGAGGCGTAGCCGGTGACCACGATGACGCAGACGTCGGGATCGACGCTCATCGCGAAGCGCATGACCTCGAGCCCCGACATCCCGGGCAGGTTGATGTCGGTGAGGATGCAGTCGGGGCGGACCTCGGGGATCCGGCGCACGGCCTCCTCCCCGCTGCCGGCGACGAACATGTCGAAGCCCTCGCCGGCCAGGAACTCCTGGCACAGCTCGGCGACGCTGGGCTCGTCGTCCACCACCAGCACGCGCGCTGGCCGCGTGTCGGCATCGAGCCCCCGACGACCGCCTCCCATCGGGGTGTGGGAGTGGGAGTAGGAGCCGCTCATCTCAGTGCGCCCCGCTCGTCGGAACGTGGGCCTCGACGCGGCGGCGGCCCGACTTCTTGGCCACTGCGAGGGCCCGGTCGGCGCCGTCGAGCAGCTCCAGCGTGTCGACCCCGCAGCGCGGACTGGCGGTGATCCCGGCCGAGAGGCTGAGCCGGCCGATGCGCGCGAAGCGGTGATCCTCGACCGCCCGGCGCATGCGCTCGGCGCAGCGCCGCGTCGGGCCGAGGTCGGCCTCGGGCAGGATGACGCCGAACTCGTCGCCGCCGAGCCGGGCCAGCACGTCGGACTCGCGCAAGGTGAGCCGCAGCACGAGCGCGACCTCGGCCAGCGCCGCGTCGCCGGCGGCGCGACCGTAGCGCGCGTTGAGCTCGGCGAAGTGGTCGAGGTCGAGAAGGATCACGCCCAGCATCAGTCCGTGGCGGCGCAGCCGGTCGAGCTCGGAGGCGAGCCGCGCATGGAAGGCGCGGGCGTCGGGCAGGCCGGTGACCGAATCGCGGCCGGGCTCGTGACGCAGGCGCTGGAGCTCGAGCCGCGCGCCGAGCGCGGAGCCGAGCGCCCCGGCCGCGGTGCGGATCAGGGCCAGCTGTGGCGCGCCCCACGCACGTCCGGCCCGGGCGCGCAGATCGAGGGTGCCGACGCGCTCGCCCGCGCGCAGCAGCGGCACGCTCAGGCAGTCGCGCAGATCGCCGGGGCGGGCCTGCCATGCGCCGCGGGCGCACCACGGCTCGAGCTTGCCCGACGGCGCCAGCGCGTGCAGCGCGACACCGTCGCACTCGAAGGCCTCGAGCAACTGGCCGAGCGCATGCTGCATCGAGCGCGACTCGCCGGCCGAGAGCAGTGCCTCGCAGGCCTCCCACAGCGACCGCGACGCGCGACGCCGTCGTGCCGTGTTGTCGCTCGTCCGCGCGGAACCGTCGAGGAACCCGCTCTCCTCCGGCCTCGCGGCGGACGGTGGCTCAGGCCGATCGGGCGACCGCATGTTGGCCTCCGCTGCCGTCGTGGTCGAAGGCGGATTTGAGCGCACGCAGGCGTCGTGCCGCGTACTCGATCCGCGTCGATTCGCGCAGGACGACCTCGAGCCGCTCGCGCAGCGACGGCTGCTGAGCCACCGGGCTCAACAGCAGCAGCTGGGCGTTGCCGCTGATGCCGACCAACGCGTTGTTGATGTCGTGGTGCAGGCGCAGCTCCTGGAGCAGCGCCGCGTTCCATTCCTGCTGGTCCTCCCACCACGACTCGACCAGCGCGCGCAGGACCGCCGCGCCCGCCGGATCGGCGGCGGTGATCTCGTCCGCCCACCCCAGCAGCCGCTCGCGCAGCTCGTTCCAGGGTGGCGGCGGCACCGGCGCGGCCGAGGGGTGGACCACGTCCATCAGGCGGCCTCCGCCAGGGCGTGCTGGAGGCGCAGGCGCAGCCGCATCATCGCCCGGGTGTGGACCTGGGAGACCCGCGACTCCGAGATGCCGAGCGCGCGACCGATCTCCTTGAGCGTCAGGTGCTCGTAGTAGTAGAGCGACACCACCAGGCGCTCCTGCTCGGGCAGCTGGTTGAGCGTGCGCAGCAGGACCAGCTTGTCCTCTTCCTCCGCCAGCCGCTCCTCGAGGTTGACGGCGGTGGGGTCGGGCAAATGGTCGGCCAGCGTCGCGTGCTCCTGCTCCTCGCCCGAGCGAGCCTCGTCGAGCGAGACCAGCACCGCGCCCCGCACCTGGTCGAGCAGGCGGTAGAACTCGCCGCGCGACAGCTTCATCTCCTTGGCGACTTCCTCGTCGGAGGCGGCGCGGCCGAGACGCTGGTCGAGCTTGCGCGTGACGCCGTCGAGCGCGCGCGCCTTGCGCCGCATCGAGCGCGAGGCCCAGTCCAGCGCGCGCAGCTGATCGAGCACCGCGCCCTTGATCCGCCACACCGCGTAGGTCTCGAACTTCACACCCTTGTGGGCGTCGAACTTGGCGTGGGCGTCGAGCAGCCCGAGCACGCCGGCCGAGTAGAGATCCTCGTGGTCGACGTTGCGCGGCAGCGTCGCACCGATGCGCTCGACCACGTGGCGCACCAGCGGCGCGAAGCGCTTGAGCAGGTCGTCCTTGGAGTAGGTGACGGACAGCGTCGGCGTCGGGGTCGGCGTCACGCCGCGGCGAGCCGGCGTCGGGGCCGGGGCCGGAGCCGCGGCCGGGCGCGGCACCGGACGGACGGCGGCACGGACGGCGACCGGGCGCGCCGCCGGAGTCGGACGTCGCGGCGCGGGCGCCGGAGTCACACGCCGCGGGGCGGGCACTCGGGCCGCGCCCGCGCTGGAAGCGGTCGGGGCGGTGGCGTACCCGCGTGCGGCACGTGCGCGCGACGCCGCGGTGTCGCGCGCGGTGCCGCGGGCGGCGCGGGCGGCGCGGGTTCGGGTCGGCATGGAACGACGGCTCGACGATTGGGCGGCGCGGGGCATGACTCCTCCTAGGCTTCGAGCTTTTCCGAGGCGAGGGGTGGGTCCTGCGACTGCGGGTCGGCCGGGGCGCCGTCCCACAAACGTTCGGCGAGCGCGCGATAGGCCTCGGCCGCCGGTGAGTTCGGGAATGCGGTGACCACCGGCTCCTGGAGCCGGACGGCGCGACCGACCGCGGGGTCGAACGGAACGCCACCCCAGTGGTCGAGCTCGAGCCGGAGGAAGCGGCGCGCCACGAGGCGCAGGCGATGCGCGGTCTCCTCCGCCTCTTCCGGGCAACCAGCCATGTTCACGAGCAGCGCCGGCGGGCGCTCGAGGCCGCGCTGCTGGAGCAGCTTCACCAGGCCGTAGGCGTCCGAGAACGCGGGCATCTCGGGCGTGGTGACGACCAGCACCTCGTCGGCGACCAGGCAGAAGGCGGTCGCGACGCGCGAGGCCCCGGAGGCGGTGTCGATGAGGATCAGGTCGGCGTCGGCGTCGAGGTTGCCGAGTCCGCGAAGCAGCACTTCGCGGCGGTAGTCGTCGAGATCCGCCAGCTCCGCGACGCCGGAGGAGGCCGGGATCAGCCGGACACCCTTCGGCCCCTCGACCACGACGTCCTCGATCGTCTTCTCGCCGGCGAGGACGTGGGAGAGATCGAAGCGCGGGTGGAGCCCGAGCAGGAGGTCGAGATTGGCCTGGGCGAGGTCGGCGTCGAGCAGCAGGACGCGCGCGCCGCCGGCGCCGAGCGCGACCGCGAGGTTGGCGGCGAGGTTGCTCTTCCCCACCCCGCCCTTGCCGCTGGCGATCGCGATGGTTCTCACGTGGGGCCGGCTCCAGCGCACCGGGTGGTCGCTCGCGGCCGACGAGGGACGCGGCGCCCGCGTCCGCACCACCTTGAGCGGGCGCTCGCGCTTCGCGGCGGCGTTGCGGCTCAGGGGCGCGGCGCGGCGGGCCATGACGGGTCTCCCGGGGCGGAGGCGGTCCCCGACTCGCGCGGCAGCGCGAGCAGCCCGGAGACGAAGCGCCAGTAGCGAAGCTGCCGGTGGCAGCGGGCGAGCGGAGTCTCGAAGCCGATGCGCTCGAGCCGGCGCTGCTCGCCCTCGAGCGCGGCGACGGCCGCGCGCGCCTGGTCGAGGCGAGCGCCAGGCGCCGACGGCAGCGGGCGCGACGGATCGGCGGAGGGCAGCGGGCGAGCGTTCACGGTCAGGCGGCCTGCCGGGCGGTGCCCGCGCGCGGCGCGGGGCGCGAGGAGCCGGAGAGGCCGCGTGCGGCGCGACCGGGCCGCGCACCGGTGACCGCGCGGCGAAGCTCGGAGAGCAGGATCGCGACGTGACGCTCGACCGCGCGGGGCGCGAGGCCGAGCGTGCAGGCGACCTCGTGCGGCGTCATGCGCTCGACCAGCACCAGCGCGAGCAGCACCCGCTCGGAGGCGGCGCGCCGGGCCAGCGCCCTGACCATCAAAGCGCGGCTGTCGTGGTGCGTGACCAACGAGGGACGTGCGCTGTCGGCGCGGCGACCGGCGGCGCGCATCAGGCGGCCTTCCTCCGGCGCACGCGGCCGCTACGGCTCTCGGCCGAGGCCTCGAGCGCGCGCCGCACCGAGCGGCGCAGCATGTCCATCGGGAACGGCTTCGGGAAGCAGTCGGCGACGCCCACGCTGCGCAGCTCGCGAAGGGTCTCGGCCGAGCCGTACGCGGTGACGATGATCACCGGCTGGGCGTGACGCCCGCGACTCAGCTTGCGCGCGAGGTCGAGCCCGCTCATACCGGGCAGCCGCAGGTCGGAGATCACGAGGTCGCTGCGGCTCTCCTGCAGCCACTGCCACGCGTCTTCGGCGGTGCGGAAGGTATCGATCGTGAAGCCGTCGTCGGCGAGCCCTTCGGCCAGCGCCCAGGACGTCGTCGGCTCGTCTTCGACGATGAGGATGTGAGGCATGTGGCCGGCTCTCCGTGAGATAGGGACGGAGAACCCTTCTGCAGCGCTCGTGCCAGCCCTCTGCGGACCGCGGCAACGGTGCGCAGGACGTGCCAGCGGCGTGGTGGGGGACTCCCCTCAGGGGGTGGAGGGCATAGGCCATGCGGCGGTCGAAACGGAGGTTAAGGGCTCCTCAAGCGACCGCCGACCGGCGTAGGACGGAGGCATCCGACGCAGACGCGCGCAACCGAAGCATGCAGCGCGCCCGACCCCCGATGCGAAAGGCCCGCCCAACCTCCTTCCGCCCGGGCGACCCGCGTGACCGTTTCCTGATCAGGAGGTATGTGAATAACTGCTGCAGGAGGCGGGTGGGAGCCTGCACCGGGTCACTCAAGGCGGCCCCCGCGCCGGCTCGGCGCCCTACCCGGGGTCGGCTCGTCTGGTCACGCCCATGCGCGGCGGGGGGCGCATCGAGTATCGTGCCCAGCGGCCAGTAGAGGGGCCAGTCTTCGAGCCCTCGTAAGGCGACCGTTCCATGCTGTAGGACCACGAAGGAAGTCCGTATGCAGAAGCCAAACCGCGTCCACGCCGCCACCGTGCAGGCCCCGGACGGCCGCAAGGTGCGCTTGTTGTTCTACGACGACGGCTCCTACCGCTTCCGAGTTTACGACTCCCCGCTCGTCATCGAGGAGGCTTTCCTCACCGGGAACCAGCAGGGGAACAGCATCCTCAAGCTAGCCCCACAACACGAGCGCTAGTGCTCCGGCAGCCGGCGATCCGGAGAATCCGGTGAGCACAATCACGAACAAGAGCAGCCCGAAGTTCCTCGAAGCACGAGAATCTCTGCCCGAGGAGTTGAGGCCGATCTACGACCGCCTCGTGGACGAGTCCGCGTTCCACACCGAGGTCAGCTACGGCCGAGGCTACGTCGCGTACCGCGTGCTCGCCGCCCTCGTCCGTGACGGCTGGCGCCCGCCGACCAACGCTGCACTGCCGAACGAGCCCCCTCCAGACTGACGAGCCCCCTCACAGGATGTGACCGTGACGATCCAGACCAAGTTGACCGAAGTGCCGAGGGGCTCACTGGTTCAGCGGGTAGAGCTTCTCCGGGTGGCGGCGATGAAGAGGCTCGACCCCACCCGGCGCTCCGAGATGGGGCAGTTCTTCACCCCTCCCGCCGTCGCCGGGCTGATGGCGGCCATGTTCGATCTGCGCGCAGACGCGGTGAGATTGCTCGACGCCGGGGCAGGTGTCGGCTCCCTGACCGCGGCGTGGGTGAGCGAGGTTAGCCGCCGCGAACACCCCCCCAAGGCGCTTTCCGCCACCCTCGTGGAGATGGACCCGAACCTCATCCCCCACCTGCACACGATGATCGACATGTGCAGCGAGGAGTGCCAGCAGGCGGGGATCACCTTCAGCGGGACCGTGGTCCGGGCGGACTTCATCGAGGCCGGCGTGAACGCGCTCGGCGGCTACCTGTTCGGGTCGGAGTTCGAGAAGTTCGACTGCGCCATCCTGAACCCTCCCTACCGCAAGATCGCGTCCGACTCGCAAACTCGCAGCCTCCTAGCGAGCATCGGCGTCGAGACGAGCAACCTCTACACCGCGTTCCTGGCCATCGCGATTCGCCTGCTGGAACCGGGCGGCGAGCTGGTGGCGATCACGCCTCGGAGCTTCTGCAACGGCCTCTATTTCGCTCCGTTCCGCAGGGACTTCCTGCGGACGATGTCCCTCCGGCGCATCCACGCTTTCGAATCCCGCAAGCGGGGTTTCGCCGAGGACGCCGTGCTACAGGAGAACGTGATCGTCCACGCCGTGAAGGGGGCGAGCGCGGGGGACCGGGTCACGATCTCGTCGAGCGAGGGACCCGAGGACGATCACTTCACGCTCCGCGAGCTTGTCCCCGAGCAGGTGGTCCGGCCGGGCAACAAGGACTGCTTCATCCACATCGTCCCGGACGAACTGGAGCACCGGGTAGCGGAGAGG